>ERZ842401.4524-NODE-4524-length-16120-cov-8.416495_pt1 | contig 16120 bp, 11 predicted proteins | sample MGYA00521270_ERZ842401 | MGnify/ENA primary metagenome ERZ842401 (study PRJEB31892, sample SAMEA3878208) | bioreactor metagenome | biome: Moose rumen | place: Sweden | collected 2011-10 | study: EMG produced TPA metagenomics assembly of the PRJEB12797 data set...
CTCCCATTTTATTTTATCAACTATATTTTAGAAAAAACGTTTTGGACACTATTGACTTTTGGCCATTTCTTTTATGTATCTTTGGCCAAAATGGTATTTCTTTTCCACTTTTGGCGCAAAATAAATTTTGTTGGCTATAGTATGGCAAAAGACAGTTTTTTTCTTGTCGCCTCTCTCCGAGAGGCCATCGCACAGGGTGATACTTTCGTGCACCACACTACGCCTTGGCAATTCTCCGCTTCGCTATCGAAACGGCCACTGGCAGTTTCTTCATATGGTGTTAAATGCACTGCGTGCGTTTGGCCTCTCCGAGGCCATTTTCCTGCAGTAACTGGTTAATTTCGTTTTTATCAAAAAAACAGTCATGGTATAAACTAAAGCGATTTTGTTTTAGGTGCAGAAAATCACTGCGGGTCCACATCGGGGACAATGCGCAGGCGGCTGTATTCCTTTTGGTTGAGCATCTGTGCGGCCTGCCGCTCTATCTCCTGTTTGGCTTGGCCAAGTGGATAGGCACGTTCCAACCGTATCATTATGTTTTTGATGTACATATTGCGCACCCGCGACACCATGGGGTATTCGGGCCCCACCACGCGGTTGCCGAATACCTGCCTCAGGTTTGATGCAAACTCGGCGGCAGCCTTGTCGAGCACACTGGAATTTATGTGCTTAAGTGTCAGATAAATAAGTTTTGCAAAAGGCGGGTAGCCGAACACTCGCCGCTCGTTTATCTGGTTGCGATACATGGCTTGGTAGTCGTTGCGCAGCACGTAGTCTATAACCTGATGGGCAGGGTTGTAGGTCTGGATGATAACGATGCCGCGTTTGCCATGACGTCCGGCGCGGCCGCTAACCTGCGTCATCTGCTGAAAACTGCGTTCGAAGGCCCTGAAATCGGGGAACGAGATCATATTGTCGGCGCTGATGATGCCCACCACGCTCACGTTGTCGAAATCCAGCCCTTTGGTAATCATCTGTGTGCCAACAAGTATGTCGATGTTGTGGTCCTCAAAACGGTTTATTATGTCGGCATGTTTGTTTTTTCCGCTCGAAACGGAGTCCAGATCCATGCGTTCGATACGTGCTTCGGGAAACATGATGGAGAGTTCGTCTTCTATCTTTTCGGTACCGAACCCTCTCATTTTCAGATAGGTGTTGTGGCACTGCGGGCATTCGGCGGGCACTGGTATGGAGTATCCGCAATAGTGGCACCGCAGGCTGTTGGTTTGTTTGTGGTACACCAGCGACACATCGCAATGGGTGCAGGTGGGTATCCATCCGCAGGTGGGACATTCGAGCCTGAGCGAAAAGCCGCGGCGGTTCTGGAAAATAATCACCTGCTCGTTGTTTTGCAGGGCCTCGCGTATGGCGTCGGTCAGCTGTTTGGAGTAGTTGCTCAGCACCTTGTCCTGTCGGCTGTTGCGGCGCATGTCGGCTATGCAGATTTCTGGCATCTGCACATCGCCATAGCGTTTGTCCATCTGCACAAGGCCATATTTGCCGTTGGTGGCGTTGAAATAGGTCTCCACCGATGGAGTGGCGGTGCCCAGCACCACTTTGGCGCCGCAGCGGTGAGCCAGATATATGGAGGCGTCGCGGGCGTGGTAGCGAGGGGCGGGCTCGTATTGCTTGTACGAGGAGTCGTGTTCCTCGTCAACTATCACAAGTCCCAAGTTCTGAAAAGGCAGGAACATGGCCGAGCGGGCTCCGATAAGCACCTGATAGCCATCTGTTTGGGGGTTGAGGGTTTTGGTCCACACCTCGGCACGCTCGTTTGCCGAGAATTTGGAGTGGTAAACGCCCACCTTTTTGCCAAAATATTTTCGCAAACGGTTGATAATCTGTGCAGTGAGGGCTATCTCCGGAAGCAGGTAAAGCACTTGGCGGCCCTGTTTCACCACCTCGTTTATCAGTTTTATGTACAGCTCTGTCTTTCCACTCGACGTAACGCCGTGAACCAGTGTTACTTGAGGAGCGTCGGGGTTGAGCACGTCAATTTTGTCGAAAGCCTGTTGCTGTTGGTCGCTGAGTTTTATGGTGGTCACGCTTAGCGTTTTCTCCACATCTACAAGGCGGCTCTCCTGCTGGTCGAAAGTTTGCAGTATGCCGTTTTTGATGAGGGTTTTCAGCGATGAGGCAGAGAGGTCCTTGTCGGCGGTGAAGATGTTTTTTCGGATGGATTGTTTGCCAAAGTCGGTCTGTTGGAAAAATTTCAGCAGCACCTCTAGCTGTTTGCGCGACGAGGCTTTGCCTTCGAAACTGTCGAACAGCTGGCGTCCTTTTTCGGGGTCGAGGTACTGGGGGTTGAGCCTGAGGTAAGTCTCCGTTTTGGGGGTGTAGCGTTGTTTCAGCTCTTCGTCCATGATAATTATTTTTTTCTCTATCATGGTTTTTAGCAGCGGCACTATCTTACGGAAATCCACTATTTTAGCCACGTCGGACACCTTGACTGTGGTGTTTGCGGCCAGCACGTCGAGCACTTTGATCTCGTTTTGCGAAAGATTTCCTATCTCGCCCGAAAAGTCGGGGTGTATTTGTATAAACGACTCACTTTGAAGCCGGTAAGCCGATGGCAGGGCCACTGCCATAACATCGCCCACGCAGCACATATAATATTGGGCTATCCACTCCCAAAACTGCAACTGCAGCTCGGTAACCACGGGTTGCGGGTCGAGTATGGCCATGATATATTTGACGTTGGCATAGCCGGGAGGCTGCTGGTGCACCTTGCGTACCACGGCGCTGTACACCTTGCTGCCGCCAAACTGCACCACCACCCGTTGCCCTACCTTGATGCCATCGTTGTACTCCTGCGGCACGCGATAGGTGTAGTATTGCGGCAGATGCAGCGGCAAAACCACATCCACATATAGTGTAACCAGCTCGTCCATAGCGCGTTGGCAGTGTGGGGGCTATTCGGTTTTCTCCTGTTTTTCGAAAGTGAGCACCACTGTTTCGTCCTGCAAAAGCTGCAGTAGTCCGTCCTCGGCAATTTGGTAGCCGTTAACCTTGCGCAGGGTCGAGAGGAATGTTCGTTCGGTGTCCATCATAGGCTGTGGGCATGCCATTTTGGTGGCCATGATGGGCTGGAACTCCAGTTTTCCCAGTTTGGGCTCGCTATAGCCGCCAAAATAGGTGTTGCAACCCGAACATCCGCCCACTTGACCGGCCTCGGCATTGAAACTGATGGTTACTATGCGGTCGTTTTCGCCAAAGGCCATGATCTTGTTTTTCATGGTTTTAAGGGTCCATACGGCGTTGGGACCCTGCGATTCGAGGCTAACAGTGCCGGCAGTGTTTTTGGTCGATTTGCAGCAGACAAAAAGCATGGTGGCGCAAAGCACGAAAAGAAATTTTTTCATTTTTATTCCTGATTTATCTTTTACAAAACGTTGAATGTCGGGATTTTATTGCTTTAAGCGGAATTTAATCCTTACAAAAATCCAAAATACAAAGATACGATTTTTTTTGCTTGACTTGAAAAATAATAACGTTAGCAGTCCTATTTTTCGCAAAAAAATGGTACTTTTGCAGTTTCAAAAAACAGCTGCAATATGTTCCAACGACTGATAAAGTTTTGTGTGAAAGTGGTTCAGCGGTATTTGCCGGAGCCCTTTATCTTTGCCATAATACTAACCCTTGTGGCCGTGGTGCTGGCCATGCCAATATGCCGGCAGACGCCTGTGGAGGTGATAGAGCACTGGGGCGGCGGCGTGTGGTCGTTGCTGGCATTTGCCATGCAGATGGCCTTGGTGCTGGTGTGCGGTAGCACTCTGGCGGCGGCCCCTGCCGTAAAGCGAGGCATACGTTTTTTAGCATCGCTGCCCAAGACCCCGGCAGGAGCCATAGCCCTTGTGTCGGGTGTTTCGGCAGTGGCCTGCTGGATAAACTGGGGGTTCGGACTTATTGTGGGCGTAATCTTTGCCAAGGACGTGGCCCGCTCGCTGCGCGGCGTGGATTACCGTCTGCTCATAGCCTCGGCCTACAGCGGTTTTGTGGTGTGGCACGCGGGACTTTCGGGCTCCATACCCCTTACCATGGCCACACCAGGCGCCGCACTGAAAGAGGCAACCAACGGCATACTCACCCAGCCGGTGCCCATTTCTCAAACTATACTCGACCCACACAACCTTGTGATGGTAGCACTGATTATTGTGGTCCTTGTGGTGGTGAACACCCTGATGCACCCCAAAGGCAACCAAGTGGTGAGCGTAGACCCGCTGCTGATAGCCGACGATGAACCATACACCAAACCCGCCACCAACACCCCCGCCGAAAAACTCGAACACAGCCCCGTGCTAAGTTATGTGGTTGCAGCACTGGGTCTTACATATTTGGCAATACATCTGTTTGTACGCGGCGGCACCTTGGACCTCAACTCGGTGATAATGCTTTTCCTTTTCATTGGCATAATACTGCACAAAACCCCCATGGCCTACGTGCGGGCTTTTGGCAACGCCTCAAAAGGCGCAGCCGGAATTCTTCTGCAATTCCCGTTCTACGCCGGCATTATGGGCATCATCACTGGTGTGGGAGAGTCCGGCATCTGCTTGGGCACCGTTATCAGCAACGCCTGCATAAGCATCTCAAACCCACACACTTATCCACTACTCACATTCCTCTGTGCCGCAGTTCTGAACATGTTTGTGCCGTCGGGCGGAGGGCATTGGGCCATACAGGCACCAATAATGTTTGCCGCCGGAGCCGACCTCGGTGTGGACCCCGGACTCACCGGAACCGCCATCGCTTGGGGCGACGCATGGACCAACCTCATACAGCCTTTCTGGGCCATCCCTGCTTTGGCAATAGCCAAACTCAACGCCAAGGATATTATGGGCTACTGCATTATAGACCTGATTGTTACGGGGATAATTATCTGCGCCGGACTGGTAATATGGTCGTTTTAACAAAAAAACTTTGCAATGAACAACGAACTTCTGCAACGCTTTCTGCGATACACCGCCATCGACACACAAAGCTCCGAAAACAGTACCCGGCAACCCTCCACCGCAGGACAATGGCAACTGCTGAACCTCTTGCAGGAGGAGCTTACCGCAATGGGCATACACAACAGCCTGAGCAAGCACGGATACCTGTATGCACACATTCCTGCCAACACCGACAAACCCTGCGTCAGCATAGGTTTTGTGGCCCATGTCGATACTTCGCCCGATGTGTCGGGAAAAGATGTAAAACCTTGTGTGATAGAAAATTACAACGGTGGTGACATTTTGCTTAACGCCGAACGCGACATCTGGCTGCGAACATCCGAAAATCCCGAACTTTTGAAATACCGCGGACAGACCATCGTTGCCACCGATGGCACCACGCTTCTCGGCGCCGACGACAAAGCGGGTGTAACCGCCATAATGCAAGCCGCGAAAACACTAATTTCCAACCCGTTGATAAAACACGGCCGTGTGTGCATTGCCTTCACCCCCGACGAGGAGGTGGGGCGCGGTACCGAAAATTTCGACATCGAACAGTTCGACGCACAATATGCCTACACAATCGACGGCGGAGCCGTGGGAGAGCTGGAATACGAGTGTTTCAACGCCGCCTCGGCCACCATTTCCATCTGCGGGCACAACATACACCCTGGCTACGCCAAAGGCCGGATGACAAACGCTTTGCTCGTGGCAATGGAGATAAACGACATGATACCCGCCGAACGTCCCGACAACACCGAAGGCTACGAGGGTTTTTATCACCTTACGCAGATGGACGGCACCGTGGAAAAGGCCACCATGCATTACCTTATCCGCGACCATAGCAGTAACGAATTCAAACTGCGCAAACAGCAGATTTTCAATATTATAGACACAATAAACAGCCATTATGCCAATGTGGCCACGGTGCAGATAACCGACAGCTACCGCAATATGCGACAGTTTGTTGAACCGCACATGGAGGTGGTGGATTGGGCCAAAGAAGCCATGCGCATGGCCAGCGTGGAACCCGTGGTTGTGCCCATTCGCGGTGGCACCGACGGAGCGGCACTCTCGGCACAGGGGGTACCCTGCCCCAACATCTTTACCGGCGGACACAATTTCCACAGCCGCATGGAATATGTGCCACTGCAAAGCATCGAAAAAGCTACTGAGGTGATACTGAATATCTTACAGATAGCACAAAACGATACCAAAAAACGTAATAACTAACACTAACACAAATACTTATGCACTGGATAATACTGATAATAGCAGGACTTTGCGAATGCGGGTTCACCTTCTGCCTCGGCAAAGCCAAAGGACTTACAGGCCTGCCCTATTGGGAATGGATGGGCGGTTTTGCCCTGTTTTACGTGCTCAGCGCTGTACTTTTGGCCAAAGCCACCGAGGCCCTGCCCATAGGCACCGCCTATCCAGTGTGGACCGGCATAGGAGCCGTGGGCACCGTGCTGATAGGCATTTTTGTGTTCCACGAACCCGCCACATTCTGGCGTATGTTCTTTATTTTCACCCTTGTGGCCTCAATAGTAGGATTGAAAATGGTGTGACAATGGAAAATGAACGATGAACAATTTATAATGGACTATGGAACGCCCAATTCCTAACTCCTAATTCCGACCTGAGCCAACCGCCCAATTCCTAACTCCTAATTAAAAACCTGCTCCCACCCCATTCCGACTTCCTAATTTTCAATCGGACACCAATGAAAAACTCCATTTCGGTTGGCAGTTTTCAACAATCGGGCAACAAAAACAAGAACAAACTGCATACAAAAAGCTACAAACGCTTTTGAAGGCAAACGAAAAAGAAGTAACCCCCGACTATTTGCGTAAGCAATAAACTGTATTTCAACAATATACTAAATGTAAATTAAAAAAAACAGCACAAAAACAAAGCAAATATTTGGAAAAATGCAATAAAAATCGTAGTTTTGCCGTTAATTTATGCGCTTTGAATTTTAGGCTTCAGAGCATTAAAAACAATTGAAATATAGGCATTTAAAAAAATATCTGTTATGAAAAAGACTTTGAAAATTGCGGTTATGCTTACCATGGGAGCAATTATTTGCAGTTCTTTAGCTTCGTGCAAATCGTCGAAATCGTCGGAAGGCGTGATGTACAACCAAAAACGCAAAGGCTCGCAGGCCATCAAGTCGAACTACCGTGTGGTAGGCGAAAACGTCATAGAATATTCCTCCAACGAACAGCCTGCAATATAACGCTCGCACAACAATTTGTCACCCAATAGTTTGACAGTTCAAAGACGGGGCTATGCAACAAACGTACGCCATCTTTGAAATACGATGTAATTACAATGAAAAAAACATTATTCATATTGCTGCTGTCGGTGATATGCATGGGAACAGCCCTTTCGCAAGGATACACCATCAAGGGCTCCGTTGGCAAAACGCACCTCAAACGTGTGTTTCTGCAGCTGTACAGCGCCAGAGACTCGGTGGTGAAATATCAGACACGCATCGAACCCGACGGCACCTTTGTTTTCAAAGGGTCGCTGCCCGAACCACGGCTGGCCGAAATCCGTCTGGCAAGCACCTCGCGCGGCTTCTTCTTCTATCTGGAAAACAACGTGATCACCCTCAAGGTGGACCCCAACGACATCGACAACACCCGCATCAACGGCTCGTTCAGCAACAGCCAGTATCGCTGCATTGTGGAAGAGTGTGCCGAAAATCAGGACAGCATCAACGCCTGTCTCGAAGGATACATACTGCAAAACCCCGAATCTATTTTTGCCCCGCACATTCTGGCCACACAGCCCACCTTTGCACTGCTCACCCCCAAGCAACTTACACGCTACGTGTCGCGTTTCAGCGGAGCCGCCACACGCACCTACTACTACCGCTACCTGCAAACAAAAATACACCAGCTTAACCGCGTATCGGTGGGACAAAAAATGCCCGACTTTGTGCTGCCCGACACATCGAGCCACGACATAGGCTGCTACGAAAACATAGGCAACAACAAATACCTTGTAATAAACATCTGGTCGTCGAAAGACCTCACCGAAAACGACAAAAACACCCTCTGCTCGCTGCACCGCAAATACAAGAGCAAGGGAGTGGAATTTTTCTCGGTTTCGTTCGATGTGCACCGCGAAACATGGATACGCACCATACTCGACAGCAAGTTCTCGTGGCCACACGCCTCCGACCTGCTCGGCTGGGAGAGCGTAATTGCCAACACCCTCTGCATACCCTACATACCCTGCAACATAATTATCGACAGCCAAGGCACCATAGTGGCACGCGATATACCCATCGGACAACTGGCCGACGAGCTCCAGAAACTTTTCAGCAAAAAAAAGCACTGAAGCCCCCCCCAAAAAAAAACACACATCCGAGTTCAACACATCTAACCAAAAACAATGAACCGACTTACTAACATACTTTGCCTGTGTGTTGCGATGTCAGTTTTTACTACTTTGAGCGCACAAAACAACGCGCAGCTGGCCAACCACTATTTCGGCAACCAGGAATTCGACAAAGCCGCCGAAATATATGCCAAACTCTACAGCTCGGAGCCCAACGATTTTCACTACCGGCGGCTGCTGCAATGCTACACCAACCAAAAACTGTACTCCGACGCCGAAAAAACAATAAAAAAACGCATGCGACAACAACCCGACGACCTGTCGCTCTTTGTAGACTGGGGACAGCTTGACGAGCAACGCGGCAAGAAAAAAAAAGCCGATAAACATTACCGATCTGCCCTCGAAAAAATAGGATACAACAAAAGCAGCGCCATCAGGTTGGCCGAAGCTTTCGACAACATTGGCCAATGCTCGCTCGCCGTGGAGACCTACCGCCTTGCGGGACAAAAAGTGGGCAACCCCAATATCTACACCATAGAGATGGCCCAACTGTATGAAAAATACAGCGAATACGAAAAAATGACCACCCTGCTCTTCGACTTCCTCGACCAATACCCTTACGCCCTGTCGCAGGTACAACTGCTGCTGCAGCCACTAATAACGCAGAACTCCAACACCGAATTCGAGCGGGGACTGAAAAACACCTTAGCACGGCACATTGCCAACGCACCCCAAAACCAGACTTACCAAGACCTGATGATATGGTTTTCGCTACAGAAAAAAGACTTCGTATTTGCACTGCAACAGGCCAAAGCCATCGACCAACGCTTTGCACAAGACCAAGGCGAACAGGTGTACCGTGTGGCACAGATAGCCTCCGCCAACAACGACTACGTCACAGCCATTGAAGGGTACTCGTACCTTATGAAAAAAGGCGACAAAAGCGACTACTATTTCGACAGCTACACCGGACTGCTAGGCGCCAAATACCTGCAAGCCACCACAGCAACCATTCCCGACCCGCGCGCCATAAACGCCCTTGTGGCCGACTACGAGAAAGCCCTCGGCACCCTCGGCACCAACCCCGAAACAGTGCCCCTGCAACGCAACTACGCACAACTGCTGGCCATGCACAAAAACAACACCGGCAAAGCCACCGACATGCTTTACCACATACTCGACATGCCATCGGTGCCGGCACAGCAAAAAGCCGAAACAAAACTCCAGCTGGGCGACCTTCTGCTTTTCTCAGGCCAAGTGTGGGAGGCATCGCTGCTGTACATGCAGGTGGAAAAAGACTTCAAAAACGACATCATAGGCTCGCAGGCCAAATTCAAAAACGCACAGCTGTCGTACTACAACGCCGATTTCCAATGGGCCAAATCTCAACTCGACGTGCTGCGCGCATCCACCTCCAAACCCATTGCCAACGACGCAATGCAACTGTCGTTGCTGATAAGCGACAATATCGACGACGACAGCACATTTGCCATGCTGACCTATTTTGCCAAAGGCGACATGATGATGTACCAGAAAAAATACGCCGAGGCCTGCCAATACTATGACTCGGTAACCGTGCGCAACCTGCAGCACCCCCTGCTCGACGAAATACTGATGCGCAAAGCACAGATAGCCCTGCAACAAGGACAGTACACCCACGCCGAAAGCCTGCTTACAGAGCTTGTGCAAAAATACCCCTACGACATACTTGCCGACGACGCATTTTTTATGCTCGCCACACTGTGCGAAGGTTCTCTGGCCAACCCAGCCAAAGCACTGGAATATTACCAAAAAATAATACTCGACTACCCCGCAAGCCTCTACGTGACCGAGTCGAGAAAAAAATATAACACATTGAAGAATAAACAAATAACAACATAACTATGTTTACATCAGAGCTTTTGTTTTTTGGCGGATTTCTGCTACTTGTGGCTTTTATGCTTTTCTTGGATCTGGGCGTATTCCACAAAACCGACCATGTTATTTCTTTCAAAGAGGCCGGCATCTGGACCATAGTGTGGATAGGCACAGCACTGCTTTTCTGCCTTTTCATTTTCATGAAAGCCGAATGGGTGCACGGCATCACCGACAACGCCAGCCTGCAGCATTACTACGACAAATACTACCAAGGCAAGCTGCACAGCGGCATAAGCATGGACCAACCTTTCAAAGAAAACCTTAGCGTTTACCGCCACAGCCTCGGCATGGAATACCTTACCGGGTATTTCATCGAAAAAGCACTGTCCATTGACAATATCTTTGTGATGATAATGATTTTCATCAGTTTCGGCATCGACAAAAAGTACTACCACAGGGTGCTGTTCTGGGGCATACTCGGCGCAATAGTGCTGCGTTTCATCTTCATTTTCCTTAGCTCGGCGCTGATACAGCAGTTCTCGTGGATTTTGGCCATCTTTGGAGGGATTCTCATTTTTTCCGGTATCAAAATGTTTTTCGATAAGAATGATGAAAAAATCGACACGGAAAATCACCCGGTGGTGCGTTTCGCCTCCAAGCATTTCCGCGTCCTTGCCAAAGGTCACGGTCACGATTTCTTTGCCCGCGTGGATCATAAACTTTATATCACACCGCTGTTTGTGGTATTGTTGGTGATAGAGTTTTCCGACGTTATTTTCGCCGTGGACTCCATCCCGGCCATTTTTTCGGTAACGCAAGATCCGTTTATCGTGTTCTTTTCCAATATTTTCGCCATTTTGGGACTGCGGTCGCTGTTCTTTATGCTGAGCAACGTGATGGACCGTTTCTGGCTGCTGAAATACGGTTTGGGTGTGTTGCTTACCTTCATTGGTGTGAAAATGCTGCTCGGCCATTTCGAAATACTGGAAATAGGCACTGGGGCTTCGTTAGGCATTATTTTGGGGATACTTGCCGTAAGTATAGTGCTTTCGCTGATGATACCCCAGCCCCAAAAAGCTGAGGCTGAAACCGGCTCCGACAACCAATAGCACCATGCCCGCCCCCATTTACCACAACGGCATCGGCTACCGCCTTGCAAAACACACGGTGAATTTCGGCCTGTGGGCCTATTTCGGACACATCATCACAAAAGGCACGGAAAATCTGCCCCACACGCCCTACATACTTGCACCCAACCACCAAAACGCCTTTCTCGACGCCCTGCTAATGCTGCAGCTGAACAAAAGGCGCCCCACGGTGTTTGTGGCCCGTGCCGATATTTTTGGCAACACTCTGGCAAACAAAATTCTACGGTTTTTAAAGATAATGCCGGTGTACCGCGCTCGCGACGGACGGCAGTTGCTGCAAGGCAACGACGCTGTTTTCCAAATTGCAGAAAAGGTGGTTTTGCACAACGTGCCCTTTTGTATGATGGCCGAAGGCACACACAACAACCACCGGCAACTGCTGCCGCTGAAAAAAGGGATGTTCCGCATTGCCTTTGCCGCCCAGCAAAAAATGAACGGAAAACCACTTTTCGTCGTCCCTGTGGGAATAGACTACGAAAGCTATGACACCCCTGGCCACCCGGTTATCATCAATATTGGCAAACCCATTGCCGTAGAGAGCTACATGAAACAATATCTGCAAAACAACGCTCTGGCAATCAATTGTTTGAAAGATGATTTGCGGACAGCGCTCACAGCCCAGATGCACAACATACAGTCCACCTACTACTACGATGAGTTCTACCTGCTGTCGGTGCTGTACGCCCGATGGCAATGCCCCAAATATGGCAAGACAAACGATTGGAGGCGGTTTGAACTCCGACGGCAGGCATCGCAAAAGCTCGACCTTTTGGAGCAACACAATCCACAGAAAGCCAGACAGATAGCGCAGCAAACCGTGGAAATACGTAATTTTTGCAACGCCAACGGGGTAGTTATTTCAAGGCTGTTCGGTACACGAAACAAACCATCGGTATTGGCACGCGTCCTGCTGATGGTGTCGGTAGCGGTGGCACTTGCTTTGGCCGACTGGCGTCTACTAACAATGCTACTGTTGCTATGCCCCATACCTTTTTTGCCCACACGGCATTTGTTTGCCAAACAGAGCGACCCGCAGTTTGTTGGCTCGCTTAATTTTGCCCTGCAGTTTGTGTTTACCATTGCATACCTTGTTGCCATGGCGGCGATGGTGTGGATTTTCGAAAAATGGTATTTTGCCCTTGCGGCATTGCTGATGGGGGTTGCGGCATGGCGCATGGGACATTTGGCTGCAGCATGGGTCGGTGGTCTTTTTGCCGATTGCAAGGCAACGGTTTTCCGCAGCAAAGCCACAGCCAAGGCCGAAAAGGCCCTGTTGGATGTTTTTTCCAAAATGGAATAGCTTGTGGGTTGCATACAATAAAAAGGGCCACTGCCTTTGGCAGCGGCCCCAAGTCTTATCGCAGATAAAGAAGTTTATTTGGCCAGTCCAAGAGCTTTCATGCCTTGGTTGTAGCGTATGTCGACAGGGATGTTGGCAGCGGAGATTTTGTCAAGGCTTTCCTGCAGCGAGGGACGGATAACGCCGTTTTCGGCACGGTATGCTTTTGCACCTTCGTAGTCGCCTTCGCCTTCCACCTGTAGGATTTTGGCGGCCCAGCCTTTCAGGGCTTCTTGAGCTTTTTCCATATTCACTTTGTATTTTCCGTCTTTGGTGCGTTCAAAAACACCGTTGTCCTCGAAATAGTTGAAACACATCATGTTGGCTTGTCCATGAGCCTCACCGGCACCGAAACGTACCGAGCGCAGCAGTCCGGCGATGAAGGTTACGTAGGCGTCCTCGACGGAGATGTTGGTAATTTCGCCTTTTTCGATAAGCGACTGGACCATGTAAAGGCCAAGTATGTCGGCTTTGCCTTCTTCCCAAGCGCTGTACTGTTCTTTGAGGGCTTTGCGCAGGCTTTCGCCTTTGGTGGTGGTTTTAACACCCAACCCGTGTGCCACTTCGTGGAAAGTAACGTCGGAGAAGAAAGCGTCGAATTTTACGTTGTCAATCTGCGAGTCGTCGATAAGGAGCTGTGCGATGGGCAGCAGAATGTTGTCGAATTTGGCTTTCATGGCGTTTTTCAGCTGCAGGCGGCGAGTGCCTTTTTTCACATGCACGTTTTCGTCGTTGGGCAGGTTGATGGCGATGGTTTTGCTGGCCGAGTTGCAGTCGCCGGCATAGTAGATTACGTCGTAAACGTTGAGGTCGGAGTCGGTGCCGGGCAGTTCCTTTTTGTATTTGGGGTCGCAGGGCAGGTTTTTCTGGAGTTCGGGCAGCATTTTGGTGAATTTGGCGAGGTCGTCGCTCCATTTCTGGTCTTTTACAAGTATGAAAGCTTCGTAGGCGGCTTTGTAGCCGAAGAGCTCGTCCTCATAGTTTTCGATAGGACCGACAACAAAGTCGAGCAGGCCGTCTTTCATGTCCATCCAAGCTATGTCGCTTTCGTAATATTTGTCGGTTTTGAAAGCTTTGCGACGTTCGGTGAGGTATTTCTTGAGACCGGCGTTTTCGGCCAGAGCAATGGCTTCGCCCAAGAGTGAGTCCACTTTGGCAAGCTGTTCTTTGTAGGCTTCGTGGTAGGGCACCACGGTGAGTTTGCCCTCGTCGTTGCGGCGCAGTATGGTGTAGAGGCTGGTTTTTTCTTTATCGGCCAGGGCTTCGAACTCCTCTTTGGTCATGTCGGTGGGGTAGAAGCAGGCGCCCTGCGGTTTTTCGCCATAGCCGGGCACAAAGGGTTTGTTGCTGTTGAGGCGTTCCCACGGGCCGTAGTTTATCATTGCAAACTGTTTCATCCACGGGTCGCTGATGGTGTCGAGGATGGTTTTGTCGCCGTAGGTCTGTTGCCAGAACAGGTCGTCCATAATTTCGGCAATCTGGATGAAGATGGGGATGATCTGGCGTTCTTTTTCGCTGAGCACGTTGAGGTCGGTGGTGAGGGTTACTTCGGCAAATTCTTCCACTTTTTTCTGCATTTCCGATTTCTCGTCGGCGGATGCGGGTTCGGTGTTTTTGCTACCGCAGCCGCTCATAAGAGCAACGGCCACGGTGGTTAAAAATAAGGCTGTTTTTTTCATTTTTTGATGTTTTTTTTTGTTGTTTGAATTTGCAAAGATACGATTTTTTTATGAGACGCATGTAGCGAGTGTTCTATTTTTTGTTTTGTATCCGGCACTACCCCACGTCAGCATGCGGGGGTATTGAGTGTTAGCCTTTTCGAGGCTATAACAAACAAATAAGTTTTCCTCTTATTACTTACAATGGGTAAATTTGTAGATGGTTGGTATTCAGGTGGTTGTGGAAAGAGTGGGGCATCTTGCGTCGGTCTTCCGAGTGTTGGAAAGCGGTGCGGAAAATGGTTTTGACAGTTCGATACGCCGCAATTTTTTTCTGAAACCGCAAAGAAATTCAGAGAATTTTTTTATTTTTTTTGCAGGGGGGTGATTTTTTGTTTGATTGTCGTTTATCTGTCGGTTTGGATGAGGTGGGAGGGGGAGGCTACAGAAGTGTAATTATAAACCAGGGTCAACCCAAATCAGGAAAAGACATTATATCATCGAACAAAGGAAAATGGGGGTTTTAATGTATGTCCGCCTATCGTTCCATTGTTCAATTCGTAAAACAATAAAATATGCCCCGATCATTTCATGACCTTGATGGTGTTTGACAACGAGTGTGTCAAATTCATTTATTTCAGGATAATTTTCGATAATCTCCTCAGCTAATTTGGTATAGAAAAGATTATAATCGTCTGTTTTATATAAGGGTATTTTGGCTTCATCCATTGGACCACAATCAAAATGATATTCTCTTGTGACTTTAACCAAACTGATGTTTTTATTAACGCTTTCTTTTCTAATCATTTCTTTATTAATGCTTTCTTTAAATCAATATTTGAGCGTTTTATTGCTTCCAACCTTTCGCGGAGGCCCAAAGCTGTGTTTATGTCAAACGGCATTTGTGGATAATTATTGTTTGCAAACAGGTCGGCGAAAAATTCCCTTGCTTCAATGTCGGGATCGTTCAATGCATTATAATGATAGTTTATAGGCATATATAAGAAAGTCCTATTGGACAAATTCCGAGTATCAAAGCCGTCTGCAATATGGCCCAATTCGTGCGAGATGCTCCATCCATCTAAAGTGCCTTTCGGTATATAGATTAGTTTATCATTATGTCCGTATTGTTTATCGGTAGCAATTTTCATTTTTTTGATGCCCTCAACCATTTTAGAAAGTTCTTCGTCGGTCAGTAGTCCGTACGACTTTCGTGCGGCACTGTTTGTCAGCAATCTGATAGCTTCGGCATTGAACGGGTGCAGCAATTTGTTCATGGCGTTAGTTCGCCAATAATCCATAAAAGACATTTGCGGAATGTTGCTTGCAAACGAGCTTTCCAATCTAGGGTCAACCCTTGTGTAAAAGCCTTTGCCAATAAAAGGGATATTGTGTTTTTTGTAGAATGCCACATCGGGGTGGTCTATACTCATCGGGTATTTCAACGTCCAGTGTTCACCCAAATGTCCAAAATCGGCACCTGATATTCCATGTTTTGCAGCATTTCTTATTTGCACGGCATAGTCGCCCCTGAACAAGGAGTTGTTCTTGATATTCTCTCCTTTGAGAGCAAATGTCGGTTGTGGAGTCCCTTCCCAATTATGCATAATTTGCTCTGGTGTAACAGCATTGAAGTTTGTTTCATTCAATAATTTAGCTTGTTTTGTTAAGGCTTCTTTGCCGGCAATGTATTCTTCGTATGTTCTGGGCAATGCACCTTTTTTTCTTAACAATATAACTCCATCCTGCAAATCTTTTTGGCCGTCAAATATTAGGTCGGGAGCCAATAGTGTCCAAAATAATTTTGGGAGATTTTTGTGAATAGACAGAGAATGT
>ERZ842401.4525-NODE-4525-length-16113-cov-5.558040_pt1 | contig 16113 bp, 10 predicted proteins | sample MGYA00521270_ERZ842401 | MGnify/ENA primary metagenome ERZ842401 (study PRJEB31892, sample SAMEA3878208) | bioreactor metagenome | biome: Moose rumen | place: Sweden | collected 2011-10 | study: EMG produced TPA metagenomics assembly of the PRJEB12797 data set...
TGAGCGGTGCAGGACCTATTACTCATTTTGACACGACACTGTTCAAGACCAAGTTTGCTTGCGAGATCAAGGGCTTTGAGCCCCTGAACTACGTGAGCGACCCCAATGACCGCCGCGAAATCAAGGACTTCAAGCGCAATGACCTGTACACTCAGTACGCACTCGCATGCGCCAAGCAAGCCGTTGAGGACGCCAACCTGCTTGCCGACGGCATCGACCGCGACGAGGTGGGCGTGATCTTCGCATCGGGCATTGGTGGATTGCACACGTTTGAGGAGCAGGCTGGCGATTATGCGAGGAATCAGGAGCGTGGACCCATGTACAGTCCCTTCTTCATCCCTACCATGATTGCCGACATCGCCGCCGGACAGATTTCGATCAAGTACGGATTCCGCGGCCCCAACTTCGGTGTTGTTTCAGCTTGTGCCACCTCGACCAACGCGCTTATCGACGCATTCAACTACATCCGCCTGGGCAAGGCCAAGGCCATCGTCACCGGCGGTAGTGAAGCGCCATTGTTCCCTGCAGGCGTTGGCGGTTTCAATGCCATGAAGGCCATCTCTATGCGCAATGACGATCCTCAAGGGGCATCCCGTCCCTTCAGCGCTTCGCGCGACGGCTTCGTCATGGGCGAGGGCGGTGTGTGCCTCGTGTTTGAGGAACTCGAGCATGCACTGGCACGTGGTGCCAAGATTTATGGTGAAGTCATTGGAGCAGGCATGAGTGCCGATGCCTATCACATCACCGCCAGCCACCCCGAGGGTTTGGGAGCCAAGCTCGTGATGCAGCGCGCCATCGAGGATGCCTGCATCAAGCCCGAGGACGTGGACTATGTCAACGCTCACGGCACGTCAACACCGGTTGGCGACTTGAGCGAGGCACAGGCAGTGAAAGAGGTCTTTGGCGAGCATGCCTACAAGCTCAACGTGAGCAGCACCAAGTCGATGACTGGTCACATGCTGGGCGCCACCGGCGCAATGGAGGCCGTCTTCTGCCTGCTGGCTTGCCGCGACGACATCGTTCCCCCCACCATCAACCATGCTGACGGTGACGAGGACGAGAAGATCGACTACAAGATGAACTTCACCTTTAACAAGGCCCAGAAACGAACAGTTAACATTGCACTATCCAACACGTTTGGCTTCGGTGGACACAATGCCAGCATCATCGTCAAGAAATACCAGAAATAATCAACTGGGAAAGCAACGATGACGTTGAGCAACGCCATATCACTCATAAAGCTCCTTTTCGTCAAGGATAAGGAGCTTTATGTTTTTATACACCACATCACCGGCTACTACCCGCACGACATCAAGCTCTACCTGCTCGCCATGGTGCACCGCTCCAAGCCCGTGAAACTGCCCGACGGGCGCTGGGCCAACAATGAGCGGCTCGAGTACCTGGGCGATGCCGTGCTCGATGCCGTCGTGGCCGATTATCTGTACACCACCTTCCCTAACAAGCACGAGGGCTTCCTCACCTCCACCCGCGCCAAGATTGTTCAGCGCGAGAGTCTGAACCGCATCGGCAACATTCTGCGCCTGGACTCACACGTGCATGCTCTGACACACACCTCTTCTCACAACAGCTACATCTGTGGCAATGCGCTCGAGGCACTCATCGGAGCCATCTATCTCGACATGGGTTATGCCAAGTGTCACAGGTTCATCGTCGACCGCATCATCAAGAAGCACTTTGACCTCAACGAGCTGATAAAGACCGAGCAGAACTTCAAGTCGCGACTCATCGAGTGGACGCAGAAGTATCGCGTCTCTATCGAGTTTGAACTCGTGGATTCACACACCGATGCCGACAAGAATCCTGTCTTCCGCACTGCGGTCATCCTGGGGGGCATCTACGCCAGCGATGCCGTGGGCTACAGCAAGAAGGAATCCCACCAGAGCGCATCCAAGAAGGCGCTGGACAGGCTCAAGGTGGACCAGCAGTTCTGCGAGCAAGTGCTCTCCACCGCCACCATGTGACCTCAAGAAAGCCTCACACTACAATCGCAAGGCTCAAACATCAAGATAAACTGTGCCGAGGGTTTTATTATCCTCGGCACAGTCTATCTTGTGCTTACTCTTTGAGTGTGTCCAGTGATTTATTCAGCAGCTAAGATATTGCTGATGAGAGCAGTCACATCGCCCACGTCGATGGTGGCATCGGCGTCGCCGTCAACATTAGCCTCGGTCAGGTAGAACTCCTCGGGCACATTACCCAGGATGTAGGAGATGAGAGCAGTGACGTCGTTCACGTCAACGTCGCCATCGTGATTCACGTCACCCAGCTGCCACTCGGGATCGGGAGGAGTTACCCAGTCACCAACGGTGAAGGGCACGGGATCGCTCAGGAACCAGTTCCAGTCATAGCTGTTGGCAAAGTAAGGCGTCCAAACAACGATGTAGTAGGTGCGGCCCTCACGCAGCGTGGGATAAGCACCACTCAGGTCGATGGTTGCGATCTCCTTGTCGGCCAGGTCAACAGTGGTGGTGTTGGTGTACATCACGCTCCAACCGTCCTGTGCACTGCCCGAAACGATACCATACCTCAAAGTGCCGCTCCACTTACCGCTCAAAGCCTGAACATCGATAGTGGCACGGATGTCGTTAGCCGGCATGGTCTCCTGGACCAGATTGACAGCCTTTTGAACAACGCCGCCACGGTCGGTGGTGTCGGGGCACAGGCCGATGATGGCAGCCTGGTTAGCATTGAAGCCAGACTTGTAGGGATCATAATCATAATTGTTCCTGGGCGACAGCAGAGTCCAGTCAAAATAGGTGTTGTATTCCTCGGGCTGGAAACCCCAGTTAACGTGTACCTTACCGTTGCTGTCATAGCCGTCGATGACAAATGCATGGCCGACGTTGCAATTGTTGCCATTGTTGTCGATGGTCCTGTAACCCATGTAATAGATGGGGCGGCCATTGTCAATCTCGTTGTACATCATCTCGTACCATCCTTCCAGGTTGTAAGAATAGTTGGCATGCTGTACGTACTGGATGTCGGGGTTGTAGTTAAAGTAGGCAATGATGCCCTTGAACACGTTCCTGAGGAGCGCGTCACTGCTCTCGCCAGAATAGATGGTGTTGAAAGCGACACCCACCTCATAGACCAACTCAGATACAGCCTGAGCATTATAGGCAGTCTCACCGTAACCATTCTTCATCTGGCTGTAGTTGTATGACCAGTCATCAAATTTTGCATAAGCGGTCATCTCGTTGCCGTCCAGCATGTAGGTGTAGCTGTTCTCGCCGGCACCGCGTGACGGATACCTCAAGCCCTTCATGATGGTCGAGAAGGCAATGGGAACGCAACCTGCATAGCAACGGCCGTTGGAAGTCAGGGCGTGAGATGAAGCAGGGCAGTTGTTGTTGTAGGGGGGGAACTGATGCCAATGAACCTCACCGCAGATGGGATACACGCCATAAGGCTGCAGATCGTAGTTGAGGCGGGGAGCCTGGGCTGCTTCGGGATGCTGACGCAACCAGTCCAGATAGTTCTGATAGTCCTGGAGGATGAGCTGCAGTGTCTCGGGAGCATCATTGATGTCAAACGAGCCCTTGTCGCTGTAACCCAGGATGGGGGCAGTGATATCGTCACCCGAGACAATCACAAAGCCCTGATTGCCATCACGGTTGAAGACATAGAAGTCGTTGGTGCCCTTCAGGCCACGAGCCACATAGTTCAGCTTGAGGTTGGCGTTGGCGCCAGCCTTGAGCATTGGGCCTCCTGAACAATACTGCTGAGCGATGGCTTTGGCCTGGTCAACAGTCACACTCTTGGCGTCAACATTGTGCGCACAGAATGCAAATAAAGCAAGGAATAATAAAATTTTCTTCATAAATAAATAAAAACAATTAAAAAGTTGTATTAATGTAGTATCGAAAATCTATTTAAAGGTCTGTTGTCATTCACTCAGCACTCAAGATGAAAGCGATGACGGCAGTGACATCATTCACATCGATTGGCTCGATGCCGTCCATGTCGGCCTGCTCAACAAAGAAGTTCTCGTCGGTTGAGCCCAGGATATAGGAGATGATCATTGTCACGTCCTGCACATCCACGCTGTAGTCGTGGTTTACGTCGCCCATCTGCCATTCAGGCTCCTCGGGCTCAGGCTCCCAAGTGCTCTCATAGCAGATCTCGATGTCATCAATGTAGCAGTACTCGCTGCTGCTGCCCGACGTCTGCTTGATGCGCAGCATGATGGGGACATTGGTGGGCAGGGTGGTGATGGTGGCGGTCGTCATGCCGCCAGCTGCAACATAGTAGTCGTAGGGGTACTCATCCAGTCCCCTCCACTTCTTGCCGTTATCTTTGGAGTACTGCGGCGTGATCATCACACCCGTCGAGGTGGGGTTGTAGATCTTGAAACGCACCACCTTGGGAATCTTGTTCAGGTTATCAATGGTGTTGAAGTAGCTGCCGTTTTTCATTGCCACGACATGCCCCTCACTCACCTGTGCAGTGTCCACGACGGCACAGTTATAGAAGTCCCAGTTGGCATACACACCAGCCACACCACGCTCGTTGAGTGTTGCGGCCACGGGCATCTTCTCGAAGTCCTCGATGGAACTCTTGGAGTTGTCGATGATCACGTCAAATGTGATGACGCTGTCGGCCTGGGCGATGTTCACAAATGCATAATGGCTCAGTTTGCCGTCCCAGGTGCGCATGTTTGGTTGAGACGCATTAGTAATCGAGGTGACATTGCTGGTGCCAGGGAAGGGGTCACGCGGACTGTCGTTCATTCCGTTGAAGTTGGCCCTGAGTAACTCATAGTAATTGTGACCGGGATTGGCGTTGACCAGGTTGTTCTCCCATACATCAGCATTAGTCGAGTCGACGCGCCACACGAGCATGCCGGGGCCGGGCAGGTTCTTGTCCCACTTGATGCGCTGGCGGTTCTCGATGAGGAAATACTCATTCTTGTTGGCCGTGTTCAGGCGATAACCCATGTTGTCTTCCTCAAGTGCTGTCACTGTGATTGTGCCTTCGCCCTCGATGAGGGTGGGTTGGGCAAAACCCAGTGCGTAACGCTCAAACAGGCTGTAGCCCGCAGGATTGCGGCCGTTGTTATTCTTGAAGCCGCTGGCCATGATGGACCAGGTCAACGGATAGGCGTGGTTGACGCCGCCGCTACCATCATTGTCAGTATCATAAAAGTCGGGCAGGCCCAGGCAATGGCTGAACTCGTGGCAGATGGTACCGATGCCGGCAATGCTGCCCATGGAGATGAAATCGCCCTCGGCTCCCGTCATGTTTGTCGAGCAGGCATAGAGGCTGAAGTTCACGCCATCTAGCACGGGAGACTCGGCAAAGTCCTTCATGTGCGGCCACAGGTAGTCGCGGTTGTTATCGCTGTAGTCCGAGCCAAAGCCGGCTACCAGGAAGAACACCATGTCGGCCGTGCCGTCGCCATCGGTGTCATACTGGCTGAAGTCCACCTCGGGGTCGAGTGCCTCGAGGGCGGCAAAGAAAATCGAGTCGCACTTGAACTGGTGGGCGTCGGTGCAAGCAAAGGGGACATCCACCGGGCCCAGGATGTCGAAGTGCGGGTCAAACTGTTGGAACGAGTTGTCATAGTAGTAGTCGCGCACACTGCCCATGCACTCCACCTTGGTTCCCGCGGGAAGCGTGAAACCCTTGTAGTCATGGCCATTGATCATCTCTTCATAGAAATCAACGGGCGTGTAGTTGCTGGGCACATAGTCATTGAAATTCCTGTCGGTGTAGTTGATCAGGATAATCAGGCCGCGGAACTTGCTGTAGTCCATGTGGCCACCGTGTCCGATGCCGCGCAGCAACTCGTTGCGGTGATTCTTCAACTTGCTGCCACGTTCTTTCATGGCCTTGCTGGTCAACCCCTTGGGCAGACCGGACAGGAAGGCTTGATCGGCAGCAGAGCGCTCGTCACGGGCAATGCACTCGCTGGCGAGCAGATTGCTCCCTTCAAGGCAGGCATAGGTGTAGTAGCCAGCTGGGTTCTTGACAACGGTATAGCCGTCGCTTGTCGTCAAGTAGTTAAAGAACTCGTCGCCATGCAACACGACGGTCAGCTTGCTCCCATCAGGTTGAGTCACCTGAGCGGGTGTCGGATCGGCTGGAACAGCATGTGCGACAAGGCACATCAGTCCCATTAGGAGGAAAAGAAGTGATTTATTTCTCATAATCCTTCAAAAAGTGTTAGAACACAATCCATGTATTAAGATGGAAAGGCAATTAGTTAAAAAAAAGGCTTTAAATCTTTTTAGGAACTGTATATTACTGAAAATCAACAATATAAAGCACCTCTCGTGGTTATTTGACTTACTACGCGACAAAATTCGTTAAAAATATTGATTCATGCAAGATTTTTGTCCAAATCTTTTTTTACTGTTAATCACTTACTAATTAACTGCAATTCACGTCGGTCTATAATAAAAAATGACTTTATGCCGGTGTCATCTAACAAACGTGAATTTGTGCAAAAATTGGTTTCTTTGTGGGGTGGTTTCATCAATCTTTTGTAACTTCGCACCCAATTGCGGCACATCGGTGCCCCAAAACATTGATTACTCATGAGACCAATCACCAACATATTGCTCGTGCTGGCACTCATCTGCTATGTGTTCCTGCCCTTCTATGACATCTCGTTCATCGGCACGGTCACAGGCTTGAAGTTCACAGCAGGCACCATCTCCCAATCACTCTCGCTGGGCAACGTCATCATTGCCCTGTTGCCGTTCATCAGCATCTTTGGTGCCATCGGGTTCAACAGTCTCAAGAGCCGCTGGTGGGTGCTGGCCGCCATTGCGTGCATCATCGTGTGCCTGTGGTTCTTCTATGATGCCAACACCTCACATGACATTGTGTTACAGCATCAGCCCGAGGTGACCCCTGATAATGATTTGGGAGAGGGATTCTCCATCACAGGCCTGGGCATCGGCTACAAACTGTCATTTGTCCTAACGGCACTGTCGTTACTGTCGGCCTTGATCTCGTTGCTGCCGTTCAAGTTCAACCAGACCATCGAGAAAGCCGTCGACGACACCTTTGAGGACGGTAGCCGCCTGGTGCGCAAGGAGTTCAAGCGCATCGAGAATGTCCACAAGAGCCACAAGGCTAAACAGGTAAAACCTCAAGACACACCCGCTCCTCCTCCCAGCAAGGAAACGAATGTGCCCGTCGAGGACAAGGAAGACCCGACGCGGTTCATGCCGAAGGAGTAGGCATCCCTCACCTCCCCCCGAAGACACAATCACGACGAGCCTGTCACATCATCAAGCAAGCACACAGCAATCGGCTGTTATTGCTTGGGTGGATGGTGCATGTCGGCGCGGCGAAAGGTGATGGGCGTGGTGACGCTCAACGTGTTGCGGGTAGCGCCGTAGAACAACACACGGCCAGCCAGCACATCATACTTGGCCAGCACTCCGTGCACATTCTTGTACTGGAGGTCGCCCAGGTAGATGTAAGCCTGCTTGAGGTCAACGCTGTATAACAGCACCCACTTGGCAGTGAACTCACCCTGCCACAGCAACTGCCACTCGTCGTGCTCGGGGATGCCATCGGGCGAGACGCTGGTGCGTATCAACTCGTTGTAGTAGCCCCATGCTGTGCTGTCCTTGGTATTAAAGGTATAGTACATCTCGATGAAAGAGATGCTGTCCTCGTACTGGTAAACCCACTCGCCGTCCATGTACTTATTGTACTGGTGCTGCAGTTCTACCGACTCGAGGGTTGTCCAGTCGGTCTCAATGACCTCATGGTCTCCCTCACACGCTGCCATCATCGCAACCAGGGCAATTGCCGCAATTAAAGTGCTGAAAGTCTTTCTCATTATCTATTTGAATTAATTACCCATTGATCCACCGCCCATGCTGCTGTTCCCGGTGCCACCCGACTGCTTGCCGCTGCCGATGAGGTCGTCGTTCTCGATGGTCTTGTCGGCCTTCTTGACGCGCGTTGTGAGCGAGCCGAAGCGGTAACTTACCGATATCTGGAACTTGCGCGCCACCTGCTCATAGCGTGTCCATCCGGTCACGTCGCCTTGGGTGGTGTAGTTCTTGACCCTCATGTTCTTGCCACTGAACGGGCACTGTGCCATCAACTGGACGGTAAGCCGGTCCTCCTTGAGGAAAGAGCGTTGCATGCTCAGGCCGTGGAAGAAGATTGTGCCCATGTGGCCGTACAGGTCGTTGATGCCGCCACCAAACAGGCCAGCGAAGCCCGAGAGCTGCAACTTCCAGGGCAGGTATTGGGTCACGTTGGCAAAGAAACTGCCGCTGACACGATCATTCTTGAGCCCCAACTCGTTGCTCCTGTAGTAGTTGTAAGCAATCGAGCCGTTGAGCATGAGATTGGTCTTCTGGAACATCATCCATTGCACAAAGGCCGACAACGATGTCGAGTAACGCTTGAGGGTGTTGGCATACGTGGACACCTGTACCAGCCCGTCGGTCCATCTGACGGCGCCGATGCCGTTGTTGCTGAACTGGAACTGCGGAGTGATGTTGAAGGTCAACTTGGGTCCCACGCGCATGTAGGTCAGGCTCAACGAATGGAAGTGTGCGCTACCCAGGTCCGTGTTACCAAAGGAACGGCTCGTGGGACTCTCGATCACGGCAGGATTCAGATAGCTGATGCCGGGGCGGTTGATGCTGGCAGCGTAGGACAACTTGAGGCTGTTGGCGAAGTTGAACTGGTAGCGCAGGCTGGCGCTGGGCACGAAGTCATTGAGGTGTGCCTCATAGGGAACCTGCTGGCCGTCGGGATAGGTGGCACGCAGGTAGCTGTGCTCATAGCGCAATCCGGCACGGGCATTCCAAGGGCCACTGGAGAAGGTGTAGCTCACGTAGGCGGCACCCACCTGTGTCACATGCTTGTAGCGCATGTCGGTGTCATCATCAATACCCAGATAGTCCAGCACGTTGTGGCTGCGGTTCAGGCGGTAGATGTACTTAGCACCAGTCTCGAGAGTGTGCTTGGGAGCAAGAGGACGCGTCCAGTCGAGCTGCACGGTGTGCTCGTTGAAGTCTTCCTTGCCATACTGGTCGACGCCGCTATAGGACACCGGCATGTTGAATTCCTCCAGATAGCGCGAGTTGTCAGTATTCTTGTTGTGCCAGGCCGAGAGCATGTAACTCAACGTGATGGTCTCGCCCTTGAGGCGCGTGCGCCGCTGGTAGTCCAGACGGCTGTCCAGGCTGTAACTGTCGGCATCGGTGATGTTGTTCATGCCGTAACTGTAGAGCGTCTGTCCCAACGCGTCACGCATCATGAGATTGTTGGTGCCCGTGCCAGCGTAGTCATAGGCGAAACCACCCAGCGACAGCGAGACGAGGTTGAGTGTGTCGGGCTCCCAACTGGCGCTCACGTCGCCAAAGTGGAAGGTCATGCCGTCCACGTCAAACGTGCCGTCATTGGTCAGTTCTGCCCCACTTTGCGCATAGCGCGTGAGCATGTTGGTCTTGGTCTTCTGGCCATTGCTGGAATCGTGATGGATGCCATAGTCGACCGATACCACCACCTTGTCGAGTTGCGAGGTCAGGTTCAACGAGCCGCCCACGGCGCCCATGTGATCGGCGCGCACCGATGCCATGCCCGACACGCCCTTGATGCTCGAGTTGTCGGCCATGACGATATTGAGGATGACTGTGGTACCCTCGGCGTCATACTTGGCGCCCGGCTCGGTGATGACCTCGATGCGCTTGACACTGCTGGCGGGCATGGCCTTGAGCAGGTCCTTGGCATTGCGGTCCAGCGAGGGATCGGGGTGTCCGTTGCGGAAGATCTTGAAATTCTGCTGGCCGTTGACGCGTATCTCGTCGCTGGCATCAACGCTGACCATGGGCACCTTGCGCAGCATGGTGAGCACGTTGTTGGTCTTGCTGTCGGCATCGTCTTGCACGTTGTAGCCGATACGGTCCACCTCTTGCTTGATGAGTTGGCGCTGGGCGGTGACCTCGACGCCCTCGAGTTGAATATTGTCAAAGACGCTCAGCAGCGAGTCGTTGAGGAAATCATCGTCGCCGGCTGGCGCCGGTGCTACCTCGCGGGTGAGCGACAGGGCCATGGAGTAGCCCATCTGGGTGAAAGTGCCATCCAGGGTGTTCCCCTTGAGGGTCGCCTTGTAACTGGCCCCAATCTCTGGCACCTCGACGGTGAGTTTGTCGCCATCAGCCTTGCCCTTGGCTTTGATGCCGATGGCCTTCTGCTCGGGTGAGTCGAGGGTGATGGTGAGTTCCTGTCCTTCCTGCTGGATGTTCAGCACCAGGGGTATAGTGTAGGGGCCCGCGGTGACGTTGCCTTTCCATGCTCCGCTATAATCCTGAGCCACAGCGGTCAAGCCGCACAACAAGATGGCGATAGCCGTCAATACCTTCTTTAAGAATGCTCGTTTCATATTTCATTTGGGCTTATTGAGTTGCAAAATTAATTGTTTTTGCCCTTTAGACGGCACAGGTCATTGGAAAACTACATCCTTTTTACAGATTTTTCAGGAATTGGCATTATTTTTGCAGAAATCAGTGGACGAGTATTAACAATTTAATGAATAGAGAGATATGTTACTTTCAACCACTCCTCACATCGAGGGCTACACAATCCGCGAGTATAAGGGCATCGTCACTGGCGAGACAATCATCGGCGCCAACTTCTTGAAGGATTTCTTTGCCGGCGTGCGCGACATCGTCGGCGGACGGTCAAACAGTTACGAGAAAGTGCTGCGCAAGGCCAAGGACACCGCCATGGCCGAGATGGTGGAACGGGCCCAGGAAATGGGCGCTAACGCCATCGTGGGCATCGACATCGACTATGAGACCATCGGCAAGGACAACTCGATGCTCATGGTCGCAACCAGCGGCACCGCCATCGTGATCTGAAAACAGATTGATTAGAAGAAAAACATCGTCTTGCTGCCTTGCTTCTTCTGGTCCAGGGCATCCTGCAACTGCTTGATGGCCGCTTGAAAGAAAAAGATTATCAGGAATTCATCAGTGCCCTCAGTGCGTTTGGCTTTGAGGGCATTGATGTATTGCTGGCGTTCATCCTTGAGGATAACGAGTTCAGGTAAGTGATACTGCAACAGAATGAAGTTGGAGAGCAGCCGTCCCGTTCGGCCATTGCCATCGCGGAAGGGGTGCAGATACTCAAAGAAGCCATGAAAACGTGCCGACAGTACCATGGGGTGCGCCGTGCCCTCTTTCATCGCCCTGGCTGTTGACTCCATGAGGCGCGGCACCTGGGCTATCAGTTTCCCGTGGTCGCCAAACAGGGTGTCGCCCGCTGCCATATCTACAGTGGTGAACTCGCCCGGCACGGCACCTGGTACCCGATACGGTAAAGTGTTCTGTGTGACCAAGCGATTGATGCTTTTCAACAAAGACACATCAAATGGATGGTCCAAGTTGTCATGCATCCACTCATAGGCTTTGAAGTGATCGGCCATCTCCTGACACTCGAACAGCGTCTTTCCCACTGGATAATAGCCTAAACCCTGCTCAAATAACGCCCTGGTGTCATCGACCGAAAAAGATGAGCCCTCGATGCCGCAACTGTGGCATGATAGAAGGATTTCAGAGTGCTTGCGGAACTCCAAATCCCCCATCGGCTTCGCTACCTGCTCAAGGTATTCCTTGGCCAAACTGTCATATTGGCTAATCTCTTGCTCAAACATCGGCTGCAAAATTACTTCTTTTTACTCAAAATAAATAGTTTCCCCTCAGAAAGTCTATTTTGTGATCTCGAGGATGGTGCTGGCATTGATGTTGGGGATGATGAGTGGGATGGTGAGGGTGGCGTTATGCTTGTCATAGGTCACGCTCCTTACCTTCTTGCCGTTGATTTTCACAGCCTTAGGCTTAGCAATACCGGGGATAATGAAGCGGTATTCCTTCTTCATCGAGGCACCAGGGTAACTGCCCTTGCCCTGGATGGTAATGAATGTCGACCTGCCCTGTGGCGTGGCGATGAAATTGATCTCGCGGTGCTTGTCGGCAGCCAGTGTGCCCGTGGAGTGCAGGTCGTCGTCAAACAAGACGTAGGTCAACGGCTGGTCGCCCAGGTAATGCACGATGTCAAGACGGTCGGGGTTGTAGTCACCCACGTTCTGCATCGCATAGTCGGCCATCGGGATAAAGGCACCCGCGCGGGCGAACAACGGCAGCACGTCGATGGGCGCGTCATAGCGGACGGTCGTGTGGCCCTCGTAGCGGCGCTCGGGATGGTTGATGTCCACCCAGGTACCCTCGGGGAATGTGATGTCGCGGCTCACGGCGCCCTGTTGCATCACGGGAGCGACCATCACGTCGCGTCCCCACAGATACTGGTCGGTGATGTTGTCATAGCGCGCCATGTCGTGATCGTTATCGTAGAAACCCAGCGGGCGCACGAGCGGCAGGCCATAGCGGGCGTTCTCATAGGCCAACGAGTAGTTGTAGGGCAGCCACTTGTAGCGTTCCTTGATGAGGAGTAGCGTCAGGTCGCCGAACTCGGTGTAGTGGTAGGGCTCGGCCTCAACCGTCGAGTGGGTGCGCAACACGGGCGAGAACAGGCCCAACTGCAGCCAGCGGATGTAGAGTTCGCCGTCGCGGGGATTGGCAGGATCGACGGCAAAGCCGCCCACGTCGTGCGACATGTAGCCCAGCCCGCTCATGCCCGAGTTGAGCATGATGGTCACCTGGGGCTGCATGCCACCCCACGAGCGCGACACGTCGGTGGACCAGGGAAATACCGAGTAGCGCTGCAAGCCCGCTGTGCCAGCGCGCATCATCACCATGGGACGGCGGTCAGGATAATCTTCCTTGAACATGTCATAGATGATGCGGCTCCACTCGTTGCCGTAGTAGTTGTGGTACTGCTCGGCAGTGAGCCCGTTGTGGTGGCGGATCTCGAGCGGGTGCTTCTCGGGCTCGCCCAGGTCACCCCACCAGCCGGTCACGCCCTCCTCGGTGAGGGATTTGTAACGACCACGCAGCCACTGGCGGGTGGCGGGGTTGGACACATCGAACATGCCGCCCTCCCCCACCCAGATAGTCACCGTGTGGGTCGTGTCGGTGCCGTCGGTCTTGCAGAACAGTCCCTGTGGATCCAGCAACCTGTAATTGTCGATGGCACGGCCATTGGTCAGCACATAGGGCTGCGAGATGGTCACCACGTTGACACCCTGTTGCTTGAAGTTGCGCAGCATCTTGCGGTGGTCGGGCCATTGTTCCTTGTCCCACTCCAGGCGGCCCATGTCCTCCTCCTTGCCATACCAGTACAGGTCAAAGACAATGCCGTCCAGCGGATAGCCAGCAGTCTTGAGGCTATCGACAACTGCCTCGCTCTCGGCCTGGTCGTGATAGCCATACTTGGAGGTGATGTAGCCCAGCGTCCACAACGGCGGCAGGTCCTGATGCCCCACAAGCCACGTGAAGTTCTTGACCACATTCTCGACCTTACCGTTACCATTGATGACGTAATAGGACAGCGGCTGCGGAGACGTTGAGGTGTATTTGATTTGCTCCCCCAGGTAGAGCGAGGACTTACAGAAGTCATCAAAGAAGATGCCATAGCCCTTGGACGAAATCACCATGGGCATGGTGATGCCCATCTGCTTAGTGCGCGCCTCACCCATCTGGTAACCGTAGTTCTGCGCGTTATAGTTGATGAGCGTGTCGCCGGCCAGGTTGAGCGAGTAGCCACGCTCGCCCGCACCATAGAACGACTCTTGGCCCCGATGCAACAAGGTCACACTTTTAGAGTCGCGGTCACACAGGTCGGTGATAAAGTAACCATTGCGGCTACCCACCGTGACAGTGCCCATGGTCTTGTCTATCAACACCTTCATGCCGCTGCCAGTGTGCATCACGCTCATATCCTCCATTTCATCAATCTTGATCTCGGCCTTTGCGGTCTTGTCATGCGCCAACGAGTGAAGCCTCGCGCCATCCCATCCCTCGGGCAGCACATCCACACGCACAATGTCCTCGCTCACGGCAGTGACAGTGATAGTTTGGTGACGCGCTCCATCGGCAAGGGTCATCACGTTACCTTGTGCAGCGGCCACCAACGCTGTCATTAATACTACAACCGATAGGATTATTCTGTAAACTCTCATTGTTTCTGATGATTGATGGTTAAACTTTGTCTGCAAAAATACAACTATTCTCTAACAATCGAGCATTGTGAACGGTAAAAAAACAGGGCCATTGTCAACATCGTGTCAATAGAATGTAAATAACGTCATTGGGTTATCCCAATGTTTTGTTGTAATTTTGCCCTCGCGAAAACAAAAACACCAAGATATCACGATGGAAGAATTTGAAGTAGGCAAGCAGGCGCGCAAGCGCACCCGCCCGACACACGAGGCCGAGATCATCGGCGAGTTCGGCAAACTGCCACCCCAGGAGACCTCGATGGAGGACGCTGTGCTGGGCGCATTGATGCTCGAGAAGGACGCATACAATAATGTGTGCGAAATCCTCAAGCCCGAGTCGTTCTATAATCCCGCCAACCAGAAGATCTATGAAGCCATCCAGTCCCTGGCAGCGGGCGGCAAGCCCATCGACATGCTCACCGTGACCGAGCAGTTGCGGCAGGACAAGGTGCTCGAGGAGGTGGGCGGTGCCATCCGCATCAGCGAGTTGACGGGTATGGTGTCGAGCGCGGCCAATGCCGAGTTCCATGCCCGCATCGTGGCGCAGAAGTACCTGGCCCGCGAACTCATCAGTTACAGCAGCCAGGTGCAGGCGCTGGCCTTTGACGAGTCGATCGACGTTTATGACCTGATGCAGGAAGCCGAGGGCAAACTGTTTGAAATCAGCAAGAACACGCTCAAGCGCGACGTCATCCCCATCGAGAATGCCGTGCAGGATGCCATCAAGAAGATCGAGGAGGCCGCCAACCGCGAGAACGGCCTGAGCGGTCTGGAGTCGGGTTACCACATGCTCGACCGCCTGACCAGCGGCTGGCAGAACAGCGACCTGATCATCATCGCCGCGCGACCGGCGATGGGAAAGACAGCGTTTGTGCTGTCGATGGCCAAGAACATGGCGGTGGACTACAACTACCCCGTAGCCGTGTTCTCGCTCGAGATGTCGAGCCTGCAACTCGTCAACCGCCTCATCAGCAACGTGTGCTCGCTCGAGGGCGAGAAAATCAAGAGCGGACAACTCACCCAGCCCGAATGGGAGAACCTGATGACCCGCACGCGCAGCCTGAGCACGGCCCCGCTCTACATCGACGACACGCCGTCGCTGTCCATCTTTGAGTTGCGCACCAAGGCCCGCCGCCTCGTGCGCGAGAAACAGGTGAGGATTATCATCATCGACTACCTGCAACTGATGAATGCCACGGGCATGAAATTCGGCAGCCGTGAGCAGGAGGTGAGCACCATCTCGCGCAACCTCAAGCAGTTGGCCAAGGAACTGGACATCCCCATCATCGCCCTGTCGCAACTCAACCGCAGCGTCGAGACCCGCGCTGCCGACGACAAGATGGGCAAGCGTCCCCAGTTGAGCGACCTGCGCGAGTCGGGCGCTATCGAGCAGGATGCCGACATCGTGTGCTTTATCCACCGTCCCGAGTACTACACCCGCTCGGGTGTGGATGCCGAGGGCAACGACATTCGCGGCCTGGCCGAGTTCATCGTCGCCAAGCACCGCAGCGGTGCCACCGACACCATCAACCTGCACTTCGTGAGCCGCTATGCGCGCTTCGAGAACCAGGGCGACCAGGACCTCACAACCAGCGAGACCACCGTCGAGTCACGGATGAACGCCCCAGCCAGCGGGGCCTCGCCCGCAGGCGACGGCTTCACTCCCCCACCCCCCAACATGGACTTCATGCAGGGTCCGGGCGATGTTCCTACCCCGTTCTAACAAAGAGACCCACACTGTTTTATTTGTAGAGACGCAAAATTTTACGTCTCTATGTGATGTATTATGGATTTTTGTTAATTTTGCGGGTTGGAACCAAATGACTAAACCGATTAACCTACATATTATTAATCTACAATGAAGAAAATGTTATTAGCTATGGCCATCATGATGGCTGCTGTGCCTGGCGTACAGGCACAAGTGACACACGGCGTGAACCGCGCCGACATGGACCTGAGCGTTAAGCCAGGTGAAGATTTCTATGAGTATG
>ERZ842401.4526-NODE-4526-length-16111-cov-5.364848_pt1 | contig 16111 bp, 3 predicted proteins | sample MGYA00521270_ERZ842401 | MGnify/ENA primary metagenome ERZ842401 (study PRJEB31892, sample SAMEA3878208) | bioreactor metagenome | biome: Moose rumen | place: Sweden | collected 2011-10 | study: EMG produced TPA metagenomics assembly of the PRJEB12797 data set...
CTACACTCTTTCCCTACACGACGCTCTTCCGATCTTTTAATTAATACCAGTTTTTCAATAAATACTCAATTAATTTAATTAATAATTATTTAATGATTAATACTCTTCTCTTTCTTCTTCATTTTCTTCATCAGAATTATCATCATCTTCTTTCTTGTCTTTTCCTTCATGAATTTCGTTATCTTTTTCCTCATCTTTTTTTTCCTCATCTTTTTTTTCTTCATTCGCATTTCCTTCTACAACTGGTTGAGGTTCTTCATTTTCCTCATTTTTATTTTTATCAAACTTTTTTTTCATTTCTTCATTATAGTTATCACCTTCTAAAATATTATATAAATCATAGCAATTACCTATAAGTATATCGTCTCTACAAATTTCAAATATTTGCATTTCAAAGGCATCATTGTCTATAAAACCTAATGGCCAAAGATCAGCACGGAAAATATATAATTTTAAAGCACTATCAAGTTTAATATCCGCTTCTTGTCTTGAGCCGGCAAGAGATCTAGATATTAATCTTCTTAAAGCAGTAGTGAAATTTTTGACATTGATAACTTTTTCTTCGTTTTTAATTTTTTCGAAATAATCTAAAATGAATTTTTTAGGTTCATCAGCTAAAACTAATTTATAATCTGGAGGTATATTATTTTTAATTTCATTCCAACATAACGACTCGAAATATTCAAAAATTGAAACCAATGAATTAATCGTAAATATTTTTTGTTTAGGGTCTGCATATTCATATTTAGTTTTGAATAAATTCTTGAGATTTTCATTTAATATGATATAATTGGGAAGATTCTCTATTATTTTATAAATAAAATGCTCTTGATCATAATTTTGCTTTACAATTTCATTCATAAGAATTTGTAAAGAAGCAAATACATCATTATAAAATTGGCTGTTATTATTTCCTTCCAATAAATTATATAAAGATAATTTTTCTTCGTCTGATAATTCTCTTTGAATATATTTAGTGTTATAATCAACTAATATTGTACTATTACCTCCTCTAAATCCTTCGAATAAATAAGTGATAAAATTAATTTTATCTGTTTTGAATTTTTTTAAACCTGGAAGAATAATCTTTCCTAATTCTTCTTCGATTAAATCATAATCATATTTTATTTCATTATAATTTTTATAATTTATTTTATTATTTTTGTCAAAAATATTTCTCATTGAATGAGTGGAGATTAATTCATTAAATGACTTATAAGTATTTTCTGATATATTAATAATTTCATCTTTTGTTGCATCTTGAATTAAAATTTCTTGTTTAAGTTTTGACACATAACTATTAAGTATTCCTTTTATTTCATTTTTTGAAATGATTTCATTAATAAAATTATTTTGCCAAATGATGAAATTTTGGTAAGCCGCAGCTAAAAACATACCACCTTCTTTATCACCATCATCTACTAAGAAATAATTTAAAGTATTATCTTTAGTCATATCAAGAGGTTTTTCGCCTTTTTCTAATTCTCTTAAAATTCTGCATTTATATTGTATTGATGTCTTTTTAATTGAATCCCAACTTTTAAGGAATGGTTCTATATATGATTTATTAAATTCATCTTTATCTAGTTTTATAGAACTAAATTCATTATATAATTCATTTATATATGTTATTTCATCATTAAATTTTTTTACTTTACCATCATCTCTTGAAATTTTGAAAGAATATATATTTAAAAGTAAATTTCCTAAATTATTTATATTTAATAAACTTTTCATATTAATTGCATTTTGAGTTAGTTCAGAATCTTTGTTCACTAAAATATTTATTAATGCATAATTTTTCTTATTTTCTTCGGAAAAATTAAATCGCTCAACAAATGAATTAAAATTATTAATATTTGAAATAGAATAGTAATTAATATCAGGATATTTTTCTTTATCATAAATTGAAGGCTCGAATTTAGCTTGAATTATTTCTTTCATACTTTGAGGATCAAAACTTAATAATTCACTATTTTCTTTTTGATAATTTTTATTCATATTTTCTATATTATTTTTCTCATTAATTATTCCAACAATATAATCATTTATTTCTTTTTCGATGTTTTCAAAGTTTTGAGAATTACTCATAGAATTATACTTTTCCATAATTTCTATGACTTTATCAAAAATCATATTCATAAAGGTTTGAATATTCTCAATTCCTAAATTTTTTAAAGAAATATTCAATAAATCCCATCCTTTTTTAATTATTCCAAATAAAGTATGGGGGAATAAATTTTCAACTAAATATTTTTTCATCTCTTCATCACTTAAATTGTTTAATATAAAGCTACCTAATAAAAATGAATATAATATGAAATTAAGAACTCTAAATGTAATAGAATTCATATTTCTTACAGGAGAATTTTTATCAAATACTTCAATTGTATATCCTTCAATAATACCCTTATATTTTTCTTTGAGATATTTATCTACAAATTGTGATTTAAACTCTTCTAATGTTTTAGATTGGAAAGAATCATGCCACTGTTTATAACTATTATAGTTCCAAGTATAATTATTTCTAAATTCATTAAGATGATTTTGATCTAAAAATACTCTAATATCTAATTTAACAAGAACATGATCATGACCATAAATCATATGACCATTAGGATCTTTAATTGGTTCTCCAGTATAATTAGGAAATGTACATCTTGGAATTTCATATAAAAATCCGCAATCTTTACAAACATAATATCCAATGTCTGCCTTTTTTTTAAGTTCATCCGAAAGATAATTATATGAATTAATAAAATAATTCACTGGTTGAAAAGCTCCTGGAATATAATTATTTTTCACGAAATTTGCTGTATTTTTTTTGACTAAATTATTATAAAAGCTTTTATTATTCCTTTGTATATTAAATATAAATCTTAAAGAATATAATAAAATTTCAAATTCTTCTTGTGTTAAAGGTTTTTCTGAGATTTTCTTTAGCACTTTTTCTTGCAATAAATCTTCGTTTAATAAATATTTATATAAAATTTTGGATTCTTCATTTAATTTTATTTTATCATTACTTATATCATAAATATATTTCATTTTATTCTTTATTTTTTCTTTTTGATTAGTATATATATTAGAAATAATTTTATTCACCAAGATACAATAAAATGCATCGAAATTATTATTTACTTCTTCAAAATTAAGTTCTAAATTATTTTCTGGTGATAAATTAAAAATATCAATTTGGGAAAGAATTTTATGATAATAGGCTTTATATTTTTCAGAAATAAAGCTATTCTGGAATACATAATTTTTTTGTCCTTCTTGTTCTTTTTGTAAAATTTCCGATAATTCTTTATATATAGGTATATTTTTTTGCGAAAAATTAAAGTTTTGGAATTGGTCGAAATTTTCAAATTTTCTAAAGTATAATCTCCATATATAAATATTTCTCATATTTCTTATTACTAAGTTATTTTCATCTTTATCATCTAATACTTTATTTATTTCATCAAAATTACATAAATCAAAATGAGAATAATTTATTTCAACATAATAATAACAATAAGATTTTATATAGGCTATAGCATAAAGTTTTAATAGATTTTTATCTTTATTATTTTTATTTTCATACAAAAATTTTATTGATTCTTTTAAATATCCCAAAGAAACTTTTAATAATAATTCTTCACAAGTTTTTTGTGTATATTTGTATTTATTATTTTTGAGAATTTCTTCAAAATAGGATTGACATTGGGTTTCAAAGAAATATAATAATAATTCATTAAATTCAGGAGAATCAATTTTATTATATATTTCAATTAATTTTTTATATTTAAGTAATTTTTTATTTTCTTCTAAATTCATGAAATTTTTAATTAAAACATTTTCAGGTTCTTTTTCTTTATTTTTTTCATTGAATATTTCTGGTTTTAATTGTTTTAATGTATCCGATAAAAATATTTTCGATTTTTTAATTAATAATTTATTTTGGAAGAAATTTTCTATTAATTTAATTCTTATATCTTCATTATTTAAGCTCCTATATTGATATCTGAAAATATAGAATATTAAATTGATATATTCTTCTGTTTTTTCTTTAAATGTATCCTCGAAGGTTTTGTTAAGTTCAATAATTGAGTTATATAAATTATTATGATCTTCACTGTATATATAGTAAGATTGCAGCAACAAATTATTAATAATTTTTTCGTAATTATTTTCGAATTGAATAATATTATATTTATAAGATTCTTGAATTTTTATTAAGTTTATACAATTATATATTTCTTTACTGAACAAAAGGAATTTTTTGTTTATTTTTTGAAGGTTCGCTTCTATAGAACTTAAAGAATAAAAAAATTCATAAAACTTTGCTTTATCTTTTTTTAATAAATCAATACTGAATAATAATACTGCTCTTAAAATTGCTTCAATAATAATGAAAAAATTAATATTAACTATCTTTGTATATTTTTTATTTCTATCAGAAATTTCGTATTTAATTATATTTTCTTTTAAGACCTTGATTATATAATCTTCAATATTATCACAATAATTTAACATCTCAACAAATGTATCAAGAATAATTTTAATATCTTCATAATATGATTGAGTGAACATTATAATTTGTGCATATTCTTCAATTTTGATTTGGAAATCATAATTATAATCATTATTTTCACTTAATTTTATTTTGATTATCATTTTTAAAAAGTTTAGAACTTTTTCATTGTTTGAATAACTAAGATTATTTTTTTCTAAATATTTCAATGTAAAATATCTTAAATATTCTTCAAATATTAATTGTTTTAATTCATCATTATTTTGATAAAGGATAGCCTTTAATAATTCATTTTTATTAATTTCAATTTTTATATTTTCAATCAGTCTTTCATTAATATTATAATAGTTTTTAGTTTTTTCAATAATTTTTTCTTGTGTTGAATAACTTTTTCTTAATGATTCTTCATTTTTAATATAATTTTGACAAATATCATCTTTTATGTATTTTATTAATTTATCCATATATAATTTACTTTTTGGAATAACAAGGCCATTATATATATTAACTTGATTAGCATTAATTTTCATTTTTATAGGTGGATTGAATTTAAATTTAGTGAAATTAAAATGAGAAACTATTAATTCATTGAAATAATCATTTTTCATTAATAAATCTAATTTCTCATTTAATAAAATTTGACTCAGCATATTTTCTTTGAAACTATAGCAAAGAATTTTTAATAAGTAAGAAATGAAATAAGTGCTTAATTTACTATTAATAACTTCAAAGAAATCGACATCATTAACTTCTAATATTCCAGTAGTAAAAATATCTTTTATTATTCCTTTAATAGATTTTCCTTGAGCCTTTAAATTATTTTTAATTAATTCTTTTATCTGGTCATTTTTAATAATTTTTTCTGCGATGGTAGTTGTAAAATTATTCATATTTAAATCTTTTGTTTCGAATAAAATTGTATATTTCATATAACTTAAAACATGAAATATTTTATTTTCTATAAATGTTGAATTATCTATATATTCTTTGGCAAGTTCTTCGTTTTTCTTTTGCATAATTTTAAAAACATCTGAATTTTCTTTTCCTTGTAAATTATCAATAAATATTTGATTATAATCTGAATTAATAAGGGGTATTAAATCAGGAGAAATTTTTTTTTCTTTTCCATCATTTTTTTCGAATCTTTGTTTATGTACAATAAATAATATAACTTTTTCATTTAATGATGGATTCTCAGCTTGGAAATTTGAAATAACGTAATTAACAGAATTCATTTTATTAAGATGTTGTTCTGAAAATCTTAAAATCAATAATTTCTTTTTTTCATCATTAATAAATCCTTTTAAAATAAAAATTAAATCTCTTTCTGATTTAATAGAATCAATAGTCCTATCCTCTAAATCATTGGTGAAAACACCAAATTTATTTTCAATTTGTTGATTTTCTTTAAATAGTTCTTCATTTGTTTTACTAAATGTGTAAATAATATTTTTTCTTGTTTCAATTTTTTTGAAAAATGATTCGAAATTATTACAAAAATGTCTTTTATATATTTCTATCATAGTTTCTTTTATATCTTTATATTGTTGTTCAAATTTACAAAATATTAATGATGCAATTATATCTTGACAAAAAGTAGGAACAATTTTTTCTAAACATTCTTTAATTATTGTTTTTTCATATTCTGGATTATCCTCTTTGAAAAATTCTGCATTGTCCTTCATCTTCTCTTTCAGATTATTTTTTATTTTGAATATCAAACCTTCAATGTTATGCAATTTACAATTTATTAATAGTTGCTCTAAATCGATTTTCAAGTCTTTCTCGTTATTAAAAGATGCAATTAATTCAATAAATTCATTAATATGTTGGGCTATTTCAATATCTCTTTTATCGAGTAACATCTGGAAATTAATAATATGATTTTCAAATCTATTTAAAAATGGAGGATCTAATTTAAGGCTATCTATTTGATTTTGACCCACAATTACAATAGCATGGAAGTCTTTATTAACTTCAGAAGAAATTCTTGCTGTTTCAAAAGCAATTCTTGCGAATCTTTTATCTCCCATACATGTGAAATTTTGATTGAATAAATCATATAAAGAAGCGTAAATCATATCTAAATCTCTTAAAATTAAAATATTTTCTGCTTCCATTATATATTTAATTTTATTTAAAATTTCTTCGCTGTATCTACCAGATTGAATATCTCTTCTATATTTACTTCCTACTAATTCAATATATTTTTTTCCTAATGAATCTAAGAGATATTTTATAATATCACTTCCATCATTTCCTTCTGAAATTAACATTAAATATCTACTATTTGAATCAAGAATATTTTTTTTAATGGCATCTAAAACTGAAAAATTAACATCTACTTCTTCGTCGAATTTATGTCCATATTCATTTTTGAATATTTCGATTATTCTAGATGAAGAATCTTCCAATCCTCCAAAATTCCTATTTAAGCATAGAATACCAACTTCAGATAATACTCTTCTTTCATTCTTATCTAATTCATCTCTTCTTTCTATTAATTCTCTCATTGCGGTTTTTATTAAATTATAAAAATCTCTATTACCATGAAAATCTTTATTTTCTCTTATAGTGTTTTGATTAAATATAATATATTCATTATAAGTTTTTGCCAAAGTTTCAAAGAAATCTTTATACTTATTAGATAATTGAACATTTAATGATTCCGCTATGGATAATGCTGTGTCCTCTAAATCTTCAATATCATAATCAGTAATAGTTAAACTTAACGCACGGTTGATTTTAGCAGCATCTAATCTCCAATTTGATATTCCTAAAAATGGAACAGAATCTTCTCTGTCTTTTTCTAATAAATAATGAATAACTTTTAGAGGATTATTACTTGATCTTTCTGCTAAACCCATTTCATCAAAAAATACAAGAGTTATAATTTTATTTTCTTTTTTGTTTTTATTTTTTCCTGAATTTTCTTTATTTTTTTGTTGGGCTTTTAAAGCCTTTTCAAAAACTTGCTCAATTCCTTCTGCTGTACTGGTTTCTGAACCTTGATAATAATATCTATATAATTTTCCTTTGTCTTTGAACATTTCACTTTCTGAATATTCTCCTTTTAATGTATTATATAATATTTGGAAACTCAATGATTTTCCTGTTCCAGGTTTTCCTATAATTATGAGAGGAACTGTGTTCTCTATACATATATAACAAGTAAATAAATTTTCTCTTAAAGCTCTATTTAAGGCAATTCCTTTTCCTTTTTCGATAAACATTTCTTTTGTAATTCTTTTTATTTCATTTTCCGGAGTTTTTAAGAAGTTCCTAGAATGATAATATTTATTTAAATTACTAGCTAATTCTTTCCTATATTCTTTATCATTGAGTCTTAAATAATAACATAAATATATTGTAAGATTAATTCAATTTTTTATATATATCTTCAATATGCTTGAAATATTTAATAAAATATTCAAAAAATATTCCAAACCTTCTTATTTCTCTCATACTTACTGATGATTTATCATATTTTTCTCTAATAAAATCGTGACATATTGAAATATTTTCTACTATTTCTTTATGCAATTTTATTTTATCATTTTCATTTAGATTATTTAACATTCCTTCTTTTTTTATCCTAGATAAAATTGATTCAATGGTATTTGATATATATTTTTTTTCATCTTCTGGCTGTAATGATGCAAAATCAAATACGAAATTTAATAATGCATGAGGCAATGGATTAACAGTATATACTAAATTATTTAATTTATTTGAAGTTTCTTTCATATTTTAATATACTAAACCACTTTCTCTCATTTTTTTAGTTAATATTCTATATGGATTACAAGCACCTAAAAATACATAATTCTTGTTTAATTTTTTACCTAAATAAGTATGATTACACATTATTTCTGTTATTAATCCCAATGAATTACATGTATTAATTTCATCGAAGAATATCCAAGTTATTTTATCTTTAGCATCATCCTTTTCGACTTTTTGATTAACCTCTTCTAAAAACGAGACTATTTTTTCATCGGTAGTTCCTGCATGGATTTGTAATCTTTCCCATCTAAGATTACCATGTCCATATAATGTGGCCAACATTTCTAACAATTTTGTTTTTCCGACTCCTGTTTCACCCATTAATATTACTGGTATTTTTGCTTCTATATTCAACAAAATTCTGACCATTTTAATAAAATTATCTGCGACAAATATATAATTTCCTAATTTTTCGCACAAAGTTTTTAATTTTTCTATACTTATTTCATCCAAAGAAAATAATTTTTGAATCTGTTCTAAGAATTTTTCATGATTCATATTCTTATAATCAACCAAATCTTCCCATTCATTTTGATTATATTTTTGTGAATTCCATAAAGCTTTTAAATCCTTATATTCTTTTTCATTTTTATTATTATTTGAAATAATACTAAATGATTGCCCATCTTGATTAAAAAATACTAAACTTGGTTTAATTTGCTCAAAAGAAAATACTTTTTTTTTAGCATTTTCATCAGCTAATGCATCAATTCCCTCCTGAACAGCTTTGTCTTCTTCGTATTTACCGAAAATTTTCATTGATTTTATCTGTTTAAGTAATACAGTATCAAAAGGTGATTGAGTAAAAACTTTTGATAATTCTATAAAATTTTTAATTATTGAAACTCTAGCAGAACGGATAACATTTCTATTTGGGTCTTGGATATTTTCTGGATCATCTGGAGGTAAATATAAGGATGTTAAAAATTTTTTGAATTGAACAGATAAAATTTTTATAAAATTCATTTTTTGGTAATAATTTTGATTTTCGACTTGGAAATGACGATTTATTATTTTCTCACATTCACTTGCAGATTTTTTAATTTTGGAATCTAAATCGACATTTTGCTTATCAATTTTATTATTTTCATATAATGATAAAACCTCTGCCACTATTGATATAGGAGAATCTCTTATATATTGCACATTATTTTCAAGTCTTAAAGGATTTAATTTTTCTATAAAAACGCGTTTAAATAAAGTTAATATTCGATATTTTTCTAAATAATCAACGAATCCTTGAGGAATTTCAATAATAATATTCATATCATATCCTAAATAAAATATTTTATTATTAGAAATTAAATATCTTAATATTATAAGTTCAAATAAAACTTCACTCATTAAATCATTATTATCCGTATCAGATAAATCTAGATGAAGATAAACATTTTTGATATTATTCATATTAATTTTAAGATTTTCTATATTATTTATAACAAAATCTCTTGTGAATGAACCACCTATAGGTAAATAGTGATATTCACCACCTATATCTTTTACTTTATTTATAATTTCAGTTGTTTTACCGTAACCAGAGTATTTTGCATGATAAAGCTCTATATTATTAAGACAGTCATCTTTATTTTCAGATTGAACTAAATATTTATCATTAAGTATATTTTTTTCAGGAATTATTCTTTCAATATCTCTCGCAAAAGCAGAATCAATTTTTTCATATAAGAAAATTAAATATGAATTTATTTTATTATTTTTCTTTTTATATAAATATTTAAATCTTTTGATAATTTTTTGGATTATCGATAATTCTAAACATTCAAGATTTGCGATTACGAATAATATTGGGTCATCGCAATATATAGCTTTATAAAGAAAAGATTTAACTTGTTCATAATCTGTGTTTTCGTTACATATTAATAAAGTATTTATAATCGGTAAATTTCCTGTTAAGTTGAGATATATATTTAATACTTTATTGATTAAATCAGAAAAATCTCTGCTTTTAATTTTTCTATATAAACCAGGAGATAAACTTGTTTCTGGTAAGACTTTATTATTTTTATAAAGTTCACTAATATCGAGCTTATTTACTTTAAATAATTTTTGTAAATATTTATTTATATTTTCAACACTATTAATTTCATAATTATATGGATAATCTATATTAGTATCTTTTATTTTGTTTAATGTCACTGAATTCAGTAAGTGAGAAATATCTGTGTTTTTATTAGTCGATTTTTTATGTAATTGAATAAATTGTTTTCCATAAAATAATCTTAGTAGAGGATGTTCTTCATATCCTTTTTTCAAATCTCTTTTATATTTGTTATTAATTTCTTCGTAATAAGTTGTTATTTGTTCCAAATCTTTTTTCATATCATTTTCATCAAAGCCTTTGGAATCAATTATTTTCAAAGAAAAATCGACAACACTCGGATAACCTGTGCTCTGTAAGCTATTTAAAGAATTCATTAATTGTCTTATATTATCAAATAAATTAATAAATTGATGAGTTATTATTTCCTTACTCATTTTTTTTTGTATCTGTCCTCCTTCTTTTTGGAGAATATTAGTATTTGAACTAGATAATAAGATTTTATTACGTAGTTCATCTATTTCATTTGCCGATGCCACAACATTTCCTTTTTTGTTTTTATACTCTACTTCAAATATAAATAAATCAGTTTTTTTATCTTTAAATATATTAACTAATGATTGACTTAATATATTATCTATTTTTTGTATAGTCATTTCAGGATTTTCATCATATAATTGGAATAATTGAATAATTTCACCATATGAATTTAAATATCCTTGCAATTTATTTGGTATATCTTTATCTTTATCATACTCTTTTTTAAAATTAACTAAAAGTTGTTCATCTGTCTTTATATTTTCATTTCCTAATAATTTATTGAAAAAAATATATACATCCATTAAATTATCAATATCAGTGGTTTGTAATTGAGAACCATCTACTTCATCGATAAATTCATTCAAATTTCTTATTTCTAAATTTGAATCTTTAATTTTTTTAATAAAAGTTATAGCTTCTTCTTTTCCTAATAATAATTCATAAAATTTAATTAAAGATGTTTCTTTTTTAATATCATACTCATATTTATTTAATAAATCTATAGCTTTTTTTATTTCTTCTCCGCTAACTTCGTTTGTATTAATTATATCATATGTTGATTTTAAATCATTGAGAAAATTAGTATTTTGTATTTCTTTTATTTTATTATATGCTGTTAAGAAATAAATAATACCTTGTACTAATTTAACGACTTTAGTTTTATTTGAAAAATTAATTAAATCATTCAATAATTCTTTTTTAATATAATCATCTCGGCCTAATTCTGCAAATTCATTTAAAATAAATTCTATCTCTTTATCCATATTATTATTTTGAATTATAGCCATAAATTCATTAACATATTTTATATTGAAAAAAGGCTCCTTTGTTTCTTTTTGATTAATAATTCTAGTTAAAGAATCTTTATACATAACTATTGATTCTTTGAATATATCATCTTCTAATTTTTCAAGAATTTCATTTTCAATTTTTCGTCTATAAATGTCCATAAAAAATAATGAATTTTTATATTTTAAATTTTTACTTTGTTCTTTAAGTTCTTCGAGGTTAAACCCTTTGTATCTAATAAAATTTTTTTCATCTAATTTTAAGATTTCATTAACTCTCCATTGTTTTAAAGTATTTAATGAATTTTTTATTGAATTTATTAAATCTTTTTTTGTATTACTATAAAATGTATTCAAATAATCTAATATTTTTTCAAAGGTTTCGAATTTTGTTAAACATTCTTGAATTGCTCCTTTTATTTTTTCATGAATTTGTTTTGAGGTCTTTTCTTCTTCATCAAACACGACAAAAAGTTTTTTATAAAAAGAATTTTCATCAGCCAATAAATTACTCAATAAATCATATTTAATTTTATAATTAAAGAAATTATCTTTCATTTTATTTTTTATATCTAAAGATTGTACTAAATAAGTTCCATCTGCAAGTTTTCCATCGATAATTAAATCTCCACATTTTTCAAAAAATAATTTAAACAATAAAAATTTTGGAGTTTCTTCTTTTTGATAAAAATCAATTTCAGTAGCAATCATAGTATTCATTTGATTTAATAAAACTTGGCTGAAATGTTTGTCTGAAAGCAATAATAGTGTTATAAAAGATTCTGCACTAATTTTACCTTCTCTATTTCTATCAATAAAGAAATTAATAATAATATTTTTGATATTATTTACCGTGAATGTCATATTTTTATCTTTTAAAATATGGAAATAATATTTTGCTGTTAACTCATAATTAAATTGAATTAATTTAACAATATAATTCAAATCGAGGTTATTATATTCATTTACCTTAATTATACTAGTAAAAACATCAAATAATAATTCATAATTTTCCTCCTTTTCATCTAAAAGTGTATACTTAATATCATTTACTTTTCTATTTATTTCAAAAGCTAAGTTTTGATTTATATATTTAATTGGAAATATTTCAAATATAGATTTAAAATCTTTATAAAATTCTATTTGCTCTAAAATAATAGAAAAAAATTTAGTCTGTAAATTACATGGTTCGTTATATAATTCCCATAGTTTATTATCTTTTATTAGTTGAATATTTTTGAGATATTCGTCTTTATCATCATTTTCTTTTTTTGTTATTGGAATATATTTAAATATTATTGGGTCACGTAAATTACTTTTTTTAAAATTATCTTTGAAATAATAAGCGTCTTGCTTTTTCATAAACAAAATTATTTGTTCAGTATTTAAATCACCTTTTTTTATTAAATTAATTCCCTTTGTATGGAAAGATATATAATAATCCTCTAAAATTTTATCCTTGACGTTTTGGGACCTAAGGAAATCTACAAATAAATTTAATTTGCATAATTCTTCTATTGATTTATTTAAATATATATTTTTCAAATCGACAAAAAGATCTTCTAAATTAATAAGTTTATATTCTTTACCAATCTCAAATATTTTCTTCAGATATTGAGTTAATATCTCAATATCATCTTCAATTTTTGGTTCCGGTAACTTTAATTGATAATGTTCTGTTTTTTTCCTAAAAGGCTCACATTTTTTTAAAATCTCATATATTTCTTTTGCAAACTGATCAATAAATTGAAGACAATCGACCAATCCTCTAGACATCTTTATAATAAAATTAATATCTTCTTTTGTTTTTGCAGAAAATAATAAATTTTTTTTTAATAATAAATAATCTTCTTCTTTTTCGAATGTTAAATTTTCAAATTTTATTTCTTTATTGTTTAATAAATCCAAAATTGTTTTACTACATTGAATACCATTTTTACTTTCAATTAATTTAATCAAATTATCAACACTATTATTGAAAGCGTATATTTTTACTATTAAATTTATAAGTTTATTTTTTTCATTATTATTTTTTACTGTGAGGCTATCAATATCATCACTCGAAATTAAATAATCCTTTATTAATTTTTCTAAAATTATTTTTCCATCATAAGAATATAATTCAATATTATCAATATTTTTTGGCTCTAATTTAAATTTTTTGCAATATGAAAGAAATATGAGGATAATATTTGGCTTTAATAAAATATTTTTTTGATATTTTATTTTATTGATTAAACCCTTAATTAAAGACTTTTGTATACTATCTTTTATTTGATTTTTTTCTGTAAGGAAATAATCAAAATAATAAGCAAATATTCTATTTGTTTTAATCGTTATATCATTATTCAAATTAAAGATATAAAAATAATTGGTTATATCATCATTTAAAATTATATCTGTTGTATATTTTGCATTATCATTAAACATTTTTGTAGTTGACATATAAACTATTAATTTTTTTATTTGTTTATTCATAGGAACTTGAAAAATAAAACTTGTTATTCTGTCGTCTTTTGTATTTTTAAAGCTATTTTTATAAATAATATAACTATTTAAATTCATATAAGTATTAGATAAAGAAAAAAATCCCGTCTTATCAACAAAAGTTCCTATTTTAGTATAGTCAATATCTTCATCTTTTATGGATAAAATAAAAAAAATATTAAATTTAGAATCGCTTTTAAAAGGGTTAATTTGAAAATCTTTTAAATCAGAAACTAATACTTTATCAGATACTTCTCCTTCATAAGCAGGATTTATTTCTGGTTCTAATTTATTATTAGTATTAGTATCATTCAAAATAATATTATTATCTTTCAAATTATTTTTACTACCTCTTAAAATATTATTATTATTTTTCAAACCATCATTATTATCTTTCAAATCAGCATTATTATCTTTCAAACCACCATTATTATCTTTCAAACCACCATTATTATCTTTCAAACCACCATTATTATATTTCAAACCACCATTATTATATTCCAAATTATTATCTATGTTAACTTTATTACCAACTTTTTCCTTTTTTTCATTATCCTTCTTATCATTTATATTATTTTGATTGCTTTGAGCATTTGTATTGATCTCATTAGATTTGGGATTATTTATATTATCATTATTATCTACATCTTTTATATCATTTTCATCCTTTTTTTTATTTTTTTCTTCTTCTTCTTTTTTTTGTTTTAAAAAATTTTTTAAATTATCTTTTTCTTCTTGGTTTAACTCTTTTGTATTATCAATGTCTTCTAATTCTAAAGAAAATAAATTTTCACCATTTTCAACACCTAAGTCTTCAATAGCTTTGATTCCTTGTTCTGAAATATTTAATTTTTTTTCCAAAAATAGTCTGACCTCTTCAATTGGGCTTTCTTTAGATATTATTATTTCTTTTTCGACTTTAGGTTTTCTTTGAATTAAATCTTCCTTTAATTTTATCTTTTCTTCTTCAGTCAATTCATCGACTCCATCAATATCTTTTGTTTCTAAAAGTAGATATGAACCTCCATCCTCTACTCCTAATCCATTAATTATTGCATCAATTCCTTTTTCTGAAATTTTAAGTTTAATTTTAAAATATTTTTCTATAGTTTCTTTGTCACTTTCTTCGGTAATAATAATATCAGGCTCCTTTTGGGGCTCTTCTTTCTTTAATTCATCAATTATATTTTTGAAATCTAATATTTTTTCATTTGTTAATCCACAATTTTCTATATCAGATTCTTCCAAAATTAATAAGGAATCTCCTCCTTCTATACCCAAATCAGTTAATAATTTAATATCTTCTTCAGAAAATTTTAATTTTTTTTTGAAAAATTCAATAACTTCTTCAGCAGTACTCTCCTTTGTAATCTTTAGTTCTTTCGGCGGTTCTACTTTCAAAGTCTTAAAATAATCAATATATTTTAATAATCTTTTTCTCTGTCCTAAGGTTAAGCCTAATCCATTTATTCCTTCAGCGGTTAATTCAAGCAAAGCTTTTCCATCTAAATCATTCAAATTTCCCTCAAAATTAAGACTTTTTTTGAAAAATTCCGCAACTTCATTTGAATCTGAATATATTGAAATGACTTCCGTAAATTTTTTCTCTCCGAATTTAGCTTTGTTTTGGTCAATGAACGCTTTAATTTTTCTCATTTGAACAACTTTAATTTTTAAATATTTAAAATCATCTTCTGTTAAATCAAGTAGGACATCTCCCGAAATATCTTCTTTAATGATTATAGCTTTGATATCCTCTTTTAGTTTTAAATTTGAAACAATAAAATTTCCAACTTCTTCTTTGGTAGATTCAACTGTAATCATGATTTTTATAAAAGGAAAAAATTTTTTGAATATTTATATTATTTTTGTTACTCAATATTTTAATGATATCTATTACAAAAATTAGTTAAACGAATTCAATATGATATCCTAATA
>ERZ842401.4527-NODE-4527-length-16111-cov-3.938839_pt1 | contig 16111 bp, 12 predicted proteins | sample MGYA00521270_ERZ842401 | MGnify/ENA primary metagenome ERZ842401 (study PRJEB31892, sample SAMEA3878208) | bioreactor metagenome | biome: Moose rumen | place: Sweden | collected 2011-10 | study: EMG produced TPA metagenomics assembly of the PRJEB12797 data set...
AATTTTTAATTTTTAATTTTTAATTTTTAATTTTTAATTTTTAATTTTTAATTTTTAATATCTATAATGTTCCGCTTTATATGGACCTTCTACTTTAACACCAATATAGTCGGCTTGTGCTTGTGTAAGCACTGTAAGTTTTGCGCCAACATGTTCAAGATGTAAACGAGCAACTTCCTCATCAAGGTATTTGGGCAAACGATAAACACCAACTTCGTATTTCTTTTGCCAAAGGTCTATTTGAGCAAGAGTTTGATTGGTAAAAGAGTTACTCATTACAAAAGATGGATGTCCAGTAGCACATCCAAGGTTAACAAGTCGTCCTTCTGCAAGCAGAATTATAGAATGACCATCAGGGAAAACATATTGATCAACTTGTGGTTTTATGTTAACTTTCTTTATACCAGCAATTTGTTCAAGGTCGGCAACCATAATTTCGTTGTCGAAATGACCTATATTGCAAACAATGGCTTTATCTTTCATTTTTTCCATCTGTGCTGCAGAAATTATATCTCTATTGCCTGTACACGTAACGTAAATATCGCCAACAGGCAGAGCATCATCAACAGTAGTAACTTCAAAACCTTCCATTGCAGCTTGTAGAGCACAAATAGGATCTATTTCGGTAACCAAAATTCTTGCTCCAAATCCACGCATGCTCATTGCACACCCCTTGCCAACATCTCCATAACCACAAACAACAGCCACTTTTCCTGCTATCATTATATCAGTTGCTCTTTTAATGCCATCTGCAAGAGATTCTCTACAACCATAAAGATTATCAAACTTTGATTTTGTTACACTATCATTAACATTAATAGCAGGGAAAAGTAATTGTTTACTTTCTGCCATCTGATAAAGCCTGTGTACACCAGTTGTAGTTTCTTCCGACACACCTCTCACATTTTTTACCAACGAATGCCACTTATTTGGATTGTCTTTTATATCAAAAGCTATACGCTTGTAAAGTTGTATGGCATCTTCTCCTTTTGGCATATTATCCAAAATCTCTGGATTATTTTCTGCTTCAATTCCCTTATGAAGCATCAGCGTAGCATCACCACCATCGTCAACAATAAGATCTGGACCAACACCATCTCCAAAATCAAGTGCTTGTTCTGTACACCACCAATAATCTTCAAGCGATTCGCCTTTCCATGCAAACACAGGCACACCACGCTGAGCAACAGCAGCCGCGGCATGATCTTGTGTAGAGAAAATATTACAACTTGCCCAACGTACTTGTGCGCCAAGAGCTGTTAAAGTTTCGATAAGAACAGCAGTTTGTATAGTCATGTGCAAACTTCCAGTTATCTTAGCACCTTTAAGTGGCTGTGTAGCAGCATATTTTTTTCTTAAAGCCATTAAGCCTGGCATCTCAGCTTCGGCCAATTCTATTTCTTTTCGTCCCCAATCGGCAAGGCTCATGTCTTTTACCTTGTACGGGAGATTAGCATTGTATTTTTCCATCGTTAATGTTTATTGAAAATTTTGACAAAGATATTTTTTTTTATAGTTATCATAGTAATCTTTTGTTATAATATAGAAAAAAAATATATTTTTTGTGTAATAACAGAAAAATTTACTACTTGCATAGATTAACTTTGTTTACATTTTCATTCTATCATTTTTTTTACACATTAAGCACTATTTTGAATAATTCACAATAAGTTAAATATCAATATAAGTTTAAAGTTATACAATTGAATAATTTTGCAACGTAAAAATAATAACAATGAAAAAACTATTTACACTTTATATTATAGCACTATTAACACTAAATTGTGGAAACAACAATAGAGAAGACAATATTTACATTACAAAAAACGACACATGCTCAACTATAAACAAAAAATATCTTTTCGACATTGACATTACAGATATGATAGTAGAAAAGAAAAAAATCCACCACGGACAAACCATTTGGGGAATTTTAAAAAATTGCGGACTATCGGCTTCTCTTGCAAAACAAATATCCGACACTCTAATAAATCGCTACAAAATAGAAACACTACAAGATAATAAACTTTACTTTTTAATAAAAACTAAAGATAACAACATCAAATATATTGTATATCAAAAGAATACTACTGAATTAATTATTTTCAACCTAAAAAACAACACATCAAATTTATGGGCTTATCCAATAAAACATATAGAACAAAAAGTAGGCATTTATATAGAGAACAACCTTTGGAATGCTGTACGCAATGCAGGTGTTAATACAGAATTGGTAGTAGAATTAGAAAACAGGTTTGGCAAATCAATTAATTTTTCCGATATTAAAGAAGGCGACGAACTTAAAGTTGTTTTTGACGAAATACGTATCTGCGATACTATATTTGGCGGTATAAGCAAAATTAAAACAGCATGGTTTTATAATTGTGGCAAAGAAATATACGCTTTTCCAATGCAATGCACCAACCAAAGTATAGAATATTGGTTTGATGCAGATGGCAAAAGATTATTTGGACAAAACCAAACAACCTCTTGCCTACCCCACTCCATTCCTGAAAAATTGACATCAAACTTCAAAACATTGCGAGATTCATGCATAATGATACTCAACCAAATTGGCATTAAGGATTATTGACACTTTGCATATATGTACAAGCAACCTTATATAGATTTTTGGTAGCTGCTGGTGTAAGATTATTCAAGGAATCAAGCATTTTTCTTACCTCATAACGCATTGAAATATTTTCAAAACCACATGGAGTTTTTGTTTTAGGAAAGTTATATACTTCGGAATAATGCGCTGTTTGTAGCTTAGAAACATTCATCAACGGACGCACAAGCGTTATTTCTCCATCAAAAAGAATAGTTTTTGGTTTAAAAGTTTCGTTTCTACCATGAAAAATGCTATTAAGCAAAAACGTTTCTACAACGTCGTCCATGTTATGACCAAATGCAATCTTATTACAACCAAGTTTACGAGCCATGCTAAATAACGCACTTCGCCTTGCCGTTGAACAGATAAAACAACGGTTTTCTCCATTGCGTAAATCGTTGAGAATAATAGGATTATAAACAAATGGTACATCAATGCTTTCACAAAAATCCTCAACAAGTTGTCGTTCGATGCTATAAGCAGCATTTTCTACGTGAACATAAACAGCAACAAGATAGAAATCGGGGTTTAGATATTTTTTTCGATGCGCAAGCAAATGCAACAACGCCATACTATCCTTACCACCAGAAATTGCACATAAAACCTTATCACCGTTACATACAAGCTGTTGATTGTCGACAAAATCGTTGAACAATTTACGTACTGTACCGACAAAAATTTTTTCTTTGCGTTCCATTAATCAACAAATTGTCCATCATCGTCCTTAGAAACTCCAGATTGTCCTCCCGAAGTAGTTCCTGATGTAGAATATGCTGCATTTTTATATTTTTCAACCCATGCAGAATTACACATATCTCTAAAAAGCATAAGAACATTTTGTCCGTAGCAGAAATCAGAAATTTTTTCTATTCCATAATTGGCAAGAATATCCATTTGCGCTGGACTTGGCAAATCGGGAATACTATCGTTTGAACTCCAACCTTGTTCTGGGCGACCGAGAGTTTGATAAGGATATTCTTTGTAACGCAACTTCCAAAGTTGTGTTACAATGTTGGGATCTTTTACACCATAGGTATTAAACCAATTTTCGCTTTTAGGGTTAGCAGAACTACGAATTTTGCCAGCTAAACGATGCATAAACTCATCTTGACTTATCTGCGAATATTTAAATTTTCCATCAATATCTTGATGTATTTGATAAAATCTCACCAAGCCTGTAAAACCCGGTAGAAGGCAGAATCCAAGATAATCACTTGCAACCTTTTCTTCATCGCCAAACGTAACGTATTCATCATCGTCGTCGTAGCCTTGTGCCATAGCATTACCACAAAAGGCAAATAATATAACCAATATAAGAAAATATAAATGTTTCATTATTATAATTTTTTCTGTTTATAGAAAACTCTTCAGAATTTCTAAAAAATGTTTCTTCAGCATTGTATTTCAATCTCAAAATTCTAAATTACAAATAATAATTTCAAGTTTTTCGATTTTATACGCCTTGAAAAACCTAATTTTTGAAACCACCTCATAATAATTAAACGTTAAACAACCATACCATATTATAAAATTGGTGGCAAAAAATTTCTTAAAAGTTTTTTGGCACCTGAATAATAATTAAAAAAAACGACAGCCTTGCTTACATATTCGTCGACCGTTAAACCAAAAGATTTTGCAATGATTTCCAAACTGTTAATGCCAATTATATAATTTTTTAATTCAGATACATCATTTTGCTTAATAAACATATTAATATTTTTTTTTACATTTGTAGAAGTTTTAGTAATATTATTTTTATTTGGCAAATCGACATAATTTATAGGTTGCGAACCAAATGCAGTAGAATTTATTTGGCGAACAGATGTTTCATAAAGATAGACCATTTTTGCCGCTGTTATACTATCAATAATTATTTTTTCATTGTTACTCACCATTTTAACTATACATTCACTAATATCTGGTAACTCTACACCAAGATATTCTGCAAAATGAATAAGGAATTTTTTTTCTAACAACATAGCTTCCCATCCATAATATTGCGACACAAAAACTTTATTTTGTTTTAATTTTTGCGCATAACTATCATCTATCAAACCATTAAGTATAATTCCAAATGCGTTTTTGGGATAATTTTTACAAGAATTGAAAAATTGGGTATAAAAAATAACATTTTCGGCTGATGGTAATGGTTGTATCACAAAATCGCGACGCAATACATTTTCAATCAAAATTTTTATTGGCAATGACGTTGAAGGTTGGTGAACAAAAAGTAACTTTTTTCCCGACGACAAAAGCCTAAATTGTAAATCTTCTGACACGTTACCATTGGTAATTTTTATAATTTTGTATCTATCCACAGCATTCAAATCATTGTCAGACAAAGACTTCACGGCTTTCTTACTACAAAAATGCGTTATAATAAATTTGTTGTAAGATATACGCGAGGCTGCAAACTCTGGACTATCAGAAACATATACAAAAATACAATCTTTTCGTTCACGTTCGAGAAGATTCCATAGTTTTTCGGCACATGTGCAATTCAACAACAATTCTGGTCTATCAACAATTATAAATCCACGTTTAGGAGCCAATAACATTTGACAGATAAGATAAACAGCCACCATTTGTGAAAGTCCACCATTTTCGAGAGGCCAACTCAATGCCGATTTTGTATGCTTTTCTTCTTCAGGATAATCTTTTATTTTTACACCTTTTAATATATATGGACGATTTTGCGACGAAAAATAAATCCTATTAGGAGCAAAAACTTCATTAAAAATAGCACATAGCCTTGAAACTTTGCCACTCATACGCCAAAAATCGTCCAACGTTGACGTTAACGCACTTGGCATCTCCACCACTCCACCGTTTTCAAAATCTTCTAAAGATAATGGACCATTGTTAATAATATTTTCTTCAAAGACTTTTTTCTCACTATCAGAATAATCCAATGCTGTTGGGTCGAAATATTTTCCTCGCACCTGTAAAAGTCGATATGCGTTTAAATACAAACAATTACCATTGCCAAGAATTTTTTTCAACATCAAACAAAAAGAAGTTTTACCACTACCATGCGCACCACCAACAACACAATTTTTCTCAAAATAGCCTATCTGTTTAAAAACATCATGATAACGCGAACATCTATCAAAAAATTGAAAATAGGAAAATGTTAATTCAAAACCACGGTTAAAAAATTCATCAGCGTTGTTTATTCCTTTTAATTTGTGATGCAACTCATCAACTCTCTTAGATTGTCCAGAGATTATTTGCAAAAAACGATTACCTACCAATCCGTTGTTAATGTCGGTTTTAAGATTTACAAACCATCTTGACAATGCTGCAACTGCATTAACACAAAAAACAATATCAGTGTCAGCCGACACCTTTATATTATTACTACAATTAACCTCTTGCATAAAACAAGCCAACTTGCTATTTATTTCGCCAAGACGAATAATCTGCTCATCGAGTTTTTTTATGTATATGTCTTTTGTCCAATTTTCCATTAATAGAATATTTTTACAAAAATATTCTATTAATCCTAATAAAAAAACAAAGCCGTGCATAAAAATTAATGCACGGCTTTGTTTTTATATACTATATAATTAGAAAGTATAAACAACGCTGAAAGTCAACGATTGTAACGTTAAATCCAAATTCCAAGTATTAGTAATGTTTTTAGTTTCGTTGTTAGCAAAGTTATAATTTTTTTCGGCTTTTTGAACATAATGGCTATAATACAAATTACCAAAACCTACACCTGCACTCCAATTGCTTGTAAACTTGTAGTTAAGCACTGGAAGAATTCCAAAACCAATTTCCGATTTTTTGTAATTATCAGAAGCATTATTCTTGTTTTTACCAAAACCAAGTAAAACTTCAGCCTTAAGACCAAAACTTATTTTATCGGTAGAAACAAAGTCATAACGGAAATAAGGGTTAAAATGAAACATGTTATCTGCAGTCCAATTATCCTTATTTCCAGCATTTTTAGTTTTTGAAAAACCATAGGTAATATCAGCACCTACGGCCATGTTATCGTTAAAATAATATCCAGCTTCAGCACCAATCAAAAAATTGTTATAAGGATCTTTGTCATTGGTAGTTTTGTTAGTTGTACTTCCAACAGTGGTAGTACTTTCTGTTTCGCCACTTTCATTTGACATACCAAATTTGCCAGTAAGGTAAAATTGTGCATTAGCAACAGCAGAAAACGACATCAAAGCAACTGCTGTAAATAAAAGTTTTTTAATTTTCATTTTTGTGTAGTTAAATGTTAGTAATCTTTATTGTTAGGCAGCAAAGATTAGAATTTTATCCGTTATTTGAACATTTAACCAACAAGTTTAACCAAAATTTTAGAGTAACACTAAGAATATTTAACCCGTTATTAACCTATATTTAATAACAACTATTCCAATGACATTGCAGCAGCAAACCCAACTACAAGTCCAACTCCTGCCCAAATAATGGCACGATTGACACATTTTTTTCTGGCAGCAGACAAAAATCCAGCTTTATAATATATATTAGAAGAGTATTGCGGTGGCACAGCATTCTCCACCAACCTGTCCTTACCACCTCCAACAATACCAATATAGGCAATAGGCAACAACGGCGCAAATACTGGCAATGCAAACTGTGATATTATAAATGGACTGGCAGTTCCAACCAAAAATGCTCCAGTAGAACCCTTTGTATTAGAAAAAATTTTTTCGCCTTCCATTACACCGTGCATATAATCTACAATTTGCGCGTTGGTTGGTTCCGAAGTGGTGGTATCGCCATAAATAAAACGTATAGTTTTTTCATCAGAAAATTGTAACGAACAAACTTTCTGCGTTGAAATGTTTTTACATCGTCCATTGGGTTTTGTATAATACAAATTTCCATCGCTAATATAAAAAGTGTCAACCTCCATTTGTCTTCCGCCAGAAGTGGTTAAAATTCCTTGCGCGTTGGCACAATCAAAAAAAATCAAAAAAAGAACGGCAAAAAGCACGTCTTTTATAAAAGTTGAGTAAAATAACATTTTTTTAGTGTTTTTTTAATTAAATCTTGTTAATTTTAGCCGCTTTTTTTACAACATTATTATGCTTTTTCTAACAGCCATACTAATACTCTTGTTGAGTAACGTAAGCGTAGCCCAAACTTTTGACGATAGGCAAAACGCTGATTGTCAGATAGACAATACATCTTACATCTACCAAAACGTCAAAAGTGAATCTATACCATCTGCTATAGATTCGGCACATTATTTTTATGTATTCAACAACGGAAGCACAGTAAAAACCGTTGGTTACAACCGCTACGGACTACACGCCAAAGATATAAAAATTACCGTTGACCCACCACGTTACCTACATTTTAAACTTGCAAACGACAAAATTTCTGAAACCTATCCCGATTGGCTAATATTCGCATTGCTACTATCGGTAGGTCTGGTAATAATAGCAGAGGCTTACCAACGCGGTATTATTAAACGAATATTTTTGGCAGCCATTTATCAAAATACTTTTAATAGCTTTGTTAACGAACGCAACATAAATGCCGATAAAGCATTAACATCGCTTCTTGTAAGTTATTTTATCAATGTTGGTGTCTTTGCAATGATTTTTATGTCGCGCTTTAATATAAAAACAAATTTTAGCCAAGTTGAATCATATTTTGCAGCCACAGGCATAACGTTGATAGTTTTTTTTGTAAAATGGGCAGTTTCAGCAATACTCTCCAAACTTTTTAGATGCGACGAAATTTGCGAACTACATTATAAAAATGTGCGATACATAATAGCCGTAGTTGGGGTTTTACTTATCCCATTAAACCTCTTTTCTTTATACATTGACATATCATTTTTGCACAAAATAGTATTCTTTTTAACCTGTATAACATGTTCTATATATTTAATATTCAAATGGTTAAGATTATTTAAAATTATAATTTCAAAACATTTTTCAATTTTTTATTTGTTTTTGTACCTTTGCGGCGTTGAAATTATGCCTGCACTTGTAGGCATAAGATTTGCAACAGCTTAAAACAGAAATGTAATTTTAAGCACAAAGGAAAAATTTTAAGTGTTATTAAAAAACAAAAAATTTTGAAAATTTCAAATTTATTGGTTTCGCAACCACAGCCGGCTGGAGCAAACTCTCCATATTTAGATTTGGCCAAAAAACTACACTTGAAAGTAGATTTTAGGCAATTTATAAAAGTAGAAGGCGTAACAACCAAAGAGTTTAGAAGCCAACACATTAATTTTGCCGACTTTACGGCCGTTATTTTTACGAGCAAAATAGGCATAGATAATTATTTTGCTATTGCAAAAGAAACCAAATTCGCCGTTCCCGAAACGATGAAGTATTTTTGCTCAACAGAAAGCATCGCCCTCTACCTTCAGAAACACATTCTCTATCGAAAACGAAAAATTTTTCATGGAGAAAAAAGTGTAACTGAAATGACAGAAGCTTTCAAAAAAAATTTAACAGAAAAATTTTTGCTAATCCATGGTGATGTAAGCAGCAACGAGATTCCAGACTTTCTCGAAAAAATGAAAATCGACTATCATAAAGCAATGCTCTACAAAACTGTAAGTGCAGACCTTAGCGATATGAAAGAAAAATTGTCGGATTTTGATATGTTGGTATTTTTTACACCAGCGGGAATAAAGTCTTTGAGCGAAAACTTTCCAAACTTTATTCAAAACGACACTAAAATAGCAGCATTTGGTCTAACAACTTGTGAGGCAGTAGAAAAAGCTGGTTATCGGCTCGATGTAAAAGCACCAACTAAAGAAGATCCGTCGATGACCTCTGCAATAGAACACTTTATAACAGCGTTAAACAAGAAAAAATAACATACAATTTTGGCAAAAGAAAATTCATTTGGGAAAGCCGAAAAATTAACAAGCGTCAAGGCTATAAAAAAACTTTTTTCTATGGGGAGGTCTTACAAGGCCGCCCCTCTTGCCGCTTGTTTCTGTCAATGGCACAATACAAAAAATGTTAAAGTACAAGTACTTGTATCGGCAAGCAAACGTATTTTTAAACATGCTGTTGACCGCAACCGTGCAAAAAGACTTATGCGCGAAGCATATCGACTCAATAAAAATAGTTTTCTAAAACAGCTACCAGAAGATATAACCCTAAGCATTGCATTTATCTATCAAAGTTACCATCTAACCGATTTTAAAACCATAGAAAACTCAACAAAAATACTGCTTGCAATGATAGTTGATAAATATAAGCAACAAAATTGCAATAAAAACAGCAACGAAAATCAATCAAGTTCGGCGGTATAACCCTCTTCGGCAGCAAAACTATTAAGTATAGATACAAACCCTTCCATTTGTGGCGACATACCATCAAGAACAATTTTTGCATCGAGTTCTCTAATAACATTTTTAAATGCATCGTTTAAAGCCTTACGTTTCTCAACCGAATGTCCTGGCAACACACCATTGTTACTTTTTTCAAGTTCTACATCTGCATTTTTTTTCAATTCAAAAGCAGCAGCCAAATCCTCAACTATTTCAGAAATACCACACAACTCAAGAACAGATTTATCTAACGAAACAAGACTTTCGTAAAATTTACCAGCTATCGCATATCGCGAGTTTTTTCTTTTATTAACAAAATAACCATGATGGTCTATCAAATCCTTAACTTTTTGACCTGCAATTTTTTTATCATCGCGTTTTGATTTACAAGCAAGTTTTACAGCCAAATTAATCTCCGACCACGCTTGAGCAACTGCTTTATCAGCCTGTTGTGTACCAACATTAGTTTTACGCAAATCATACTTTTGCGTTTCCATATACTCATCAACAGCAGACATATAATTAAAAAGCGTTTCTTCTTTTACTGGAAGATTTTCTATTCCTTCACTGCCTGCCAAAAGGCTGTGTAGCCTATTAGATTGTTCCACTTTTAATTTTGCTACATCAAAACCCGTAAGTTTAAATGCACCTGAAAATGTTTTCATAGCCGGTAAAATATTTTATAAAATAAAAAAAATTGTTTTCCATTACAATGTTTTTCAAAAAACATGCTAAAAACAATTTTTCAAAACAGAAAATTTATTTTTAACAACAAAAATATAAAAAAATCATCTCAAACAAAACAAACATCAAAATTATCAATTTTTAACATAAAAAGTAAAGAGTTAATTTTGAAAAACCAAATAACTTTTATTATTTTTGACAAACATAAAACAAAAATAAATATGAATAATATCACAGACATAAATATTCCATACGCCGACCGTTACAATAGGCGAACACTTACACGCATACTAACCGATGTATTTAAGAACAACCCTACTTGGGACTTTACTGCCAAAACACTCGGAGAACTGCTCAAAATACAAGACGACAAATCGATGGAGCTTCTCAACGAAGTTCTTACATCGCTCAAAAACTCCAACAGAATAGTATTCGACAACGGTAGTTATCGCGCATTAGTAAAAACTGGCGTTATAATTGGAACTATTGACCTTTCGCGAAAAGGTAGCCCCGTAGTGCGTCCCGACGACAGCGACGAAGAAATATTAGTGATGGACAACAATCTTAAAAACGCACTTCATGGCGACAAGGTTGAAGTATCGCTATATGCAAGAAAAGACAACGGCATACAAGAAGGTGAGGTTATAAGAATAATAGAACGGTATAAACAAACTTTTGTTGGCACAATAGAAAAAGGTCCAAATTTCGCCTTTTTGCTAACCAACCACAAAACTATGCCCTACGACATATTTATACCGTTAAACAAACTAATGAAAGCAACCACTGGCGACAAAGCAGTTGCTAAGATAACCGAATGGCCAGAAGGAGCAAAACATCCAATTGGGCAAATTATAGAAGTTCTCGGTTCTACGGGCGACAACGAAACCGAAATGCACGCAATTCTGGCTGAGTTTGACTTGCCATACAATTTTCCAAAAGAAATAGAAGAAGAAGCCCAAAAAATAGACGGAACAATAACACCAGACGAGATAGCCCAAAGACGCGACATGCGTAGCATAACTACTTTTACCATCGACCCAGCCGATGCAAAAGACTTCGACGACGCAATTTCAATACAAAAACTTCCAAATGGCAATTGGGAAGTAGGCGTACACATAGCAGACGTTACACATTATATAGAAGAAGGCACACCACTTGACAAAGAAGCACTCAACCGCGCAACATCTGTTTATCTTGTTGACAGAGTAGTACCAATGCTACCAGAAGCATTATGCAACAATCTTTGTAGCCTTAGACCCGATGAAGACAAACTAACATTTTCAGCCATTTTTGAACTAAACGACAAAGCCGAACTAATGTCAGAATGGTTTGGAAAAACAATAATACGTAGCAACCGCCGTTTCAATTACGAAGAAGCTCAACAAGTAATAGAAACTGGCAAAGGCGATTATGCACAAGAAATATTAAAAGCATGGGATTTAGCCAAAATATTACGCGACTATCGTTTTTCTCACGGTTCAATATCATTCGACAAAGCTGAAATAAAATTTGATATTGACGAAAACGGCAAACCAATAAACGTATATTTCAAAGAAACCAAAGAAGCCAATTGGCTCATAGAAGAATTTATGCTATTAGCCAACAAACGTGTAGCAGCTTTTGTTGGCGAAAAACGCGACAAAAATTCACACCCAAAAACCTTCGTTTACCGTATTCATGATGAACCAGATCTCGAAAAACTAACAAATTTTCAAAAATTTATTGGAAAATTTGGCTATTCAATCAACCTCAATAGCGAAGAACTAATTTCTGAAACACTAAACGCACTTCTTGGAAAAATAAAAGGAAGCAACGAGCAAGAAGTAATATCCTCGCTCGCAGTAAGAGCTATGGCAAAAGCCATTTACTCTACCGAAAACATCGGACATTATGGACTCGGATTCAAATACTACACCCACTTTACCTCGCCCATACGCCGCTATCCCGACATGATGGTACACCGTCTGTTGGACTCATATTTACAAGGCGGAAGAAGCGCAAGTCGCCAAAAATACGAAAAACTATGTAAACACTGTTCAGAAAGAGAAATACTTGCCGTAAACGCCGAACGTGCATCCGACAAGTACAAAGAAGTTGAGTTTATGCGCGACCACCTTGGAGAAACATATTGGGGTGTAATATCAGGAATAACCGAATGGGGTATATATTGCGAATTGGAAGAAAACAAAATAGAAGGAATGATACCAATGCGCGATCTCGACGACGATTTCTATATGTTTGATGAACAAAACTATTGTCTTATAGGGCATTACAGCAAACGCAAATTTCAACTTGGCGACCGTCTTGAAGTAAAAATAGCCAAGGCTAATCTTGAGCGTAAGCAACTCGACTTTGTTCTATCAGACAGTAAAAAGAAAATAGAAACCGACCCCGACAAAGCAGATGCAATAAACAAGGCAAAATCTAAAATAGAAGAACACCAAAAATCTATTCGTAAAGCCAAAAAAGCAGAACGACAGAAAAAAAATGCCGAAAAAAGAGCATCAGAAAAAGCAGAACGCAAAAAACGAAATACAGAAAAAAAACAAAACAAAAAAAGCAAGAAAAAACACGGCAAAAATAATAATCAACCAACCAACAACCAACCTAATATTAATCAAGAAAACAAACCTCAAGAATAATCATTTTCAATAAAAACTTACGGATAGATAAAAAACTATCCGCAAGTTTTTATAAAACATAGTTATTCAAAAAACGCCACGATAAACAAAAAAATTTCGGATTGGCGTTTTTTTATATAATTTTGCACCGCTTTATTTGTACAAAAAAAAAGAAAATCGCAATGGGAAACATCACACAAGACTACAAGCTTGGAGTGGACATTGGTTCCACAACAGCAAAAATGGTAGTGTTAGACCAAGACAACAAAATAGTTTTCAACCAATACGGAAAACACAACACTTACATTTATCAAGCAATGATTTCTGGATTGGAAAACGCAATGTCAACACTCGGCGATATACCTGTTAAAATAGCAATAACAGGCACAGCTGGTATGGGCGTAAGCGAAAGAAACAATATTAAATTTGTACAAGAAGTAATTGCTGCTACCGAAGTGGTTTCCAACCAATTTCAAAATGTATCAACACTTGTTGACATAGGCGGAGAAGATACAAAAATGATATTTTTTTCACCTGGCAAAAGTCCAGATATAAGAATGAATGGCAATTGCGCAGGCGGCACAGGAGCATTTATAGAACAAATGGCAGCATTGCTCGGAGTAAAAATAGAAGACATGAATTCGTTGGCAGAAAAAAGCCAAACCCACTACCCCATTGCAAGTCGGTGCGGCGTATTTGCAAAAACCGACATTCAAAATTTGTTGGCTCGCAAAGTTGCAAAAGAAGATATAGCCGCAAGTATATTCCATGCCGTAGGAATACAAACCCTAAACACACTAAGCCGAGGCTATGAAGTAAAACCAAAAGTTATGTTCATAGGTGGACCACTTACATTTATGCCAGAATTAAGGCGTAGAATGCTAAAAAACATGCACCTTGAAGAAAAAGACATGGTAATACCTGATTTTTCGGAATATTTTCCTGCACGTGGTGCCGCACTTTCAACTGCCGACGTACAAAGCATAAAAATATCGGAACTAATTGTCAAACTAAAAGAAAGCCAAAACATTACAACACCAGTAAAAGATCGTCTTGCGCCATTGTTCAAAGACGAAAAAGAATATCACACTTGGCTTGCTAACAGAAATATAGTAAACCCAAAACAAATAACGCTCGATCAATACAAAGGCAAAAATCTATTTTTAGGCATTGATAGCGGTAGTACAACAAGCAAAATAGCTATTATTGGAGAAAACAACGAATTAATCTATTCCCACTACGTCAACAACGGTGGCAATACACTTGAAAAAATACACAATGGGCTAAATGAATTTTATCAACAAAATAAGCAAACCTTAGAAAAACGCTTACTAACCATCTCTGCCTCTGCCGTAACAGGATACGGAGAAGACCTCGTTAAAGCAGCTATGGGCATAGATTATGGCATTGTAGAAACGCTTGCACACTTTAGCGCAGCACAATATCTCAACCCCAAGGTAGATTTTATAATGGACATCGGTGGTCAAGATATGAAAGCCATCTTTATACAAAATGGGGTTATAAATCGAATAGAATTAAACGAAAGTTGCAGTGCCGGATGTGGTAGTTTTATAGAAACATTTGCACGCAGTCTTGGCATTTCAACACCAGAATTTGCACAAAAAGCCTGCATTAGCAATGCACCATGCGACTTGGGAACACGTTGCACCGTTTTTATGAATAGCAAAGTAAAACAATCGCTAAGAGAAAACGCAACAATAAACGACATAAGCGCAGGATTAGCATTCTCGGTAATAAAAAACGCATTATTCAAAGTATTAAAACTAAGAAACTTCGACGAACTTGGACAAACACTCGTGGTACAAGGTGGAACATTTAAAAATCCTGCAGTTTATCGTGCATTAGAAATAATGACAGGCAAAAAACTCACATCTACCGACATACCCGAAATGATGGGTGCTTTTGGCGCAGCAATATATGCAAAAACACAGTTTATGCACCAAACCAAAACCGAAAGCACATTTGTTGGACTTGACAATCTTGACAAAGCATTAGACTATACCAACAAACAAGTACTTTGTAAAGGTTGCGAAAACAATTGCCTTGTAACAGCATTCAAATTCAACAACAAACGCACATACTACAGCGGCAACAAATGTCAAAAAGTATTCAATAGTAAAGGCTCATCAACAGAAAAAGGCGAAAACCTCTTTGCACGTCGCTACAAATTACTATTCGATCGTCAAGAAAAAATAGTAAACCCAAAATTAACTATTGCTATACCAAGGGTATTAAACCAATATAGCAACTATCCATTTTGGCACAAATTATTTTCGGCTTGCAACATAAACGTGCTACTAACTCCGCCAACAACAATGGCACTATACGAAGACGGAAGTGGCACAATAATGAGCGACAATATCTGTTTTCCTGCAAAACTCGTACACGGACATTTGCGAAATCTTGCAAAAAAGAACGTAGACCGCATTTTTATGCCCATTATTGCAAATCTTCATTCCGAAAATACCGAGTCCCCAAGCGAGTATATGTGCGCCATTGTAAAAGGTTATTCCTGGGTTATAAAGAATTCCGATAACCCTGAAAGCCGGTGGGGAATTCCCTACGATGCCCCTATTTTCTTCTGGTACACGGATCGTGACCGCAACAGGCAGCTGACGGATTACTTTACAAAGAAATTTAATCTTAGCCACCGACTTGTGGATGCTGCGATAAAAAAAGCAGATCAGGCTATGGCTGAATTCCATCAGAGTCTTGTTAGCGCTGCTCAAGAGATTATTGATGAGGTTATGGCTAAGAAAAAGTATGCAATCGTTCTTGCTTCCCGCCCTTACCAAAATGACCCCCTGGTAAACCATGGGCTTCCTGAACTTTTGACAAGTTTTGGCATTCCTGTTCTGACGGTGGATTCTGTTCCTGGAATAGAGCAGGTTGATC
>ERZ842401.4528-NODE-4528-length-16100-cov-5.417326_pt1 | contig 16100 bp, 14 predicted proteins | sample MGYA00521270_ERZ842401 | MGnify/ENA primary metagenome ERZ842401 (study PRJEB31892, sample SAMEA3878208) | bioreactor metagenome | biome: Moose rumen | place: Sweden | collected 2011-10 | study: EMG produced TPA metagenomics assembly of the PRJEB12797 data set...
CCGACATACGCTCTGTTCCTATTCTCTTACGTACTCTAAGTCACAATTATTAAAAGTGGGTTCCCCGAAGGCAATGATGAACTCTTCGATAAGATGTCCGCCAGAAGCAGACGGCAACCGTAGAATGGACACACAAGATAAACGAACTGAAACCAGAGGAACGGATGCCGGTGAGCTGTTCCTATAAAAAAAGGAGATTTTTCTTTGCTTTTCGCTCGCTTATTCGTACCTTTGCAGGCGATATGGAGAAAATAGCGAATCCACCCACCAACCGTCACGACACCGTGCTGCCGCTTCCCTTAGAGGTGACAGCCGACGCGTGGGCAGTGGATGCAGCCTGCTCAGGCAACCCCGGGCCGATGGAGTATCAGGCCGTTGATTTGCAGACGGGTTGCCGCGTGTTCCACTTCGGACCGATGAAAGGCACCAACAACATTGGGGAGTTCCTGGCCATCGTCCATGCGTTGGCACTTTGCTGGCAGCGGGGACTACACCAGAAGACCATCTACAGCGACTCGTACAACGCCATTCTCTGGGTAAAGAAGCGCCAGTGCAAGACAAAGCTGGAACGCACGCCCGAGACCGAACAACTCTACCAGATTATTGCCCGTGCCGAAAACTGGCTGAAGACACACGACTTCAGAAATCCCATCATTAAATGGGAAACAGCGAAGTGGGGCGAGGTGCCCGCTGACTTTGGGCGCAAGTAACCTCACCTACCCGTTGCCTTTCGCTGCTCGTCGAAATTCCGAGGGCGTTAATTCGTAATGCTCGCGGAACAGGCGGTTGAAATAGCTGCGGTTATTGAAGCCGGCGAGGTCGGCTATCAGGGTGACGGCATCGTTGGTGGTGGCCAGCAGATGGGCGGCATAGCCGAGGCGGTGATGGTTCAGGAATTCGGTGAGGGTCATGCCGTCGCTGCACTCGCGGATGGCATCGGCCACATACTTGTAGTTCGTGCCTAACTGCTGCGCCAGCTGCTCACGGCTCAGTTCGGCGTTGGTAAAGGGCTTTTCGTTTTCCATCAACTGGCAGATGCGCAGATAGAGTTGCTGCGTGGCCGTCAGTTCCTCCTGCGGACGGGCCTGCAGTTGCTCTTCTGCCTGCCGTTCGGCCTGTTCGCGCTGCTGCACCTCGGCAAAGAGTTCACGGTTCTTGGCCGTCAGCGTCTTGTTATAGATGTAGGAGCGCCAGAGCAGGTAGAGGATGAGCAGGATGATGACGGCAGCACCGAAGAGCACAACGCGCTGCATGCGGGTCTTCGCCTCCTCGTCCTTCAGCAGCATTTCTTTCTCCTGTGTCTTCATCTGCTGGGCATATTTCACCGTCTCGGTCTTTCGCTCGCGCTGCACAAGGCTGTCTGCCAGTACCGTATAGCGTGACAGCAACTCGTATGCTTCATTGCTTCGGCCCATTTTGTCCAAACCTAAGGCATAGTTCTTCAGCAGGTTGGCATATACGGAGGATATGGTGTCCTTATTTTCTCGGTAATAGGGCTCCAGTACTGCGCAAATACGGTTTACGCTCTGGGCATCTTCTGCGATTAGATAGTAGTTAAGGATGTCGTTCTGATGCTCTGGCAGGCTGGCTGACTTGGTTTGCTCAAAGGCTTGGGCACTGCTGCGGGCGGCGGCCTTGTCGCCCAACTTGTATTGACAGTAGGCCAAGAGGCTATAAACGTAGGCACGTTGCTGGTCTATATAGCCTGTGGGGGCAGTGGTGTATTCCCTCTCTATGCGGTCTACCACCTGTTCACGCTCCTGTGTAAGCTGCACAGCACGGGCGTAATCCTCATGTCCTATGGCCAAACGGGCCACATCACCCAAGTAAGAGGAAAACATGGGTAGGGCTTGGATGTTGTGGCTCTTACGGAACAAGTCCAACGACCGATCCATGTATTCGGTGCCGCTGCCAGTCTCTACCTTTTCCATGATCTCTCCTGCGTCAAAGTAGAACATGGCCTCCTCGCCAGTCCATCCGTTTTCGTGGGAAATTCTCGCACCCTCGACGGCATAACTGATAGCGTCCTGATAGGTCTCTGGATCACTTTTTCCAATACTCACCAGCAGGTGATAGGTTTTTACGCGCTGCAGACTGTCCGCCACTGGATGTTGGTTGTCTAACACCTTCATGCAGTAATCCCGTGCTTTGTCTATGTCATCTTTCGTGTCCTTCGCCAGATGAATCTGTGCCCGCATCCAGTTGGCGAAGTTTGCGTCGACCGCTCCCAGCGTCTCGGCGGTGTCCACCATTGCAAAAGCGTAATCCGGCTTCTCCAATATGTACTGTCGGATGTTCTCCCACGTATAAATACTGTCGGCCTCGGTGCCGCGTCCCATTTTTTCGTTTCCGCCTGTGCAGGCTACGATGCTGACCAGAATGGCAGCAATCAAAATAAGTTTCTTCATTGCGCTGATGTTTTGAAATTTGCCTGCAAAGGTATGCGTTTTTTTCCTGATTCCATCGCGTCATTTCCCCTTTGTACACACTTTTTCCGTATAGTATGCAAAGTATTCCGCATGGTACACATTGTTTTCCGTATAGTGTACGATCCTATCAACAATTCACCGTAACTTTGCAAACAAAAAATAAAGACATCATGAAGCAGAATGGTTACATCCGCTTGATCTTGACGACTATCATTATAATGCTCCTATGCGCGCAAGCGGGAGCAAAGCCCATTCAGGCTGACACGCTGCAAGTGCAGTTCCGCGTAGGACAGAGTGACATAGACCTGGCCTTTTCTAACAATGAGCGGAAAATAGACTTGTTCTGCCAGCGCGTGTTGCGCTTCTACAACTACGGCAATGAAGAACTGCAACTCGACATCTACACCGGTGCGTCACCCGAAGGACCGACCGAACTGAATCGCCGACTGGGCGAGCAACGAGGCGTGGCACTGAAAAAACTGCTGGCCGAACGCTTGAAAGACCTCTACCTGCACATCACCGTCTATAACCAGGGTGCACGCTGGGGACAACTCTACCAGATGGTGGAGCAGTCGCAGGAGCCCTGGCGCGAAGACGTGCTCACCATCCTCGGCAAGCGCCCCAGTGACAACGACTGGGACAGTGACGACCGCGAACAGCGGCTGCGCCGGCTGAAGAACGGTGCCGTTTGGCGCGAGCTGAACGCCCGCTACCTGCCAATACTGCGCAGCTCAGGCTCTGCCGTTCTCGCACCCACGCGCGAAGCATATAATATAAAGAGAGATACCATCGTCATCCGCGACACCATCATCTACCTGCCCGAGCCCTGTCCACAGTATGAGCCGCCCATCGATCTCGCCCCCGCCTGGGCCGTGAAGACCAACCTGCTGCTATGGGGCGTCATCGCACCCAATGTGCAGGTGGAGCACTCGTTGGGCAAGACCAACCGCTGGAGCATGGAAGCCGAGTTCTTCATGCCCCAGTGGACATGGAGCAAGAACGCACATGCCGAGCAGTTCGTGAACGGTGGCCTGGAGCTGCGCTACTGGCTAGGAAACCGCCAGAAGCACCACACCCTAGACGGGTGGCATCTCGGGCTGGCAGTGACGGGCGGCTACTATGACTTCGGCTGGAAGGACAGCGAAGGATGGCAGGGCGAATACCTCAATGTCTACTGTAACCTGGGCTTCCAACATCGTTTCGGGCGGCGCAACCAGTGGGCTGTCGACGGCGGCATCGGCCTGGGGTGGATTCCCACGAAATACCGCCACTATCTAGGCAGCTCTGTCTATCCCGAAGGTTTCGAGGAGCGTTATGATGACCACCTCATGTGGCAGAACAATGGCTGGAAGCACTATCTCGGTGCCACCCATGTGAACTTCACCCTTGCCTATATCTTCAAATCAAAGAAACAACCCGCTAAAACCAGATGAGAAGAATGATGAAACACCATAAGTACCTCCTTCAAGCCCTGCTACTGCTGCTCACCGCCACCGCCTGCGAGCGGCGCGAGCTGTGGCTCTACGGCAACCAGTTCAAGCAGGTGGAGGTTGACGTCGACTGGCGCAACTACGATCGCAACAAAGAGCTCTATCCCCACACCCCCGATCCGGGCGGCATGACGCTCTGGTTCTTCCCCAAGAACGGTCACGCCTCCTACAGCTTCACCACCAGCGATGTGCGCCACTATGAATTCTACCTGGGCAAGGGAGAATACGAGGGACTGGTCATCGACTACTCGCCCTCAGAATATGGCCGGCAGGAGTTCGTAGGCATGGATTATGCCAGTACTGCCAAGGTGCAGGCATTACCGTCATCCTACCAGCCCGACTCGGATACGGAGCTTTTCGGGCCGCCATGCTTTGCCGGCGAACTACCCTCAACACAGCCGACAGGGCTCTACACCATCAGCGCTGAACCCGAGCAGATGGCCAGTGACACTATCCACATGAACATCAACACGGGTAAGTATGCAGAATATATCCCATACGAAGAGCGTGAAGAATACGAGAGCACCCTCGTACACCAGTTCTTTAAGATGCAACCCCTGCTCATCCCCTGGCAGTTTCGCGTGCGCGTGGAAATAAAAGGTATATACTACCTCTACCAGACCAGTGCCTCTATTGCCGGACTGGCCGACGGCTACTATTTCATGGCCGACCGTACCAGCGACACTCCCTGTGTCATGAAAATCGACGACTGGGAAATACATTATACTGGCGACAACGTGGGCTATATAGCCAAGACCTTCAACACCTGGGGCGTGCGTAACACCAGCAACCATCATGAGGGCGACATTGACCCAGCAGGCATGACGATGTATGCCGACCGGCCCGCCAACGAAATCAGGCTGAACCTGCGCTTCCTGCTGCGCGACCGCAAAACTGTGCGCTATTACCACTACGACGTGGCCCATCTGGTACGCACTTTTTGGGACGAATATCTGCTGCGCATCGACCTGGCCGACGGCTATGAAGGAGCTGAGCCCGACCTACCCTACGTGGAAGCATACGAAGGCATGGGCTTCGAAGGTGTGGTGAATCCATGGGAGAACAGCGGTAATGCAAACGTGAGCTTCTGAACATTTTTCAATTCCCGAAACAACCAGAGAATAGTTGTTCATATTATTATCCATCTTAACAATTAAAAAGTATGAAAAAGATTTTGTTTTTCGTAAGCGCAGCAGCATTGCTCACAGCATGCTCTAGCGAGGAGCTCAGTTCTGTAAACGACCAGAACAAAGCCCAACAGGCCGTCAATTTCGAGGTCTACACTCAGCGTTCAATCACCCGTGCAGGAACACCGGGCGGTAATAATGCCGCAGATGAAGAAGAGCCAGACTATGGCGTGACAACTACATCGCTGAAAACTGGTAATCACAAAGATGGCTTTGGCGTGTTTGGTTTCTACACCAACGACACTAATTACAACCAGGATGAATCCACACCAAACTTCATGTACAACCAGCAGGTGGAATGGAGTGAAAACAAAAGCGTATGGACATACGAGCCTGTGAAATACTGGCCTAATGAATTTGGTAATGATGCCGCCAGTGAAGAAACAGACTATCTGACGTTCTTTGCGTACGCCCCCTGGACAAAGGTAAACGTAGCTACAGGCGTGCCTGATGCTGATGCTAGTAACGCCGACCAAGTTCAGCAGCTGAACATCACCCAGATTTCCAAGAACACTGCAACAGGCGACCCCATCATCAAATATGTCGTTGACACCAAGCCCAAGACTTCGGTTGACCTCCTTTGGGGTGTGGCTGCTGTTGATGGTGGTGCTGAACTTACTGCGGACGATTTTGCCTCTGGCGGCACTCAGTATCAACCTATTCAAGGCGCAAATAGTGTAAAAGCAGGAGCCTGCTTCGTTGACCTCGTGAAAGAGAAGATGTCTAAAGACGGTAAGGTAGCCTGGAATTTCAAACACGCACTTGCCCGTCTGAACGTTCAGATTATCGCCGTGGTCGACACTCCTACTGAGGAAGCGCACGAGACGAATAGCGACGTAAAAATTGGCACTGATGCTGATGGAACGGTCGACGGAAAGACAAATGTATGGGTTCGCTCCATCTCTTTGAGTGGTTTTGCCACGAAGGGTGCACTGAATCTTTACAGCGAAAGCGATAATGTAAGTACTGTAGCTGATGCTCAACCCAACTGGAAAGGCTACGACGGTGTGACCGAGCTTGCCTTTGAAGAAGCAGTTACTTTCTATGATGGACTGAAAGACGGAAAAGAGCGTACGGCAAATAATATCCAAAAAAATGAAAAGCCCACGGGTCTCAACCCAATCATTACTGCCGAAAAGCCAGAGACAGATTTACCCACTGACAAGTTCGTAAACCTATGGGATGGAGCCGAAACTGCTGAAGATCCTATTTATGTCATTCCTTCTAATGAGCAGATGGACATCACCATCGTTTATGACATAGAAACAGAAGATGAAAATCTTGCAGGTTTCCTTAGCGACGGCACTACTCACGGAAGCGTGATTGAAAACAAAATTCAGAAGTTGAAAGTGTTCGACAAGATTGAACCCGGCAAAGCCTACGTGGTAAAAATATACGTTGGGCTGACTAGCGTGAAGTTCGAGGCAGTTGTCACTCCCTGGGATGTTCAAGAAGCCGTAGATATCGACCTCCCGAAGAATGGAGGAGAAACGACTGGCGGTGGTAGCAGTACTCCTGAACCTGAACCTGAACCTTAACCCTATCATTAGCAATCGTTGCAGGCTGTATAGAGCAACCTGCAAAAACCAAGAGAATCTAAGAGCCGCCGCACAAGAGAAAACAGGGCGTGCGGCGGCTCTTTCCACAAAAAAGAATCGCTATAGATGAAGAAGATGAGACGATACTTGCTATTCATAACGGCAACTACCTTGCTGGTCGCCTCCTGTAGCAACGATGCGGACGAAACGACAGGCGGCTACCAGCCCTCGGACAAGGCCATCGCCTTCGACGTGGCCGATGACGGTCAGACCCGTGCTCCAGGCGAGATTATAGAGGACGGAACCAACAACCTTGTCGCAGCAGGTGGCTTTGGTGTGTTCGCTTGCTACACAGGAAAACTAACGTATGAGAACACTACCGTCTCACCCGATTTCATGTACAACCAGCATGTGACAGGAACAAAAGACAGCGAGGGAAACATCACCTGGTCGTACAAACCCGTAAAATACTGGCCTAACGACAACAGGGAATACGTCAGTTTCTTTGCGTACGCTCCCTATGAGAATGCACCCGCTGACAACAAGTGCATCATTGACCTCTCAAAAAGCTATGACCTGGGGGATCCCTGGCTTAACTATCGACTGGCCGCCAATCCCTGGGATGCCACCAACGGGCAGGTAGACCTGCTCTATGGAACCAAAGAAGGAACAGGTCTGTGGACAGACCTGCAACGGCCCGATACTGGCAACAAACTGAAATTCACTTTCCACCATGCGCTAGCCTGCATTGGCGATAAGATTACCATCAAGATGTCTGAAGAGCTGAACGAACTGCTTACTGGCTATGCCGACATCACCATCAACAAGATAACGGTTGACTATAAGCACCTGACGACCAAAGGTCGTCTAATTCTACGCAGCGATGGAGGGGCTGCCAACTGGAAGGAAATCATCTCGGGCGAGATTACCACTGCCCGTACCTATACAAAGAATGTCTCCATCTCGTTCCCGAAAGACGGTGGCGACAATACCTCAGATAAAGAAATATCCACAGGCGACGGCCTATTCTATATACCTCTGCGAATAGCAGGCCAGGGAACCGCCTGTGCCGAGGTCACCATCACCTATACCGTCAGAAACAATGCCAGCAGCTCCTATTCCGGTACTGCCACCACCACCTTCCCGCTCGACATGAGCCTGGAGGGCAAGAAGCAAGGCATTGCCCTACAACTGACTAAGACACTCGACCTGCAGCACCTCGTCTACGAAATAGGCACTGGTGCCACAGAACCTTCATATAGTCGTCAACGATAAAAAAAGGAGGAAACTGAGATATGAAGAACATGCAGAAATACATATCCGCACTCGCAGCAATGCTTCTCCTGCCCGTAGCAATGCGGGGACAAGAACCGAAAACAAATATCAGTACCTGCACTATCACTGTTGCACCCGCCACCTACAATCAAAGTGCACAAGACGCAGTTGTGACAGTGAAAAACGGAGAAACGACTTTAATTAAAGATACAGATTATACATTAAGCGGAACCACAAGTGCGACAAATGCCGGTAACTATACTATAACTGTTACGGGTGCAGGTGAACTCTATGAAGGCAGCTCTGACGCCACATTTGTAATTAGTCCTAAGGATATTAACGAATGTAGTGTATCTGGTAACAGCTGCGTATATACTGGCAGTATAATAAATGAATCCAGTATAAGTATCACCGTAAAAGACAATGAAAGTACACTCGCAGAGAATACCCATTACCAAAAAGCAGTAAACGCCGAATACTCTTACAAAGAGCCAGGTATCTACGCTAATGCCATCACCATTACTGGTAAAGGCAACTATACAGGCACAAAGTATGTGAACTTTAGCATAAACACCAGTGCAGATCAGTTTAATATTGCAGACGGCAAGCTACTCGTCATGTCCAAAGCCATCTACACGGGTGCTGAGCAGGTGCCCAGTACCTCCACCATCACCGTACTGTATGACGGAAACGCGCTGGGCACCGACCATTATACCATCTCTTACGCGCCCGACACCTATAAAGACGCCCAGACCTACAGTGGCGGTGTCACCATCAAGGCCAAGGGGAACAGCTATTACGGCACCGTCACCGCCGACTATGTCATCGCCCAGCGCAACATGAACGATGCCATGGTACAGGCAACGGAAGTGAAGAAGATGGCATGGACAGGCAATGCACTGACGCCCGTCATCAACGGCGGCGATGCTACGACCAACAATATCAACCTCAAACTGGTAACGACGGAGGACGATCCTGCGACCACAGAAACTAACGAAGAAGTGGCATACAGCCTTGTCAGTAATACAGACTACACCTACACCGTCGAGCCCACACCCATCAAGGAGGCTGGCGCCTACACCATCACCTTCGAAGGACGCGGCAACTTCACCGGCACCAAACAGCTCACGGTGCATGTGGTAAAGGACCTCTCCGATGCAGCCGTACAAGCCAGCATCAGCTTGGCTCAGGGCATCGTGATACTCCCCGCAGACGGCACGGCCTTCACCGCCAGCAATCTCGTTGTGAAGGATGGCGACATCACCATGAACAGCGCGGACTACACTGCACATATTTACGAGGATTCGGGATGTGCAACGGAAGTAACCAGTATTAGTAGTTCTGACACAGACCTTGATAATAAGCCTGGCATGATTTACTACGTCAAGCTGGAGGGCAAACCGAAAACAGACCCGGATGCTATCTATATCAATTCCACGGATGCCAAACAGCTGGTCGTGCTGAAGCCGTACCAGACGGAGGCAATAGCCAACAAGTACAGTGAAACGGAAACGGTAGACGTCACCCTGCATCTCACCGAGGTGACATCGTCCGAAGCGGTGAACGCCAGCCTGGGCAACGACGGAAGTGCCGTCATCGGCAACACACCGGAGGCCATCGCACTCACCGTACCCGGCAGCGCCACCTATGAGCTGAACAACAAAGCGGGAAACGCAACAGCGATGACCATCACCGCTTCCATCACGGGCATCGAGGCAGGAGCCTTTGCCGGTTGCGCAAACCTGAAGGGACTTGATTTGTATCTCGCCAGCGGCATCACGGAGATAGCCAACGGTGCCTTCACCGGCTGCACGGCCCTGCGCTATATCGACCTGTCCAGCGCCGAGGACTTCGTGCCCAGCAGCCTGGAGCGCAACGTGACCAACGCTCCCTTCAGCGGCGTGCCCAAGCAGGCACTGGTCTACCTGAACGGCACCACCTTCACGGGCGAGAACTACGTCTACAAACCAGGAACCGATGGCGACTACTTCTGCGAGCTGTTCAAGATCTACGACGACATCAGCGGCTCACAGACCAGCTTCAGCGAGAACGACGGCTACCAATGGGCATTCGAGAACCGACACAATTTCACAGCATACACCGTAACGAATACCCGCCGCCTGACGGCCGACAAGCACTACACCGTCTGCCTGCCGTACAACCTGCCTCTACCCGCCAACGTGAAAGCCTACACCCTGGAGGCCACCAGCAGCAAGCTGTTCGGATTCAAGGAGGTGGAGGGCACTACGCTGGCAATGGGATCGAACTACTATCCAGTTCCCTACGTGCTCATCCCCTCAGTTAGCGGCGAGTTGCTCAGCACGACCAACGCTGTGGTACAGGAATTCAAGGAAGAAAATATGGCTGCAGAACTGGAAGCAAACAAGGTTACAGCAGGCTCCTTTGCCATGTATCCCAGCATGCGCTATATGGACGGCACCGATGCCCAGAACACTTACATCATGCAGTATAACAATGGCACCCCCACATGGAAGTCGATTGGCTCCGGCGCTAGCTATAATGGTGCCTGCATCCTGCCCATGCGTGCCTATATCAAGGAACTTACAAGCGGTGGCAGCCGCGAACGCATGAGCATCAGCTTCACCAATCAGGATGGCACCACTATGGTCTACGGCCTGAGCAATCTGCATGTGGACGAGGACAATGCCACAGTCTACGACCTGCAAGGACGCAAGATACAAAACGCCAGCATGTCAGGCCAGCCGGTTCGCAAGGGCGTATATGTGGTAAACGGAAAGAAGATGATTGTCCGCTAGCAGGGGTGTGCCTGCGGGCACTACGTTGGCAGGCAGCTGCGGGACGCGGGTACCGCCACTGACGGTGAGGCCAAGATTGGTCTCCACGCGTATTTCGTCCCAGAGGTTCTGAGCCAGGAAGCTGTCAAGCGTCTTGCGGCCGCCTTCGACGATGAGCGATTGGATGTTGTGGTGGTAGAGGCTCTCCAGGTTCAGCTGGTGCTGGTGGTCGATGACCAGACGCTTCGGGTCTGGGCCCACCCAGTGGCGGACGGTGAGCTGCGGATGCTCGCGCTCGTCGGTGACGCGGCCCACGAGGATGGCGTCTTCCTCGGCCCGCAGCTTGTGGCTGAGCATCTGGGTGAAGGGACAGGAGATGGCAAGTGCGCAGCCGTGGTCGTCGATGAAGCCATTGGCAGTCTGTGCCCATTTTAATATAATGTAAGGACGGTGCAGACGATGGAAGGTGAAGAAGCGGCGGTTCAGCGCACGGCACTCGGCTTCGAGCACACCCACGGTGACGCCGATGCCTGCGTCTTGCAGTTTCTTGATGCCGCGGCCCTGCACCTGGGCGAACTCGTCGACGCATCCAACGACTACCCGCTTGACGCCCTTGCTGATAATGAGGTCGGCACATGGGGGCGTCTTGCCATAATGGGAACAGGGTTCCAGCGAGACGTACATCGTGGCCTCATGGAGCAGCGCCTCGTCCTCTGGTCGCACCGAGGCAAAGGCGTTCACCTCGGCATGACCCTCGCCACAGCGCACATGGTAGCCCTCGCCGATGATTCGTCCTTCGGCACTCACGATGACCGCGCCCACCATGGGGTTGGGCTTGGCAGTCAGTCTTCCGTTCCTGGCCAGTTGCAGGCAACGGCGCATGAATTGTTCGTCGTCTTGTAGCATATTGCTGGCAAAGTTACGAAATAAAAGCTAAATATTTCTGTCTTTCAAGAAAAAAATGTAACTTTGCAAATAAAAACGATGACCTACAAGCAGCTTTGGCACCCACTGACGGCAATCTATCCAGAGAGCGAAGCCCGCTGGATAGCACGCCTGGTGCTGGAAATAAGATACGGGCTGACGCAAACGGACATCCTGATGGGTCGTGAGGAAGCCGTAGAAGAAGGCGGTTTGCAGGACATACAGCAGCGGCTGCTCAAGGGCGAACCCGTACAGTATGTGCTGGGCGAAGCGGAGTTCTGCGGACGGCTGATGCATGTGGAGACAGGGGTGCTCGTCCCGCGACCGGAGACCGAAGAGCTATGCCGCCTCATCCTCCATGACGCCCGACGCTCACCGCAGAAAATCCTCGACATCGGTACGGGTAGCGGCTGCATCGCCATAACGCTGGCGGCAGAGCTGCTACAAGCGGAGGTGACGGCGTGGGACGTTTCGCCAGAGGCTCTGCGCATAGCCCGCGAGAACGCCAAACGTGCCAATGTTCTTGTGTCGTTCGAGTTGGTTGACATCCTCAAAGCCCCAAACCCCAAGCTCCCCCCCTCCAATTTTGATCTCATCGTGAGCAACCCGCCCTACGTCTGCGAGAGCGAGCGAGCCTCCATGGCCCAGCACGTGCTGGAACACGAGCCGGAGCTGGCCCTCTTCGTTCCCGACGACGACCCGTTGCGCTTCTATCGTGCCATCGGCAGCTACGCCATCGCAGCCCTGAAGCCCGACGGGCAACTGTTCTTTGAAATCAACGAGCGCCTGGGCAGCGAAACAAAAGGTTTGCTGGCCATACTCGGCTTCACACAGATATTCATACACCAAGACCAATTCGGCAAGGACCGATTCATCAGCGCATGCAAGTAAAACGAGAAATGACCGCCAAGCAGGCCTTCCAACGTCTGGCAGCCCTCTGCGCCAAGGGCGAGCACTGCCAACAGGACATGTTGGAGAAGTTGCACCAGTGGGGAGTGAGCGACGAGGAGCAGGCTGAGGTGATGCAACGCCTCGTCGGCGAGCGCTATGTGGACGACGAGCGCTTTGCCCGCGCTTTCGTCAATGACAAAATACGCTACAACAAGTGGGGGCGCCGCAAGGTAGAGCAGTCGCTGTGGCAGAAGCGCATCGACCCGTCGACAGCCCAGGCTGTGCTCGACGAGGTCAGCGACGAGGAATACCTCAACGCACTGCGACCACTGCTCCAGCAGAAACGACGTAGCACCAAGGCACAGAGCGAGTACGAGCTGACCACCAAGCTCATCAAGTTTGCCCTAGGCCGGGGCTACACCATGGACATCATCAAACAGTGTATCGAGACAGACGATGAGGACGAGTTTCTGGACTAGACTTCTCGATGTCGTCTCACCTCGTCCTTGCGTTGTGTGCGGCCAGCGCCTCTCGCCCAACGAGCAGGCCCTCTGCTCGACGTGCATGCTACACCTGCCCCTGACAGGCTACGAGCACCAGGCGAAAGACAACCCCATGGCACGGCTCTTCTGGGGACAATTCCCGACGGAGCGTGCCGCCGCCCTGTTCTTTTACGAGCCACAGGCAGACATCAGCCGTATCATCTACGAGATGAAATATCACAATCATCCTGAGACGGCCGAGTACATGGGCCAAATTGCAGCCCGACATATGGCCACAGCAGGCTTCTTCGAAGGCATTGACGCCCTCGTTCCCATGCCCGTCACGCGGCGACGCCAATGGCAGCGAGGCTACAACCAGAGCGTAAGGATAGCCCGCGGCGTAAGCAGTCTGACGGGCATTCCCATATATGACAAAGTTGTGCGCCGCAAGCACTTCAAACAGAGCCAGACCCACCAGCACGCCCACGAACGGATGCTCAACGTAGCAGACGCCTTCTCCCTCATCGATGCCAGACGCATCGCCGGGAAACACATTCTCATCGTCGACGACATCGTCACCACCGGCGCTACCATCATTGCCTGCGGGTGCGAGCTGGCCAAGGCACCAGGCGTCAGCATCAGTGTGCTCAGTCTCGGGCTGACTAAGAGTTAAAAAAGAATAACTAAAGTCGAAAAACTCCGAACTCTTAACCCTTAACTCTCAACTCTTTCGTACCTTTGCAGAAAATTTATCTTTCATCATGGAGATCATCAAGAAAATATTTGCGCAGAAGCTGCTTGAGGTGAAGGCCGTCAAGCTGCAACCCAACGAGCCGTTCACATGGGCCAGCGGCTGGAAGTCGCCCATCTATACCGACAACCGCAAGACGCTGTCGTTTCCCGCGCTCCGCTCGTTCGTCAAGCTGGAGCTATGTCATCTGATACAAGAGAACTTCCCCGAGGCTGAGGCCGTGGCCGGCGTGGCTACGGGTGCTATCGCCCAGGGCGCACTGGTGGCCGACCAGCTGGGGCTGCCCTTCTCGTATGTCCGCCCGAAGCCGAAAGACCACGGCATGGGCAACCAGATTGAGGGCGAAATCACGAAAGGCGCCAAGGTCGTGGTGGTCGAAGACCTCATCAGCACGGGTGGAAGCAGCCTGAAAGCTGTACAGGCCCTGCGCGACTACGGCGTGGAGGTGGTGGGCATGGTGGCCTCGTTCACCTATGGCTTCCCCGTGGCAGAAGAGGCATTCCGCGAGGCCGGTGTCAAGCTGCTCACCCTGAGCGACTACGAGCACGTGGTCGGCGAAGCCGCCAAGACGGGCTATATCAAAGCCGAAGACCAACCCGTGCTGGCCGAGTGGCGACAGAATCCCGCAGAGTGGGGCAAATAGTCCATAAGTCTTATAGGGCCTATGGGACCTATCAATCCCTAGCCCCAAAACTCCCAAAACATTATGAGTAAGTTTGAAAGCAGTGTCAAAATCATCCCCTATCCGCAGGAGAACGTCTACCGCAACATCAGCGACCTGAACAGCCTGGCCCGCATCCGTGACCGCGTACCCGGCGACAAGATTCAGGAGTTTACCTTCGACCGCGACACCGTCTCGGTCAGTGTGCCCCCTGTAGGTCTCATTTCCCTGCGCATCATCGAGCGTGAGGAGCCCAAGTGCATCAAGTTCGAGACGGCGCAGAGCCCCATGCCCTTCAACCTCTGGATTCAGATTCTGCCCGTCGACGAGCAGACGTCGAAGATGAAGGTCACCGTCAAGGCCGACATCCCCATCATGCTGAAGGCCATGGTCAGCGGCCCCCTACAGGACGGCGTGGACAAGGTGGCCGACGCCCTGGCACAGATTCCCTACGAGTTATAGCCTCGGCCTCGCAACAGGCGAATAAAGACATCGTAACCTCAGCTCAGAATAAGATGCCAAACTGCGATTGTAGTTTTGGCGCATGAGCCTTTAGTGTTTCTATGTATTCTTGTCGTGTCTTCATCAGTTCCTTTCTAATTTTCCTGTTGCTCCGCATTTGGTCCACAAAGATGCGCTTTTTTCTTTTTTTCCAAACTTTCCATGAAATTTCTGCTTTTCTGCGATAAAAAAGTACAGAAAAAAGTACAGCGACGGCGGCACTCCTTTGTAGCCGCCGTCGCTATATATATGAAGATGTGTAGCTGTTACCTCACAACGACCTTGGCCTCCGCCCTAAGTCGCTCATGCTCGGGAATGGAAGTAGTACTTCCATTCCCGAGCATGAGCGACCTTTTTCTCGCCAATGATGTTCACGCCCCTGCGGGGAGCAGTGAGCCGCTGGCCGGAGAGAGAAAATACAGTAACGCCTGCGGAACTACTCTTTTGGACTTCACCGATGCCCGACGGGTCGGGATATGCCAGCACTGCTGGCACCAATTTCGGCTGTTAGGGTTAAAAAATCGGATAATTTGCCCCCTGGAGGGTTAAAAATATCAGATAATTTGCCCCTTTGCCGTTTATTTGCTATCTTTGCAGCATGAAACAAAGAAAAGTCTTCAACGAATTGCAGAAGCATCTGTCTTCAAAGCGGCATACTATTCTTTCACATCGTTAGGGTGAAACCCTTTTTCAGGAACCAGGAAAAGGAACTGGTGAAAATGCCGATGACCTATTTCCTGGACTCCGGCATGCGGAATGTGCTGCTTAACAACTTCCAGCCCTTCATAATCAGTCCAGACAAGGGCAGGACATGGGAGAACCAGGCGTTCCGCTTCTTGGTTGACAGGTACGGGGTGGACGAAATCCGGTTCTGGAGGACTACCGACAAAAAAGAAATTGACTTTGTATTGCCCATGCAGAACCCGCCATTGGCGTAAGCGTCTCTGATTATACGCATTGCAGATGCAAGGCGAAATGATTATTTTGTAGCCCATCTGTCAGGCAGCAGGTCTCTGTACTTGGCCAGCGGTGTATTCGGTTGCCAGGTACCAGTCTTGTCGAGGATGTCCACGATGTATTCGAAGAGGTTGATGCCGTTCATCTTTGCAGACAGGGCGAGTGTGTAGAGCACTGCGGCACGTTCAGCTCCAGAGTGTGAGCCAAAGAACAGCGAGCTCCGTCTGGACATGGAGAAATAGCGGTTCATCCTCTCGA
>ERZ842401.4529-NODE-4529-length-16095-cov-5.640960_pt1 | contig 16095 bp, 12 predicted proteins | sample MGYA00521270_ERZ842401 | MGnify/ENA primary metagenome ERZ842401 (study PRJEB31892, sample SAMEA3878208) | bioreactor metagenome | biome: Moose rumen | place: Sweden | collected 2011-10 | study: EMG produced TPA metagenomics assembly of the PRJEB12797 data set...
CCGAAGGCCTTGCAGCCCGCCTGGACGGCATCCGTTTCGAGCGTAAGACACTTATCGATACGCTCTTGTCTTTGCCGGAGCCGGTTTCTGCTTTCTTCGACAATCTCTCAGAAGTGGACATCGCAGGGCTGCTGTTCGATTTTTAAAAAAAATCTTTCAAGCCAACGATTTTTGGCTTATATTTGTATCCCGATTGGCTCTAATCGGGATTTTTTATGTCCACATCTTTAAGAAATGCAAGCCTTCAATATGTCGGTTTGCAAGAAGACACAAGTATATATGAACTGCAGGCTCCGCAGTTCTCAAACCGGTATTTCATTATCAGCGGGGCTGGGACCCGCCGCCTCATGGCCTCTCCCGAAGTCGTCGGATTTGATTCCTACTCTTCAATGCTCCCCGAAACTGTCGCCGCCCTCCGTTACCTCTTCCCCTCTGGTTCGGAGGGCGACGTCGATATACTCACCATCCTCCGCGGCGGACTCAACTATCCGGTCGAGGAAGCCTGCCATCTGGCCGGGATAAGGGTGAGGGATATCCACTTTCTTTCCTGCGAAAGAAAAATTGAGGAGCATGTGATCACAGGGCTCGACATCAAGTACGAAAAACTCCGTGTCACGCGTGACCGCACTCTGGTGATAGGGGATATCATTGCCACTGGAGACACCCTCCGCATGTGTCTCGACCAGGTGGTGGACCGCTTCCGCCGCAAGGGTGGCAGCATACGTAAAATCATCTTCTTCACGATAGGAGGCACGCGCGCGATTCCTCTCATGGAAAGGATGACCGAGCGCATCAGCGCATACTTCCCCGGATTCGAAGGCTTCGAGTGTTTCTTCTACGAAGGCATCTTCTCGGTTTACAAGGACAAGGGCGTGAGCGGAATCAACGTGCCCGACATCGACTTCGGCTGGAACGACGGCATAGTGTCTCCCGAATTCCGCTGCTACGTAATGGAACATCCGGATGCTCTGTTCGAAAAATGCATAATATACGACGGGGGAGCGCGACGATACGAGATACCGGTGCACTTTGAGGAAGTATTCGAATATTGGGAGGGGATGCTTGAACGGGCGGACCAGATAGATCCTGTGGCACTGGTGAACGAAAAACTTGGCTATGAAGGTCCTCTGGACTATGCGGTGTGGCTGTTGGTGACTCATCTGGGAACCCTTGAGAATGAGAGCCTGCGCTCACTGTGGAAGAAGGAACAGGATCTCTGCACTCATGCCTCACAGCTGTCCATCAGGGAACTTGCTGAAAGAAGAATCAAACAAATCCATATTATTTCCAACAATTATGAGTAAAAAGAATAGTTTTGATGTCGATTACACGACTCAGGCAGTAGACCGTGCAGGGCGCAAGAGCACCCTCAGTATGTTCATGGTGATGCTTGGCTTCACCTTCTTCAGCGCCAGCATGTGGGTTGGTCAGCAGCTTGCCGCAGGCCTCAATTTCTGGGGCTTTGTCTGGGCGCTGCTGCTGGGCGGCCTCATTCTCGCGGCTTATACTGGCTCCCTTGGCTGGATCGGCGCAGAGAGTGGATTGTCTCTCGACATGCTTGCCAGGAGAAGCTTTGGCAAGAAAGGCAGCTGGCTTCCCAGCGCTATGATCAGTCTCACACAGATAGGATGGTTCGGAGTGGGGCTTGCGATGTTCGCCATCCCCGTGGCAAAGGAACTCCTCGGCCTTGACGTTACCCCCGACCATATGCCCTGGCAGGGTTATCTCTTTGTGCTGATCGCGGGCATTCTGATGACAGGCAGCGCATACTACGGTATAAAGAGCCTCACCATCATCAGTTACATCGCCGTTCCGCTGGTGGCCATCCTTGGCACAGTGGCAATGGTGATGGCGGTGCACCGCGGCGACCTCGGCCTCATCGACCAGTTCAACGCCGGCAGCAAAACCCTCGGCATCATTGCAGGCGCGGGTCTTGTGGTAGGCAGTTTCGTCTCCGGAGGAACGGCAACTCCGAACTTCACCCGATTCGCAAAGAGCGGAAAGGTAGGCCTCTGGACCACGGTCGTTGCTTTCTTCCTCGGCAACAGCCTGATGTTCTGCTTCGGTGCAGTTTCCAGCATCTACGTGGGGGGGAACGATATCTTTGAAGTCATGCTCAAGCTCAATCTCTTCTATCTTGCGGTTCTCGTGCTCGGCCTTAACATCTGGACTACAAACGACAACGCCCTCTACACCGGCGGTCTCGGCCTGAGCAACATCTTCGGCCTCAGCAAAAAGACGATGGTTCTTATTTCCGGATTGATAGGCACTGTCGCCGCCGTGTGGCTCTACTGGAACTTCTGCGGCTGGCTCAACGTGCTCAACTGCACCCTTCCTCCCGTAGGAATCATCCTGATTCTCGATTACTTCAGCCGCCGTAAAGCGTATCTCGAGGGTGCCGTGGAGGAGAAGCAGGTAAACTGGTTCGCGGTTGCCGGCGTGGTGCTCGGCGCCGTCGTCGCCAACCTTGTGCACTGGGGCTTCCCTGCAATCAACGGTATGGCCGTAGCCGCCCTATGCTACTTCTGTGGCCGGGCTGTTTGCAAATAATAGTCTTTATTCAATATTCGGCTTTCGACCTTCCCCAAATTCCCGCCATAATGGGGAAGGTCGTTCAAAAAAACAGCCACCTTCCCCAAATTTTTGCTATATTGGGGAAGGTCGGATATAATAAGAATAAAATGAACAGAAAAAAGTACTTCTATCTACTGTCGGTTTTGGTGTTGACGAGCTGTGCAACGGCGAAGCAGGCGCAGACCACGTATTTTGCAATGGAAGAGATGCCGGATCTGGTGAAGTGCCTTCCGGCTCCTCCCGCATTCGGCAGCCCCGAATTTGCCTACGATTCCCTGCGATATTTCTGGGGGAAGGAGCAGCGCAACGACCATGTACGTGCCGGTATTGCCAAACGCGATGCAGCCTGGCAGCTGGATACAGTATTTACAACCTTCAACGAAGCTCTTGGGCTGGAACTTTCGACAGAACGCACTCCGCAGATATGGAAGCTGCTCTACAACGGGATCAAGACCATAGAGCAGATCAGGGTGCACCCCAAGAAGTATTACCACCGTCTGCGACCTTTCGTTTATTTCAACGAGCAGACTCTCTGCTCCTGGGAAGATGACGAACTCCGCGGGGAAGGCTCGTATCCTTCGGGCCATACGATCCGGGGATGGGCATGTGCGTTGATGCTTGCGGAGGTCGCTCCCGAGAAAGCGGAGGAACTGTATGCCCGCGGCTGGATGTACGGCGAAAGCAGGGTGATCGCAGGCGCCCATTGGCAGAGCGATGTGGACGCCAGCCGCGCTGCAGCGAGCATAGCCTATGCGAAAGTCAATACAAGCAAAGAATTCCGCAGACAGGTAAAAAGGGCGAAAAAAGAATACGGAAGGATGAGATAATTCTTTGTTTGTCAGATTTTTATTACATTTACGCGCTGTATTGTAAATCTGACCGTTATGAACAAGTCCATTGCATTGGCCTGTTCCGGATATACTTTGGCGGATGAAGTAAAGGCTAAAGGCATATATCCTTATTACAGGCCCATAGAATCAGGGCAGGATCCGGTTGTCAAGATGCAAGGAAGGGATGTGATGATGTTCGGATCCAATTCCTATCTCGGATTGTCTGATGATCCCCGGCTCAAGGAAGCAGCCATTGAAGCTATAAGAAAATACGGCACGAGTTGCTCGGGCTCCCGTTTTTTGAACGGGACGCTGGATATTCACCTTGCGCTCGAAGAAAAACTCGCCCGTCTTGTTGGAAAAGAAGAGGCTGTGACATACAGCACCGGTTTTCAGGTTAATCTGGGCGTGGTTTCGGCGCTTGGTTTCCGCGGCGGCTACATCTTTCTCGATGCCCTCGACCATGCCTGCATTATAGATGGCAGCCGCCTTTCGTTCAGCAAGGTTCTGAAGTTTGCACACAATGACATGACTGCTCTTGAACGCAAACTCAGGACTGTCCCGGGCAATGCGCCCAAACTGATCGTGGTGGACGGGGTTTATTCGATGGAGGGTGATATCGCTCCTGTGCCCGAGTTGGTGCGGCTGTGTGAAAAATACGATGCCATGCTGATGATTGACGATGCCCACGGCCTTGGTGTCATTGGAGAAGGGGGGCGCGGGACAGCCAGCCACTTCGGACTTACGGACAAGGTGGACTTGATCATGGGAACTTTCTCAAAGTCTTTCGGCTCCCTTGGAGGATTCATCGCCGGAGATCATGCCGTGATCAATTATCTGAAGCATAATTCAAGGTCCCTGATTTTCAGTGCCAGCATGCCTCCTGCCAATGTGGCGGCCGTGAGCAGGGCAATTGACATTATGGAAGAAGAGCCGGAACGCATCCGGCATCTTTGGAATCTTACAAATCATGCGCATTCGCTTTTCCGTGAGCGTGGTTTCGATATAGGACATACGCAGTCGCCGATAATCCCCTTGTTCGTCCGCGATATGGAGAAGTGCCTTACGGCAGTCAAGATGGCTTTGGATGAAGGAGTGTTCGTCACTCCGGTAATCCCTCCGGCAGTTCCGGAGAATTCGGTAATTATCCGCTTTGCCCTTATGGCTACACATACGCAGGACCAATTGGACAAGGCCATAGACATTCTCACCGGAATATTCCGTAAACTAGAATTAATAAAATGATCATACTCATCACGGGCATCACTTCCGGATTTGGAAAGGCTATGGCAGAAAGCTTCGCCGCTGCCGGGCATAAGGTATATGGGACGCACCGCCATGCCACGGAGTTCATCCCCGGAGTGGAATACATAAAGGCAGATGTCACTTCTGATGAAGAAGTCGCAGCCGCTGTTGGTCGCGTTCTGGATGCGGAAGGCCGCATCGATGTGTTCATCAACAATGCCGGTATGGGTTACGGAGGGCCTCTGGAATTCGCAACGGTCGAAGAGGCCCGGAATCAGATGGATGTGAACTGGCTCGGAATGGTGCGTTTCATTCACCATGTGCTGCCGGTAATGCGCAAGCAGGGCTCAGGGAAGATTATCTGCTTCAGTTCGATAGGGGGCCTCATGGGCCTGCCTTTCCAGGGGCTGTATTCCGCAAGCAAGTTCGCCATCGAAGGTTACTGCGAAGCATTGCGGCTCGAGACCAGAGACTCGGGAGTAAGGGTTGTAGTGGTGGAGCCGGGGGATTTCTCTACAGCCTTCACCTCCAGCCGTAAAAGTTCGGATTCTCCGGAGATTCATGCAGCATACCCGAAATATGCGCTTTCCCTTGCAAGTATCGAACATGACGAAACCACCGGCCTTAGACCGGAATATCTGGCAGGGAAGGTTCTCCGGATAGCCGTGTCCGGCAGGCCGAAATATCACTATATAATAGCATCCCCCCTGCAGAAACTCTCAGTCTTTGCAAAGAGGATACTTCCTGCCGGATGGTTCGCCGCCATCCTGGCTGTCTACTATAAGTTGAACTGACGTTCAGGCCAGATGGTCTTCATGTGAGAGCAGATACTGCTCGGCTTCGGCGTTCCACAGGCCGTTGTGCGCCTTGCATAACTCGTCGAGTTTCGCATACACAGGGTTTGTCCTGCCCTTTTCAGCAAAATCTGCGATTGCGGTGAGAGGCATAGTCAGCTGCGTGTAAACCATCTTCTTCCCCCCTGGGATATTCGGCAGGTTGAGCGTGGTATCCACCACGGTGTTGAGCCCGCCGATGTGGGTGATGAGTCCGGCGGGATCCATTCCCTTGCCCATCAGGTCGATAGCTTCGCGCATGTCGTCGGTATTGCCGCCGCTGGTGCCCACGATGTGGTGGGCTTCGTAGTGCACATTGTAGAAGTTGAACTTGGCGCTGAAGTCCGGACTCTTTGGGCCGGAGAAAAAGTCCAGGCAACCGTCGAAGCCGAGGATGGCATCCGCCTGCTCGATAACTGCCGGCACGGGGGCCATTACCACGACATCATCGTAACCTGCTCCGCCTGAGAGTTCCTTGAGGGTGGCTACTGCATCGCCGCTGCCGGTGTTTACATAATGGATGTCGATCCCGCGCTTTGCGAACATCTCTTTCGTGTAAAGAGACTCTGCACGGTCCAGACGGCTCTGGTCGATATCCGTAACCACAAACAGGGAAGGAACAGGGCCCTCGCGGTGAAGCACGTAGTTGATCATCGCAAGTCCCATGGGTCCGACACCTGCGAGCAGGGCCATCTTGCCTCCTTCCTTGATTTCCATTTTGTGGACATACGATCCGGGGGTAGTGTGATAGTGTGCGTGGAGCGCGCCTATTACGCAGCTGATCGGTTCGCTGAGAGATGCAGGGTAGAAGGCTTCGCCAGAGTAGCGGAAGAGGCATTTCTGCTCCATTACCTCGCCCGGGATGATGACGTAGGTGGCATCGCCGCCACAATACTTGTATGAGTAGCCTGGGGCAGAGAGGATGCCTACTGGGCCGCCGGGATAATTGATTGCGGGCTGGATGCTGAATTTGTCTCCGGGTTTGAACTCGTCCTGCCATTTTTTGCCCACTTCCACGATGACACCGGCGAATTCGTGCCCGATAATGGTGGGATTCTCCGCCACGTCATCCGGAACACGCTTGTGGTCTGCTCCCTGGTGGGAGGATTTGTAGGACGACATGCAGATGTCGTCGCTGATTACTTTTGCAAGGATCTCGTCTTCTTTGATTGCGGGAAGTTCGAACTCCTCGAGCCTCAGGTCTTCTTTGCCATAAAGGCGGACTGCTTTTGTTTTCATATTTCTGTTCGTTTTGTTTTTTTACTTTTTGCCGGAGCATTTATCCGGCGAAGCCTTTTTTAGCGAGCCGGAAAATGACTCCGGCTAAAATGCCTAGGCAAGCATCACCTGACCACCGGTGACAGGAATTGCCTGGCCGGTCTCGCCGGTCTGCTCGATGGCATAGAGGATTGCGCGGGTCACGTCCAGAGGATTGCATCCCTTGTGCATGGGTACTTTGCTCAGGTAATACTCCTTCACATCCTCCACTGTCTTTGCGCCGGGCACCTTGCCGGCGTTCAGATACTGCACATAGAGACCCTTCACGGGGTCGCTCCACAGCGGACCGTCCAGGAAGTTGCCGGGGCAGATGCTGTTCACCTTGATGCGGTAGGGGGCGAGTTCGAGGGCGAAGGACTGGGTGAGCCCGATGCCGCCGAACTTGCTGCCTGCGTATGCGAAGTTCGCCTTGCTGCCGACCAGTCCGCTCTTGCTGTTCACCTGGATGATGTCGGCGAAGTATTCGGGATCTACCGCTGTCTGCAGTTTCATCACGTGCTGGGCAACCTTGGCGCAGTAGAAATATGCGCTGTAGTTGATTTTGGTGACGAACTCCATATTATCGGGAGTCATCGCTTCGAGGTCGCCTGCACGCACCACGCCGGCGTTGCTTACGAATGCGTCAAGGGCGCCGAAGTTGCATATTGTAGTGGCTATCAGATTGTTCAGGCTGTCCATGTCGGCGACGTTGGTCTTGACGAAGATGGCCTTGTTGTTCCCCGCAATTTCATTGAAGGATGCTGCCGTGACTTCACCGGTGAGCTCGTTGAGGTCGGCCACCACGATGTTTGCGCCTTCTTTCATAAGTTCGCGGGCGATGCCCTCGCCGAAGCCCTGGGCTGCACCCGTGACGATGATGGTCTTGCCCTCGACGCGGCCTGCAGATGCTCCTGCAGCCACCTTGCGACGGTAGTTCTCAACCTCCCAGGTGTCGATGAAATTCACCCAGGCGGGTTCCATTCCGTGCTCGCCGCCGAAGGCCTGAGCCCCGCAGGCTACCTTCATGGCATCGCAGAACACTTCGGTGATGATGCCGGCATTCTTTGCGTTGTCGCCGACTGCCACTAGTCCTATGCCCTTGATGAGTATGACCTTGGGAGTATGCCCGTATTTGGCAACATAGTCTTCGATGGCTTTTTCTGCCTTTGCAACGTCGGCGTCCTCCAGCCAGATGTAATGGCTCTTGCAGTAGACTATTATGTCCGGGGTGAAAGGCACGGCGACCTTGGCAAAGGCTTCTTTGCTCTCTGCGAAATGCAGTGCAAGTTCGTCGGAAGTCAGCTTCAGCGTCTTGAGTCCGCGTCCGCTGCGGCTAAGTATCTGACGGATGGCCGGGATAAACTCGGCGAGAGATGAAGCACTGTCGGAGACGGCGCTTTCCTCTTCGAGGCTTTTTTCTGTCGAGAAGATGAATGACGCCGTCGCAGACCCCAATGTTGCCATTATCCCGCTGTATATCTTGTCGATTTCCGCAACGGTATCGGCCGCCACGAAAATCCCGTGATTCTGCAGGAAGATCACCTGAGGCTCGGTCCCGCAGGCCGCCTTGTAGGCCTGAATTTCGTCGTAAACCTTCTTGAAAAGGGTATAGCCTGGATCGCAGTAGGGGATATAGAGTGCATTGGGGAACAACTCTTTGCACTTGGCTTCGGCCTGCGCCGAGCACATCAAGGCATTGACTGCAGTAGGGTGCAGATGGACGACGAATGCATAGCTGATGGCATTGTGCATCGAAGTTTCCACCGAAGGGCGGCGGTCCTTGGTGATGCAGGCGGCTGCGAGGTCGTCTTTCACCTGCGCTTCACGCTCGGCAGTATCGCTGCTGTAAACCTTGGTACCCATAGGATTCAGCTTGGCACGGTCCAGAACCGCGAAACCATTTTCATCGATGGTCGCCAGAGCATGGCCGCTGGCCTTCACCCAAAGGCGGTCGCCTGTCTTGAAAGACGTGTTGCCGCCTCCGGCAATCACGAAACGCGAATCTGCCCCGTACCTGCGGGATACTTCTATCAATTGTTCAATTTCTTTCATAATCAATTTTGTTTCTGGGTGTTACCAATTGCTTTTCGGAGCATTTTTCTGCGGAGAAAAGCAATTGGTAACACCTTCCAGATCAGAATATTGTTTTAAGGATCAGATCTTCTCCTGCGGCAAGGGAATCAAGCCCTGCCTGATGCGCTGCTATTGCGCAGGCACCGCGCCAGTTGATGGTCTTCAGTCTGTCGGAAAGCTCTGCGGCATCGCGGGTGCGAAGTTTGATGGGCTCCATGGCCGGAGTATTGTGCTCCGAACCGAAACTGACGATGAAGCCTTCATCTTCCAGATATCCGGCATACTGCTCCAGCACGGCGGTGGTGTTACGGGTGGTAATGAACTCCACGGAACGGAAGCCGCGCTTCTTCAGGGTATCCGCCGCTTTCTGGAGGTCGCCCTCGAAATCTGTGAAATTCCCCTTGGCGTCATCCGCCAGGAAAGGATAGGTGGGGATGCCTCCGGCCGCCTCGATTATGCGCTGTACGGTAGTCATAGGCAGGAAGGCCTTGGGATCTTCCGGCACGAAAGCAGCGCCGCCAGCCTTCAGCAGACGGCTGCGGATCTCGTTCTCGACAGCTGCGGCATTATTGATATCGGCCTTTAAAGGCTGCCCTAGGATCCTCTCGTAATGCTCTTGAGCGTCGGAGACTCCAGCAGCCGCCGCACGCTCTACGGCAAGCCGCAGCGCCTTGGCAAGATGCCTCTCGCGTATAGAACCGCGGGTAAGCTCGGAGGCAATCTTCGCAAAGTCCAGCCTGACCTCCTCGCCGACAGCCTTCAGATGCTCGTTCAGTTTCGCGCACATGCGCTCCACCTGGGCATTGCTCTCGGCCTTCACCGCAGCAAGCTGTCGGGCTTCTTCTCCGAAGAGTGTCACCGGATACGCCAGGCCCTTGCCGCTTATATAGGTGCGGCCGGGATTGTTGGGATCGTTAACTCGCAGACCCGCCGCCTGATCATCGGCATTGAGGGCGATGAACTCGATGCCAAAAAGAGGGAAGAGGGCGCGCTCTGCGCAACCCTCCTTCCAGTCCTTGTATCCGTCCATCGAATAGAAATCATTGATTCCCACGACCTTGACTCCTTCGGAAGCGGCCATGTCAAGCGCCTGCTTCACATCGCTGAAAGCACTGAAGGAATACGGGGTGTGCAGATGGGCATTTACATCTACCATAACTTATACGCCTTTCTTTGCACGGAGAATCTGCTGTGCGGATGTGAAGTTTCCGGTGGGAACATATCCGGGCAGCGGCACCATCTTCTCGTTGATCACGTCCAAGAACCAGCTCGGCTGAGGGAAGAATGCCTCCTCAAGCTCGTGGCATGGAGTGATCCAGTTGCGGGAACCGAGCACCACGGGAGCTGCGTCGAGATAGTCAAAGCAGAGGTCTGCGATGTTGGCTGCAAGGTCGTTGAGGAAGGATCCGCGAGCGGAAGCGTCGCCGGCGATGATGATGCGGCCGGTCTTCTTGACGCTCTCGATGACCTTCTCGTAGTTGAAAGGAACGAGGGTGCGGGCGTCGATGACCTCGGCCTCGAGTCCGTATTTCTCCTTTAGTTCGTCGGCTGCCTTGAGGGCGCGGTAGAGGGTTGCACCTATGGTGAGGAAGGTTACATCCTTGCCTTCTCGCTTGACGTCGGGCTCTCCGAAAGGAATCTCATAGTATCCTTCGGGAACACCGCCCTCGTGGAACTGTTCGCCTGTGCCGTAGAGGCGCTGGCTCTCGAAGAAGATTACGGGGTCGGTGCCCTGCAGGGCGCTGTTCATAAGGCCCTTGGCGTCGTAAGGAGTGACGGGGAAGACGACCTTCAGACCGGGGATATGGGTGCAAAGGGATGTCCAGTCCTGGGAGTGCTGGGCGCCGTACTTGCTTCCGACGGATACGCGCACGACCACGGGCATCTTGAGGATGTTCCCGGACATCGCCTGCCACTTGGGCAGCTGGTTGAAGATTTCGTCGCCGCAGCAACCGAGGAAGTCGCAGTACATGATTTCGGGAATCACACGGCCGCCGCACATGGCATAGCCGATTGCGGTACCGATGATGGCTGCCTCTGCAATGGGGCTGTTGAACAGGCGGTGATAGGGGAGGGCTTCGGTGAGTCCGCGGTAAACGGCGAACGCGCCGCCCCACTCGCGGTTCTCCTCACCGTAAGCGACGAGCGAAGAATCCTTGTAGAAACGATCGACAACCGCCTCGAACACGCCGTCGCGGAAGTTGTACATCTTCATGCTGCTGACCGGCTTTCCGTCCCCCCCGAGATAGAAACGGCTCTTGCCTGCGATCTGCTTCACGCGGGGATTCTCCTCAAGAGGCATGAGGACGTCGGGCTTGGCGTCGCCGAAGGAATCGACGCTGCCGCCCGAGAACATCATATCGCCGAGGAGTTCGTTCTCCTTCACGAGGTCCATGCGGGGAGATACCTCGGGATCGATGGCGAGTTTGTACATCTCGAAGATGATATCCTTCATCTTAGCCTGGATGGCGTCGAGGTCTTCCTGCTTGGCGACACCGGCTTCGATGAGTTTCTTGCCGAATGCCACGATGCAGTCCTCGGCTTCCCATGCGGCGATTTCTTCTTTGGTGCGGTATGAACTCTGGTCCGAAGGGGAGTGTCCGCTGTAACGGTAGGTGACCACGTCGAGCAGGGCCGGTCCTTCCTTCTTCTCGAGGAGGGCCTTCTTGCGGCGGAATGCGTCGATCACTGCTAGAGGATCATATCCGTTCACGCGCTCTGCATGCCAGGCCTCGGGGTTGAATCCTGCGCCCAGACGTGCGGGGAAGGTGTATCCCATGGTTTCGCCCTTGGTCTGGCCGCCCATTGCATACTGGTTGTCCATCACGTTGATGAGCACCGGCAGGCCGCCCTTCATATCGCCCTCCCAAAGGGTATGGAACTGGTCGATAGATGCGAAGGTCATGCCTTCGAGCACGGGGCCGCGGGCCATTGCGCCGTCGCCCAGGTTGGCTACGACTATTCCCTTCTTGCGGTTGACTTTCTTATAGAGAGCCGCGCCGACTGCGATGGAGCCGCTGCCGCCCACGATTGCATTGTTCGGATAAATGCCGAAAGGAGTGAAGAAGGTGTGCATGCTTCCGCCCAGACCTTTGTTGAAACCTGTGGTGCGGGCGAAGATCTCGGCGATTGCGCCGTAGATGAGGAAGCGGATTCCGAGTTCCTTGGTGTCTTTGCCTTTATAGTCTTTCTTTGCGACTTCCAGGGTTGCTCCGCCCCAGAACTCTTCCATGATTTTCTTGAGTTCTTTCTCGGGGAGGATCTGGATGCTGCGCAGGCCCTTGGCGAGGATCTCGCCGTGGCTGCGGTGGCTCCCGAAGATGAAGTCGTCGGTGTCGAGGTTGTATGCCATACCTACGGCGGCGGCCTCCTGGCCTGCGGAAAGGTGTGCAGGCCCGGGGTTGTTGTATTCCACTCCGTTGTAGCCGCCAGTGGTCTTGACCAGGTTGAGCATGGTCTCGAACTCGCGGATGGTGAACATGTCGCGGTAGATGCGGAGGAGATCCTCCTTGGTGAAATTGCCCTCTTTAAGTTCTTCCTTTACAGTCTTCTTGTACTGCATTACGGGAATCTTGGGGAATTCGATCTCGTGCTCCTGGGGGCGGAGGGTGACTTCGGGATCGATATAAAGTGATTTAGGCATGGCTTATTTGATTGTGAATGCGGTTTCTTTGATGATTTCTGATACTGTGGGATGAGGGAAAACGACTTCCTTGAGCTGCTCGAGAGTCATTTCCTGCTCGATTGCGATGCAGGCTGCGTTGATAATCTCGGAGCAGGGGTTGCCCATCATGTGGACACCGAGGACCTCATGGTATTTGGTGCCAACGATAATCTTGCAGATGCCCTCGCCGCGCTCGTTTTCGGCTACGAAGCGTCCGGAATAGGCCATGGGGAGCTTGACGACCTTGTAGTCGATGCCCTTCTTTTTGGCTTCTTCTTCGGTGATTCCGGTTCCGGCGACTTCGGGGTTGGTATATACGACTCCGGGAATTGCGTCGTAGCGCATGCGGTCTTTCTTGCCGAGGATGTTGTTCACGGCAACCTCGCCTTCGCGGGATGCGGTGTGCGCGAGCATTGAGAATCCGGTGACGTCGCCTGCGGCGTAAACACCGGGGATGTTGGTGCGCATGTGCTCATCCACCTTTACGCCGTAAGGACGTCCGGCGGAATTCAGGGCAAGTTCAACGCCAAGGTTCTCGAGGCCGAAGCCCTGCAGGTTCGCACGGCGGCCGACACTCACAAGTATCTTGTCGCCGGAGACGCGCTGTGTCTTTCCTTCGGGATCCTCATAGACGACGGTGTTGCCTTCGATGCCGGTGACCTTGCACTTAAGGCAGAAATTGATTCCGCGTTTTTCGTAGGTCTTTTGCAGCATTGAGCTGATTTCATCGTCGAGCGGACCGAGAATCTTGGGCAGCATCTCCACAACGGTCACTTTGGTTCCGAGGGTGCTGTAGAATGCGGCGAACTCCATTCCGATCACGCCGCCGCCGATGACTACAAGTTCCTTGGGCTGCTCTTCGAGGGCGAGGATCTCGCGGTTGGTGACGATGACATCGCCTGCTTCTTTCAGTCCGGGGAAGGGAGGCACGGCTGCTTCGGAGCCTGTGCATATGAGAAGATTCTTTGCAGTGTAGCTTTCTCCGGCGGCCTTGATGGTGATTCCTTCGGCGCCGCGTCCTTCGATCAGGGCTTCTTCGGCAACGACGGTGACCTTGTTCGCCTTCATCGCGGCCTTGACGCCGGCAACCAGTTTCTTTACAACTTTGTTTTTGCGTGCAACGATCTCGCCGTACTTGAAAGAAGGGTTCTCTGTGTAAACACCATAATGGTCGCCTTCCTTTGCGTAGTTATAGACTTTTGCGCTGTAAAGGAGCGTTTTGGTGGGGATGCATCCTTCGTTGAGGCAGACTCCTCCGAGACTCTTGCGCTCGAACAGCACGGTGCTGAGACCTTCGGCGCCGGCCCTTTCCGCAGCCACATAGCCGCCCGGACCTCCTCCGATAATCGCTAAATCAAAAATCTGTTCCATTCTGTATTTGTTGTTTTTATTGATCCAAACTAAAACTCCACTTCCAGAGTTTCGATTTCGGTCGCCACCTGCTTCAGGAAGCGGGTGGCTTCTCCTCCGTCGATCGCACGGTGGTCATAAGTGAGGCTGAGGCCGAGATAGGGGACGAAGGCATATACTCCGCCGCCCAGGTCCTTCGGCCTGGGGACAATGGTTCCTACACCGAGAATCGCGCTCTGCGGGACATTGATGATGGGAGTGAACCACTCGACTCCGTATCCGCCCAGATTGGAAACCGTGAAGCTGCCGGCTTCGCTGGAGAGCAGGTCGGGATTGAATGCGCCCTTCTTGCAGGCGTCGGCCGCTTTCTTTAGTTCCTTGCTGAGGCCTGTGATGTTGAGTTCGTCAGCATTCTTGATCACGGGGACCATGAGACCGCGCTCGGTATCTACGGCACAGCCGAGGTTGATCGTCTTGAAAATGCGCATCGCGTCGCCGAGGCAGTGCGAATTGACATTCGGGAACTTCTGCAGGGCCTTGATGACTGCAAAGCATACGAAATCATTGATAGTGATGTTGGCGTCGATCTTGCCTTCTTCGAGGGCTTTCTTGGCCTTTTTGCGGAGGGCCTGGATCTTGCGGGCGTCGGCGCCGAGCATGTGGGTGAGCTGTGCGGAATTCTGCAGCGAATTGTACATGCTCTTGGCAATCAGCTTGCGCATGTTGCTCATCTTCACCACCTCGAATTCCTCGCCATCATTCCATTCCTTGAGGTCTCCGCCCTTTACCGTGCCTGCGAGGCCGCTGCCTTCTCCTGCCACCAGACCGCCTTCGGACATCTTCGCCTTGGCGAGGCCGCTGAGTTTGCCCTGGGCTGCCGCTGCGGCTTCCACATCGCGGGCGATTATGCGTCCGTGAGGGCCGCTGCCGGCGACTGCGTCGAGATTTACGCCTTTTTCTTCGGCGAGTTTGCGGGCGCGTGGCGACGCGGGGGCTCCGGGGGTTGCAGCTGTCGCGGAGGTCGCACCCTCCTCAACCGCTTCGCTACGCTTTGCCCCTCCCAAGCCGACGGCTTGGGCCCCTCCCTCTAAGCCGAGGGTGGCGTAGGTTCCGGAGGGTGTGCCTCCGTCTCCAGCTGAGTCTCCGGCTGCTGGTGCGAACTCGGCGAAGGATTCGCCGGGAGTGCCTATCACCATGACATTCTGAAGTACGGGAATCTCGTCGCCGTCTTTCCAGAAAATCGCAAGGACGGTGCCCTCTACCTGGGCTTCTTCTTCAAAGGTCGCCTTGTCGGTCTCGTATCCGAAAAGGATATCACCTACTTTGACGGTATCACCAACTTTTTTCTTGAACTCGGAGACTATGCAGCTCTCCACGGACTGGCCCTGTTTGGGCATGATTACGACTTGTGCCATTATATGATTGAAATTACACTCTGTTCAAGACAACAAAATTACTTAGTTTATCGGGCAACTCCAAATTTTGACCATAATTTAAACATTTGATTTTTGGCAATAGGATTGTGAATTTTGAGAATTTGCTAAATTTGTGGAAATTATTCATTCAAATGAGCAATAAAGTAGTCATTTTTTCCGCCCCTTCCGGTTCCGGCAAGAGCACTGTCGTAAACCATATCCTTGGCCTGCATCCCGAGATGGAATTCTCTGTTTCAGCCACTTCCAGACCGCCCCGCGGCACGGAACAGGACGGCATCGAATACTACTTCCTCACAGCGGAGGAGTTTCGCCGTCGCATTGAGGACGACGCTTTCGTGGAGTTCGAACAGGTGTATGCCGACCGTTATTACGGGACTTTGAAGAGTGAAGTTCAGCGCATCTGGGACAAGGGGCATGTGATCATTTTCGACGTCGATGTGAAAGGCGGCGTAAATCTGAAAAAGTATTTCGGCGATGCTGCTCTCTCGGTATTCATCAAGGCCCCTTCGGTCGAGGTGTTGCGCCAGCGCCTGATCGGACGCGGAACCGACACTCCGGAGGCGATTGCCGAGCGTGTCGCAAAGGCTGCGGAAGAGTTGACTTACGAAGATAAATTCGACTATGTGCTTGTAAATGACGACCTTGCAACTGCTTTTGCAGATGCGGAGAAGGTTGTGGATGGTTTTCTTTCAGAATGAAAATAGCAGTTTATCCGGGATCCTTCGATCCTTTGCACATAGGTCACAAGGCCATACTGGAATACCTCAACGGTGAAGGTGGGTTCGACTGTACTTATCTTATAGTGTCGCCGCAGAATCCTTTCAAGGATCCGT
>ERZ842401.4530-NODE-4530-length-16091-cov-6.530868_pt1 | contig 16091 bp, 24 predicted proteins | sample MGYA00521270_ERZ842401 | MGnify/ENA primary metagenome ERZ842401 (study PRJEB31892, sample SAMEA3878208) | bioreactor metagenome | biome: Moose rumen | place: Sweden | collected 2011-10 | study: EMG produced TPA metagenomics assembly of the PRJEB12797 data set...
CAACGCAAACTGCAAGCCTTAGGTGCAGCTGCTTAACAAGAATCGTGGTCATTCAGGGAGAGGTGGCACTAAAACCATCTTTCTCTGAACTACCACATAAAACTAAATACCATACCACACATGCAAAGTAAAATCATGTATCTGCCGAGTGGAGCAGAATACAACAACAGAAAAGAGGCCAAACTGAAGATGGGTCACTCCCGCTTCAACAAGGCCTTGAAAGACGGTCTGATGCTGTTTATCAAGGACAGCGACCGATAACCAATAAAATTTTCATATGCCGACTATGGAAGTAAAATACAATTTCAAATTTAGAGTAAATGTAAGCAATGACTACTATGTAAAGAAAACTGACGCATCGGCCTGTCTGAGCAAAGATGGGGCAAAGTCTATCGGGAAAGTGAAGATGGCGTTCAGAGAGCAGGATGTAACGGTTGACGAGTTTCTACAGTATGCTCTCAACGGATATGCCTTCTGTAACCTTTTCCATTTTGACACGAACCAGAAATATTGGTTTGAGACGGGAAACGGGCAGAGATACCAGACCACTCCCCTCTATAAGAACGGGAAGAACAAAGGATGCATGAGGATTGAGTTTAAGAGCGACCGTTTCTTCATTGGGGCTCAGACGGTATTTGTGGACATTGATTTGACGAGGTTTGAGTTGATTCCTGAATACCTTGCATGCCTGACGTATAAGCCCACCTGTGTCTATATGTCCTACTCCGACAAACTTGAAAAGGACAAGGTGACATCAAGGCGTTTCAGGATGGTGTATGTGTTCGACAGGATAATGGGCAAGGATGATCTGAACGTTATCTCCCAAACCATCACGGACAGCATCATCAGGGATACGGGAGAGCCAATGAAGGATGACTGTGGGACGAGAGTAAGTCAGTATTTCAATGGGGTTTATGGCAATGAGGAGTGTTATGTCTCTGATTGTATCTACTCCAGGCTTGATTTCCCCGATAGTTTGCCTGAGGTTGAAGTTGTAATGCCGGAAAAACCAACCAAAGAAAAGAAACCTGAAGTGGAATTTGACTCTCAGCTGTTACACGATATGGGGACGATGGATTACGAAACCTTCATGCATTACTACTCCTGGAAATACCGTTACATCTACAAGACGCAAAAGGATGAGTGGATTGACGGGCTTTACCAGTTGACGGATGACAGTTACATTCAGCTCTGGTGGGTAAGGGAAAGGATAAAGGACGGACACCACAGAAGACGAACATTATCCAAATTCGCTTGCCTGAGAAGATTGATGGAACCCGATATCGACCAAGACACCCTGCTGTTCAATATGTTTGTGGACCTTCATCGTTTCATAGACAACAGCGACGGGATTATAACGATTGAGACGTTGAAGAGAAGGGTCAAGAGTGTTGTGAAGATGAGCCAGGAGGAGTTGGAGGATTATTGTGATTATGAGATTGGCTACTGGAAAGAACACAGGCCAAAGTTCATCTATCATCCGTCGGTATGTAATAAAACACAATGGATGACAGGGAGGATCACAACGTCCATCAGATACAGTGAAATCGATGGGACGTATGATCGAACAAAGTCAGTGAGGGAGAATGCTGAAACTCTTAATATCCCCGAGAGAAGCCTTTATCGTTACTGTCAAGAAAGGGGCATCGACACTAATCCAGGCAAAGGAATGACTTATGCCCAGCAGAGAGAAGCCAACAGAGAAGCCAGGTTAGACAAGAAAGCCCGGTTCATGATGCTTTATGATCCAACACTATCTCTCGGGAAAAACAGGGAAAAGATGATGAAGGAGGGGTTGAAACTGTCTAAAAATACTATCCGCGAATGGAGTAAGGGATATGTTAGCTACGACCAACTGTTGCAACCCGAACCTCAAGCAACGATGGATAATGCTTTCAGTTGGGGATCTCAGAATACATATGAACCGACCTTTAATTCTGGCCAGACAGGAAATACAGGTTTTGGAGTATATGATGACCAATGGAAAGACTGGTATTCGTATAATGGCATGAACTTATGATACAGACCGGCAGGATATTCCTCAAAGATATCCTGCCGAGTCTTTTTCTTTTCCTCAAAATGCATGAGTAGTTATTTGATATAACTACTACTATTATAGCAGAATGGCAAAAACACACAGATTTTGAACACTTTATGGGGGAAATCAAGACCCTATATATTATAGTAGAATGGCAAAAGTACACAGATTTTGAACACCCCTTAAAGAGCAGTGAAAACCCGGTATTCTAAATACTAACTAAGGCCATCGAGTTTGTTGTTTCGCTCTTCCCGACATGGACCAGTGCTGAAGAAGAGGTAACACATGCAGCAGGATGGGCCTATACTCACAATCCTTTCGGCTGTGACAGGATGAAGTTCAAGTCACATAAATGATGAAGAATACAAAGACCGTCAGCACTTAACAAACAGGTGCTGGCGGTTTTATTTTCGTTTTCTTCATCTAATGAAAAACGGTTGATTTGCCTTAAAGTAAGGGGCGGAAAACGAAATGGGTTTGAGGGTGGAGCCACGTCGAGGGCTTAATTTGTTTGTTGGTCAGTGAGTTAGAGGGGTGGGGGAGAAGTGGGCCAGAAAAACGAAACGGTTTACATGGGCTTACGTTTGCTTTACGTTTGGGCCAGTGATAACGGCCTGGGAGTTTACGTTCGCCTTACGTTCAGCGTGCGGATCTTTACGTTGGGGCAGGGTAGTGGTGGTCGCCCATCGGTGGCGATGTCAGGATGCCCACAAACGGCGCACAGTCAACGCCTGGCGCGACATTTGCGGTGGTTTGAGTGGATGATTAGAATGGAAATATAACGCCGTTAGAAGGCGATTCTGGCGGCGTTGTTTTGAATGTCGATTTGGGGAGGTCGCGAGGCTTCCCCATTTTTGTGCCCAAATGGGTCAATTTTCAGAGAGGGGTTACACTTGGGGTTACAACTTGGGGTTACATTTTTGGCAAGAGAGGGGTTACACTTGGGGTTACATTTTCGAGAAAATAAACGACCTTAAAAAATGGGAAACAAGCCGAGCGACCCCCTAAATTTTGCGATTTTGGCAATATTGAGCGAGGAAAAAGCCACCAAATAATCGGCATACACCTTATTTATATAATGCGTGAGAGCCCTATTATCAGGCATTTGCGGGCGTTGACGGCGAGATTATCGCTCAAAAATGAGTGCGTGCGGCCTGTTTGTGGTTGCGTGTGGGTCACGGGTGCGTCCGCGTGGTGCGCAGTTCTGGCATCACCCGGCATGGGCAGAACGAGCGGAGTCCACATCGTGCGCACTTGAGCCACCGGCAGCCTTTTCCCTTTCAAGGTTAGCGATGCGCTCCTTGAGTTGTCCAATCTCTTCCGCTTGTTCACGAATTATTGCTATTAACTCGTTGTTCCCTTTAATCACGGTACCATCTTGGTCTTCGCTTCGATACATCTCCCCTCGCCCAGTCATTAGCCATTCACCACTTAATTGGGGATATGTATATAGAATTTTTTCAATATTCGCAGAGTTCATGCCCTTTGATTTCCCCAACTTAATTTTACCTATGGCACCAACAGACAAGCCTGCGGCAACTGTCATTTGGTTGTCGTTAATGCCCGCATCTGCCATGAAAGCGAGCAGCCTCGCAATAAAATTTTCGCCCATATAGAAAAAAATCTACATAAAAAGTTTTGTATATAGAAAAAATACTATATCTTTGCAGCGTCTTAACAATGTTAAGGGCTGCCAAAGGTACGAAAATTTGGCGAGATAAGCGAAAATTGGCAAATAAAAGTAACTAAATAACGAGAATATGAGCGAGAAGAAGATTATCAGCTTCCTTGACAAGGAGACCCTTGCTGCGCAGGGGTTGAAGATGACGGCCTCCATTCAGGTGGCTCGTCATGAGATTGAACAGTACCTTGACATCGCCGACGTGGTATTGAACGACTACGAGGCGACTGTTGACCCTTACTACACCGGTGCGTGTGTGCTGCTTGCCCGCATCGACGCCCTTCAAGACAAGATTATCAACCAACCAAAAGACGAGAACAATGGATAAGCGAATTTATGTGACCGAGGATGCCAAGAAGCACTTGTGCAAGCTGTTCAAGTGCAGCCGTGTGACCGTTTGGAACGCATTGACGTTCAAGTTCAACAGTGACCGTGCCCGCAAGATCCGTTATGTTGCCTTGACCCAGTTGCACGGTGTAGCCAATTGGCAGGGAGACGAAATGGAGACCACCCATGAGACCTCAGACGGCACCATGACTCAGACCTTCGGCAAGCGTGTGAAGCTGGTGGTGAGTCGCCATGGCGGTCTTGCCACGGTGTATGTTGACGGTGCTCAGCACACCCAGGAGCGAGTTAACACTATTCCCGACCTCATGCGTCTGCAGTCGCGTGTGAGCAGCATGGCAATGAGTTTGTGACATGGAGTATTACGGCAAGATATTGTGTATATCGGTCAATGACCTGACCTATGACGACCGTCCGGTTGTCGTGGACGGTGTCGCCGACTGGAGTCACAGTCGCGTGCTGAATGGCCGTGCCCCCCAGGACTTGCCGGTTGAGACCCTCGCACCTATTATGAGTGTACCCAATTACAAACAGTTGAGCGCGCGCAAGAAGATCAACGTCGTGCGCCGTGGCGGCGGCATGGGCGAGTATGCCCTTATCGAGGTCGCCACCTTACCCCGCCGCTTCCGTGAGCGCGTCACTGCCAAGTATGGTGAGATGGAGCAGAACGTGCTGCGTGACTGGTTTGAGCGTCACTACCGAGTTGATGCCGAGGCCAGGTCATGGTTCACCCGGTTTCGTTTTGCCGACGGCAGCCCTTTGCCACCCGACAAGATCAACGAGTACACCGTCAATGCCTCGGTGCTGCAGGCTGTGGTGGCTGTGATGGCCGACACCAACATCATGCGCAAGGCCATGCAGGGCACCACCATCAACTGGGGTGAGATGACGGGTGTTATCAGTTACTTCCAGGCCGAGTTCGGCCACACGTTGCCCCTGTCGCCTCACCGTTTCCGTGAACGTGTCTCCACATTCCAGAAACAGGGCTACGAGTCTCTTATCAGTAAGAAGTTCAGGAACCAGAGCGCGCGCAAGGTCAACTATGGCATTGAGCGGCTGATCCTGAGCCTTGACAGCGGTCCCGAGCGTCCTTACAACACGACGGTTGCCGAGATGTACAACATGTTCGTGCGCGGTGAGCTCACCGTCGCTGACCCCGAGACCGGCGAGTGGTATGACCCCGCCAATTACACCGACAAGAACGGTGACCCGCTGGTGCTGAGTGAAGCCACTATCGCCAACTATCTCAACACCGCCAAGAACAAAGCGCTGCGCAGCAAGTTGCACGACACCCAGTGGGACTTCAACAACCGCTACCGTCCTTACCATCTGCGCCGCAATGGCGTGTATGCCCTCAGCAAGATCTCGCTTGACGACCGTGACCTGCCACGACCCATGAGCAACGGTCAGCGCGTCAAGGCTTACTATGCCTATGATGTGGTGAGCGGCTGCGTGGTAGGTCGCGCCTACAGCCGGCTCAAGACCACCGACCTATTTCTGGACTGCATGCGTGACATGTTCCAGACCCTTGACCGCAACGGCTGGTATATGCCCGCCGAGCTCGAGGTCGAGCACCACCTAGTGCAGAACTTCGCCGACGGCCTTATGAAAGCCGGCGTGGTGTTCCCCCTAATCAGATGGTGTAACCCCGGCAACTCGCGCGAGAAACGTGCCGAGCACCTGAACCGCGCCAAGAAGTACGGCGTGGAGAAACGGATGCAGGTGGGCATAGGCAGGTGGTACGCCTCGCTGGAGGCCAACCGCCCCAAGGTCGAGAAGGTGTATGACGAACTTAACAACACCTACAAGGAGGCCACCTATACCTTTGAGCAACTCGTTGCCGACGATCTCGCCGCCATTGATGCCTTCAACCACCAGTTGCACCCCAACCAGAAGATGTACCCCGGCATGAGCCGCTGGGACGTGCTGGCCAGCCGCCAGAACCCCGACCTGAAGCCCTGGGATAAGCCCTATCTGTACCGCTACATTGGCAACTGCACGACCACGACCATCAAGCAAAACATGTTCTGCACGGTGCAGTACCAGCAGTTCCGTTTACCCAGTCCCCGCGACATTGAAAAACTTGAACCCAGGAACAACAAGGTCGAGGCCTACTGGCTTGCCGATGCCGATGGCAACATTGCCGAGGTGTACCTGTGGCAGGGTGAGCGATATATCGCCACCTGCAAATTGCTGGAGCGATACAACGAGGCCACAGCCGAGCAGACACAGGCCGACCGCGATGCCTACACCGAACAGTCGAAGTATGTCAGCCAGTTCGATAAGATGATGCGCGAGGAGAAGATCACCAAGGTCGCCGTTATCGAACGCGACCAGCGCGAGGCGGTGCAACGTGCTGCCCTTGCCGCTGTTGCCGTGCCCAAGGTTGTCGAGCAGCCTGACGATGATGACGACTACAGCGACTACCTTGACGTGAGCCAAGTGGCTCGTGCCGCCGTAGCCAGCATATAAATGACATTATAACGACATTCAAAACCGATAAGAACAATGGAGATAACCAGAGAAATCAAAAACCGCATTGTGTCGGCCATAGCCGCTGACCGCGAGAACTATCCCAGTGACGCCAAGCACGCCGTGGCCCTGGGCATCGCCCCCAGCGTTTACAACGCTATCAAGAAGGGCAACTATGAGAAGCAAGTGAGTGACGCCAACTGGGTGGGTATAGCCCGCCGTCTGGGCGTTGTGCTGCGCCAGGAAATGGTCTGGACAGCCGCTCAGACACCGACCTGGGTATTCATCACCACCCAACTCGAAACTTGCCAGCAGGGAAGCCTGAGCGCCATCATGTGCGACATCCCCAACATCGGCAAGACCTTCACCGCCCGCGCTTACGTCAAAGGGCACAAGCATGCCGTGTATATCGACTGCAGCCAGGTCAAGACCAAGCTCAAACTCGTGCGCAAGATAGCCAAGGAGTTTGGCGTGAACGCCAACGGTCGGTATGGTGACGTGTATGAGGACCTTGTCGCCTACCTGCGCACCATTGACACCCCGCTTGTGATTCTTGACGAGGCCGGCGACCTGCAGTATGAAGCCTTCCTCGAGTTGAAAGCCCTGTGGAACGCCACCGAGCACGCTTGCGGCTGGTACATGATGGGTGCCGACGGTCTGCAAGAGAAGATTGTGCGAGCCATAGAGGGCAAGAAAGTGGGCTATACCGAGATGCTGAGCCGCTTCGGTGACACCTTCAGCAAAGTCACCCCCGCCGATGCGAAAGAGCGCCAGAAGTTCCTCAAGGCCCAGGCCGCCATGGTGGCCCAGGTCAACGCCCCCGAGGGCGTTAACATCGCCCAGCTCGTGACGTTGAGTGGTGGCGGTCTGCGCCGCATTTATACCGAGATTGAGAAGATCAGGAAAGGGGGTGAGTCATGACCCAGATTGAGATGCAGGCCATGAATGCCCTTATCGGCATTCATCGTGAGATGCGCGACGCCAATGACCTTGCGACCGACCGTTGCCGTCTTGATGTCGCCATGAGGATGTTGCCCACCCTGTTTGAGAATATCGACGGCAGCACCTTGCTCACCGACGGCAAAGTTTGCCAGTTGGTGTGTGAGTCGGCCGTGCGTTATGCCGATGCCCTGATAGCCGAACTTAAAAAGAGCAGAAAATGAAGAAACGCGCCTACAGTCCCACCGAGATATTGAACATGCGAATACCCAGGCTTGAGTTTGACGGAGCCTGGGAGGCGTCGATGGGCAAGCCCGCCAAAAGCGGCACATGGTTGATTTGGGGCAACCCCGGCAACGGCAAGACCAGTTTCGTGATGCAGCTTGCCAAGTACCTGTGCCAGTTTGACAAGGTGGTCTATGATAGCCTGGAGGAGAGCACCAGTCTGAGTGTGCAGATGTCGATGCGACGGCACCGCATGGAAGAGGTCAACCGCCGCTTCCAGGTTCTGGACCGTGAGAGCGTGGAGCAGTTGATAGAGCGGTTGCGCAAGCGCAAGAGCGCCGGCATCGCCATTATCGACAGTTTCCAGTACAGCGGTCTCACCTACAAGGGGTACCAGTCCTTGAAAGAAGCCCTGCCCGGCAAGCTGCTCATCTTTGTGAGCCATGCCGAGGGAATGCGTCCGGCAGGCCGTGCCGCCAAGAAGGTCGAGTATGATGCCGACATCAAGATTCTGGTCGAGGGTTTCCGTGCCTCATGCAAGAGCCGCTACATGGACCGTCCCGGTGTCCCGTTCACCGTGTGGGAAGAAGGCGCCGCCAAATACTGGTTAGGCAAAGACAACACATTTATTCACCAACAAAATACAGAGACCAATGAGCAAAACGACAAGAACGATTGAACTGCGTCACCCCGACCATTACCGTCCAGGCAGCAAAGAGACCCTGGTGAGCCGCGGGCATTTGTGCAACTACTGCAGCGGCAACGGTTTCTTTTGGGGCAGTGACCAGTATGGGCGTCGCACCAAGTGCGAGTGCCCCGTGTGCAAAGGCAGCGGCGAGGTCGATGCCATCGTGACCATTGAGTGGAAACCCAACAGAAAGGAGGGGGACAATGGTGCATGAGTTCAGATGCTGCATCTGCGGCAAGCCATCGAGAGGCTGGGGCAACAATCCCTGGCCGGTAAAGGAAAGTGGCGAGTGCTGTGACTGCTGTAACAGCAGAGCGGTCATTCCCGCGAGAATCAAATTAAGTGAAACCAAAAACCAGAAGCATGATGAAAGCAAAGTATCAACAGCTGAAGCGCTGGCTGGGTGACCGACTCCTGGCCCGCCGCCGTGCCCGGCTTGAGCGTCTCGAGCGTCAGATTGACGCCGATGCCGAGCGCAAGCTGCAGGTCGCCGAATACAACGGCGGTTTGTATGTGACCTTCCATGGTGTCCCCCTCGTGTATGGTGAGGGCGATACCATCCTTGAGACCCTTGAGGACTGCCGTGAGATTTACCGAGACTGGCGTGCCAACGCAAACCGTGAGCAGTTATGAGCAGGGGTTTCAGACGGTTTTATGCCGTGTTCAACAAGATGCACCACGGCGGCGACTCCGAGAGCCACAAGTGCGAGATTGTTCGCCAGTGGACTTGGGGCAGGACTGAGCACCTGCGCGAGATGACCGAGCGTGAGTATGTGGAGATGTGCGAAGCCCTTGAGCGCATTGTTGATCCCCGAGGCAAAGAACGCTGGCAGGCCGAGCAGAAGAAGCTCCGCTCCAGTGCGCTTCATCAGCTGCAGAAGTATGGTGTTGACACCACCGACTGGAACAAGGTCAACGCCTTTTGCCAGGATGCGAGGATTGCCGGCAAGCCCTTCAAGGACCTGAACTTTGACGAACTGGCCGCATTGACGCGCAAGATGCGAGCCATCAACCACAAGCGCGAGAACGAACATATCAAAAACCAATTACACATTTCGCAATAGTTTTTATTTATCAATTTAACAACAATTACAATGGCTACAAGAAAGAAAAAGACCATCATCAGCGGTGTGACCCGTGAGGCCGCCGAGTCAGCCTTTGGCCAGTATGCCAAGGCCGATGCCCAGATCAACAAGATTAACGCCGAGATTGAGTTGGCATGTGCCAAGATCCGCGAGAAGCACGCCGACCGTCTCTCCATTCTCGCCGAGGAACGAGACCAGGCCTTTGACACCCTTCAGGCGTTCGCCACCGAGAACCAGGCAGAACTGTTCACAAAGAAGAAGAGCCTCGACATGACCCACGGCACCATCGGTTTCCGCACCGGCACCCCCAAGTTGAAGACCCTTAAAGGCTTCACATGGGCCAGCGCGGTGAATCTGGTGAAAGAGTTCCTGCCCTCGTTCATCCGTACCAGCGATGAGGTCGCCAAGGACAAACTTCTCGCTGACCGTGACGAGGAAGGCATGGCCGAGAAGATGGCCAAGTGCGGCATCCAGGTAGTCCAGGACGAGACCTTCTATGTCGATCCCAAGAAAGAAGATACCGATTAACGGTGTGATGCTTTAACAGTGTTAAGTAATGGGCGGTAAATCAGTAGTTTGCCGCCCATTTTTCTTTGTGGTTACGTCAAAAAACATTATCTTTGCAGTATGGCAGTGAGACGAGGTGTGAGTTATCAGAAGCGCGTGGCGGACATCAACCGGATATATGATGAGCACGTCAAGGACGGGTTGCCCAACAGGGAGATCTGGCGGCGTTTTATCTATCCCATCTACGCCATCAGCGAGCGCACCTTCTACAATCTGCTCAAGGCGAGTGCCGACCCCAAGAACGACTTGCCCGAGGACACCCAGTTATATATTCAATTTGAATGGCCATGAGCGGCATCGACATCATCATAAAACGCATCCTGCGTGACATCCAGGTTGAACTTGGCGATGAGTTTGACAAGAACTTCGAGCGGCAGGGCTTCTTTTCGCAGTCGTGGCAGCGCCGCAAGTCACCGACCCGTCCAGGCGGTCACATCCTGGTTGACACCGGCGGCTTGCGCCGCAGCATCAGCAGCAAGGCCGACAGCACCGGCATCGTGTTCCAGAGCACGCTGCCATACGCTGCCATCCATAACGAGGGCGGAGAAATCAAGGTGACCCGCAAGATGAAACGTTACTTCTGGCACAAATACTACGAGGCCACCGGCTCCTTCGGCCGCAAGAAAAACGGCCAGCGCCGCAATGACAAGCGAACCGTTCAACTGAGCACCGAGGCCGAGTTCTGGAAGTGGATGGCCCTGATGAAAGAAGGCAAGAGCATCAAGATCCCCAAGCGCCAGTTCCTGGGTGCCAGTCCCGAGGTCGAGAAAGCCGTGCGTGACATCATCGAAGAGAACCTGACAGAATATTTCGAGCACGAATACAATTTACAATGAGAAAAGAGATTTACAGAGCCATCTGCGCCGCGTTGCTGGGCATCGACGGCGCCCCGGTCAAGCATGTTGACCTATGGAACCACAACGTCGAGTTCATCGAGCAGGAAGAGGCCTGGGACCGCCCGGCTGTATTTGTCGAGTTCGCCCCCATTGAGTGGCGTGCCGACAAAGGCGGGTATCACACCCAGGGGACGCTCCGGCTGCACATTGTCACCGATTGGGTGGGACCGCTGAGCCAGGGCGACGAGTCGCTTGACGTGTTTGACCTGTGCGAGACCGTGTGCCGCGCTGTGGTCGGCTTGAGCGGTGAGCACTTCGGCGCGTTGCGCCTTGTGGGCAGTGACACCAACCACAACCACGAGGACATCGTTGAGAGCATCGAGCACTTCGCCTACAGTGGCGAGTGGAGTGTGTGAAGTTTGCAGTTAGCGATAAAATCCGTAACTTTGCAGCCATGAAACCAAACCAGGCATCTATTTACAGGGAAATCGAGCGGTTGCTGGAGTGGACCATTCCGGTGGCCGACCGTTTGCCCAAGTCCGTATCGTGGAGGGAGCTTGGCGGGCTGCTTGTCCGCGACTTGAAAGAGTCGCTGGATTTTGTTGTTCTCGCCTTCCAGACTGAGGACAGGCTGGAGCGTCTCGAGTGTCTCAACGGTCTGGTGATGCGCATGACGTCGGTCAAGACCACGTTCAGGCTCATGCACCGTGTCCGTCGTGACATTTTGAGCCACGGCCAGCATGCCCAGATGCTGGACATGATGAATTCCATATCTGACCAGGCTGGAAAATGGCTTCGCAAGACCAAGTACCTCATCGCCGAGGAGCGCCAGGCCGCCGAGCAACCGGCAGTCGTGCAGCCCGAGCAAAAGCCGGAGCTCCGGGCTCAGGCCGAGCCCAGGCAGCGCACCCTCTTTGACGATGTGGAAGGGTCGCGGTAACAGACATTCATAGCGATTACGGTTGTTATGAATCCTCTTTCATTATTAAACGGGCGTGCTACTGCGCAAGGCGTAGTTAGGAAACGAGTAACGCACGCATCATCGCTCAGTGCTTCCAACGCGTACAACATTAATGCAGGGAGCGGCGCCGTCAACAACAACAACAATAAGAACAATTCCAACGGTGTGCGAGCGGTGGTCGCACTTGGTAATGAAGAGAAAGCGGGGTGGATAGATGCCTATTTTGACTGTATCAGGCACAAGCTGACAGCGAAGCAGTGCAACGAGTACCGCATAGAGTTCGAGCGCGACCTGTGGCGGTTGGTGCTGGAGGTGCATGAGCGCACCTACAAGCCCAGCGAGTCGTTCTGTTTCGTGGTGACGAGGCCCAAACTTCGCGAGATTTTCGCCGCCTCGTTCCGTGACCGCATTGTGCAACATTGGATAACGCTGCGGCTGGAACCGCTGCTCGAGTGGCGGTTCCGCAGCCAAGGCGATGTATCGTTCAACTGTCGAAAAGGCTATGGCACACTGCGTGCCGTGCAGACCGCCAAATCCCACATTGAGCGCGTGAGCGAGCGTTACACGCGTGAGGCGTGGGTTGGCAAGATAGACATCAGCAGTTTTTTCATGAGCATCGACAAAGAGGTGCTGCTGCGTCTGCTTCTGCCATGGCTGCGCGAGAACTACAAAGGTGATGATCTCGAGACCCTGCTGTGGCTCACCGAGGTCACAGTCAGGCACCAGCCCCAACTGCTGTGTGAGCGTCGCTCGAGCGAGCGGCTGTGGGAAGCCCTGCCGGCCAGCAAGAGCCTGTTCAACATGCCTCCCAATGTGGGCATGCCCATCGGCAACATCACCAGCCAGTTGCTCGCCAATTTCTATCTCTCGTATTTTGATGGCTTCATGCTCGAGGAGTGTGCATGGAAGGATGCCGGCTATGTGCGTTTCGTCGATGACGCCGTAGTCATCTGCCACGACAAGCAGTTCATCCTTGACCTTCGCAAGAAGGCCACCATGTGGCTCAAGAAGCACCTGAGGCTGACCCTGCACAAAGACAAGTTCTACCTGCAGGAGGTTCGCAAAGGTGTGAAGTTTGTCGGCAGCGTGATCAAGCCCGGTCGGTTATACACCAGCAATCGCACCATCGGCAACATGACCAATGAGGTCGCACGCGCCGAGCGCTTGTGCAAGCACATCCTGGAGGAGGGTCCCACCACTGAGTCGCTTGCCGCGCTGAAGCACCATGTGTGCAGCCTAAACTCGTACATGGGTTTCTGCGTGCACGCCTATAGTTACCGCCAGCGTCGGAAGATGTTCCGCAACGTGCCCAACTTCTGGCAGTGTTGCTACGTCAAACGCCGTTTTACGCTGGTGAAGATTCGCAAGAGATATAGCTACGAACGATATTTAATCAAAAAAGACTTAGAAGAATATGAGAAGTCAAGGAGAGACCTGCCCCCCGTTGGTGGAAACCCGGCGAGAGATGGGGCAAAACATAAGAACCGTAAACGTGGGCGCAAGCGCGATCGCCGATGGCTGGGAGTGGATCAGCGTGACCCTGCCTCCGGCAGTGTGGAGTTACAGCGCGATAGTCGATGCACTGGTGACCGAGTGCTACCCGCCGGACCGGATGCAGGCGGTGATCAACAACTGCCTTAACAACTTCTTTGACCCTGAGCACCTGTCGGAGTACCAGGCATTACAAGAATGGCGCAAGACCGCCAAGCAGTACGCCCGTGAGGCTATGACTTGGGCAGCCGAGCAAGGCATTGAGCCTGTGGGCTTGCCTGATGAAGATGACACCCATGATGCCGGTGAGCTCACGCCCGACGGCATTGTGATGTTGCAGCACGCCGTGAAGCTGATGAAAGGTCAGACTGCAGCCCTGCCCGATGAGCAAGCCATCGAGGTTCCCGCATTGTTCCCTACATGGGCGAGCAAGATGGGTCAGACGGTTGCTGTGGACGAGCGCCTCTATTATGACGGTAGGTTATGGAAAGTGCTGCAGGCTCACACCGTGCAAGCCGACTGGACACCGACGGCAGCAGCCACATTATTCACCGAGGTCGTTGCCCAGGGCGAAGGCGAGCCCGAGCTTGGCACGCTTGACAATCCCATTCCTTACAGTGGCAACATGGCCCTTGAGCAGGGCAAGTATTACTCACAGGGCGGGGTGACCTACCTGTGCATCCGAGACACCGGCAACCCCGTGTATCACGACCTGAGTGCCCTTGTCGGGCTGTATGTCCAGGCCGTATAATGGCAAAGGAGGGGGCAAATAAAAAGCCCCCAGCCCTGTCAAAAGTCGCGTTACTTACTTAATAACAGTCCCACACAGGGAGAGGCTGGAGGCGTGTGCCTTCTTCCTCCCTGTGTGGGCTATTTTGTATTAAGTAAGTAACGCACCGCAAAGGTACAAATAATTTTTGAAATGACACTATTTGAGGCTTTATCAATCAACAAAGAGATGCTCCATCGGCTGCATGAGTTCGGTGCCAAGCCCGATGACTGCCGTTACATCGACCTCTACCGCGACTACCAGGTGATGCGCGAGAGGGGGGAGAAAGTGACCTATATCGTCACCGTGCTGAGTGAGCGGTATCATGTGAGTGAGCGCAAGGTCTATAGCCTGGTTAAACGCTTCGGTCAACACTGCAAGGTCGGTGCAGTGTGATTGCTTTTTTCTGTGTAGCTCGGTTGGCAATAAAAACCGACCTTTGCTGCATGGAAACGAAAAAACTATACCTGTCGGCACCGCTTCCTTTCGTGGGTCAGAAGCGGAACTTTGCCAAGCCGTTCATGCAGGTGCTCGAGCAGTACCCGGACGGCACCACCTTTGTTGACCTGTTCGGCGGCAGCGGCTTGCTGTCGCACATCGCCAAGCACCAGAAGCCCAACAGCAAGGTCGTGTATAACGACTACGACAACTACCGCGAACGACTGGAGCGCATTCCCGAGACCAATGAACTGCTTGCCCGGCTGCGTGATATTACCGCCGGCATTGAGAGGAGGTCGCCCATCAAGGACGAGGCCCGACTGCGCGTGATAGATGCCATCGCCTCCCATGAAGTGCGCTATGGGTACGTTGACTACATCACATTGTCGCCCTCGATCCTGTTTTCTATGAAATACAAACTGAGCCTCGAGGAACTGAAGAAAGAGGTGTTTTATAACAAAATCCGCACTACTGACTTTGCCCCTGCAGGTGATTACCTGGACGGGCTGACCATCACCAGTGCCGACTATCGTGAGGTGTTTGAGCGATACAAGGACGAGCCTGGTGTGGTGTTCCTGGTTGACCCTCCCTACCTGAGTACCGAAGCCGGAACCTACAAGATGTACTGGAAACTGAGCGACTACCTTGATGTGCTGAATGTGCTGCGTGACCACCGCTTCATCTACTTCACCAGCAACAAGTCGAGCATCGTTGAGTTATGCTCCTGGCTGGGCAAGAACCGTGACCTGGGCAATCCCTTTGCCGGCTGCCACGTGGTGGAGTTCCATGCCCAGATGAACTACAATGCCACCTATACCGACATGATGATTTATAACGCCGCTTGAACGGCATTAAAACCACATTAGAGCCATGAATAAGTATCACCAAATCCTTAGCAAAGTATTGGACCAGGGCAAGACCCAGACCAACAAAAAGGGCAGCATCCGCTACCTGCTGAATGAGCCGTTGCACCTAACACCCGCCGACTTGCTCGATATATTTGAGAGTCATGGCATCGCCCGCAAGAAGTTGAAGAGCGAGTTGCGCCTGTTCATGCAGGGCGAGCGCCAGGTGGAAAAATACCGAGACGTGGGCATCAACTGGTGGGATTACTGCGGATCGATCCTGGTCAACAGTTACCCGACCTATTTGGAGAAGTTGCCGCCCTTGCTTGCCAGGATCAACCGCGAGAAGCGCAACAGCAAGAACTATGTCTTGTTCTTGGGCGAGACCAATGCCGAGAGCAACCAGGCCCCATGCCTGAGCCTGGTGCAGTTTCAGATTGATGACGGTGAATTGGTGCTGAGTGCCTATCAGCGAAGCAGCGACGCCAACCTGGGACTTCCGGCTGACATCTACCACCTGTACCTGATGGCGCGACAGATAGAACTGCCGTTGAAGTCGATCACGCTGTTTCTGGGCAATGTGCACATCTATGAGAACAACATCGAGCGGACACGCGAGTTGCTTGCCGGCAACGAGGACGTGCGGTTTGATTTGAATGTGTGATGCTATGGGATCATGGCGAGCTCGTCGCGCGTGAGCGTCAGTTTAAG
>ERZ842401.4531-NODE-4531-length-16091-cov-4.795273_pt1 | contig 16091 bp, 12 predicted proteins | sample MGYA00521270_ERZ842401 | MGnify/ENA primary metagenome ERZ842401 (study PRJEB31892, sample SAMEA3878208) | bioreactor metagenome | biome: Moose rumen | place: Sweden | collected 2011-10 | study: EMG produced TPA metagenomics assembly of the PRJEB12797 data set...
AAAGGCTTCTAGGTTTCCTAGTAAAGGCTTCTAGGTTTCCTAATAAAGGCTTCTACGTTTTCTAATAAAGGCTTCTACGTTTTCTAATAAAGGCTATTACGTTTCGTAATAAAGGCTATTTCAGTACGAAATCAAAGCCAGTCCGGGTTTATTTTACATAATCAAGATACAATGTGCCAAAGCAAGGTAGCCTTTTATTGAATAAGATGCCATACCGTGCTAGACTGAAGCTATGGCGAACACAGGGACTTTGCAGCAAAGCGCTCCGCGCAAGCTGCCGGTTGGCATACAGGATTTTGAGACAATCCGCACCGAAGGCTATAGTTATGCGGACAAGACGGCGCTCATCTACGAACTTGTGCAAAACGGAAAGCTGTATTTTTTGAGCCGTCCGCGCAGGTTTGGCAAGAGCCTGCTCATCTCCACACTGGAAGCATATTTCCTTGGCAAGAAAGAACTATTTTCAGGACTTGCCATTGCAGAAAAAGAGACAGAGTGGGCGACATATCCTGTGCTGCATTTTGACTTTAACGGGCAGGACTACACAGTCCCCAACGGTCTAAACGAGATAATTGACGCACATCTGCGCAAATGGGAAAAAATCTACCGCTGTCCCAAGGAGAGCAATTCTCCAGGGATTCGGCTTGCCGACATCATAGAGGCAGCACGGGCGCAGACAGGGCATAAAGTCGTAGTGCTTGTCGATGAATATGACAAAGCACTGCTGGAAACAATGACCTTGGACTCCACACAGACAGAGGCAAACAGTGCCATCTTCAAAGGAATGTTTGGGCAGCTCAAGCGGCTTGACGGTTCGCTGCGCTTCGTACTGTTCTCCGGCGTTACCAAATTCAGCAAAGTAAGCATTTTCAGCGACCTGAACCAGCTGGAAGACATTTCTCTGGATGAAGATTTTAGCACGATTTGCGGCATTACGCAGAAGGAGCTGGAACAAGACTTCGCTCCAGAGACAGATGCTATGGCGACATCTCACGCTATGACGCGCGAAGAATGCCTTGCAAGGCTCAAGCGGCTCTATGACGGCTACCATTTCTGTTCAAACGCCCCCGCGGTTTACAATCCGTTCAGCCTGATAAACGCGCTCAAAAAGCGCACCTTCGGCAGGTACTGGTTCGGCACGGGAATACCGAGCTTCCTTGTAAAGCGGCTAAACGACATAGGCTTCAATCCAAAGCAATTCTCTGACAACAGCATATCCATATCCAGAGATGAAATCAGCGATTACCGTCCTGACAACCCCAACATAGTGCCGCTCCTGTATCAGTCGGGCTACCTGACCATCAAGGACTACGACAGTGAATTTGACAGCTACCTGCTCGGCTACCCGAATGATGAAGTAAAATACGGCTTTACCGCAAGCCTTGCCCCTGTGTATCTACGCAGCGAAACACCGCTTGATGTGCGGAGCTTTGGGCGTGATATAAAAAGCGGCAACACAGATTCTCTGAAAGAACGCTTTATCGCGCTGTTCGCCCATCTGCCGTATGCATCTACCCCTGCAGACAAGGAAAAGCTTTTGGAACGTGATTTTCAGAATGTCATATATCTGACGTTCCTGCTGCTTGGACAATTCGTCCGTGTGGAACAGCACAGCGCAAAAGGACGGGCAGACTGCATTGTGGAAACGGATAATTTCATATATATCTTTGAATTTAAACGCGACAGCACGGCAGATGAAGCCCTTTCTCAAATAGACACACTGGGCTATGCAAAACCATTTGCCGCAGACAGCCGCACGCTCATCAAAGTGGGGGCGAGCTTTTCCTCTGCCGAGCGGAACCTCACGGAGTGGAAAACACGAATATGAAAGCGCACAAGGCTTTGCCGAAGCTGGTGAACATAATCCTCATTGTCCTCATCATACTCACGGTCTGCGTCTACGTGTTCTATCTGGCGCCGCGGCTCGTCGGCAGCAAGGAGGAAGATGCCTTGGACAAGGACAGGACATACCACGTGCTCGTCGTGGGGACGGCGGAAAACGAAGTGCTCCTGCGGCAGATTTTCCGCGGCGCGGATGCCGTAGGGGACATCTATGACTGCCTCGTAGAGCTGAACGTGCCGGACTCCCTTGCGCGGAACGAAACGCTGCAGGACCTCTTTGACTACGCCTCCTTTACCAATGCCGACGGCGTGATAGCCGTTGTGGGAGAAGCCGATGCCGCCGTGGCAGTGCCGGTGAACCTTGACGGAACGCCAATCCCCCTCATCACCTTCTCCCAGTATGTCCCCTCCATGCCGCAGGTCTCGCACATAGGCACGAATTACTCAGAGCTGGGACGCAAGATTGCCATGGAAAGAAGGCTCACCCTGTCTGACGGCGGTTCCCTCGTCATCATCAATACGGACAAAGAGAACAATCCCAATTACAGCACGCTCATGGCAAGCCTTGCCGCCACGCTCGCCGTCTGGGACGACCTGCACAGCACCGTGATTGACCTGCAGTCCTCCGCCGACATCAGCAGGACGAACGAGCCCCTCGCCGCCACGCTTTCCGACGGCACGACATCCCTCATCGTGTGCCTGAGCACTGACGACAGCATCCGCACCGCGCGTCTCGTAAACGATATGGGGCTTGCGGGCACCGTGGGCATCATAGGCTTTGGCGAGGGAAACGTGGTGGATGCCTACCTCGAAAAAGGAATCATCACCAAGCTGCTTTCTATAGATTCCGAAGGTATGGGCAAGGCGGCGCTCGCGGAGCTTTTTGAATACATCCGCTACGGCTATGCCAACAACTACCTTACGGCGGACGTGCTCGTGCGGAGCAGGAGCGGGCAATGAGGCGCAGAAAACATTTCCGGCATCTGCACATAAGCATCCGCTGGAAAATCATGGCATGCGTGGTGGCGGCATTCCTCATGCTGGGGCTCTTCTTTGCCATCATGACCTCGCTGAACCAGCGTTCGCTGGACCGCATCAGCGGTTCTTATGAGACAAACGCGGAGCTGAACAAAATCTCCACCAATCTGGCGGCTTGCGAAAAGGCGCTGGAAGACTATATGCGCTACCGCAGCTTTGAAGGCATAGACTCGTACTACCACTACCAGTCCCTGAGCGACCTGGCGCTTGCCTCACTCCAGACCGTGCCATCCAAGGACGAGGTGCACCAGAAGGAATTCATCGTGTTCCAGATGTCCGCGTCCTTCTTTGTCTACAGCAAGGCGGCGGTTTCAGCCCAGCGGGCAAACAAGACGGACGAGGCCAAGGCAAGCTATGAGCGGAGCCTTGCCTGCTACGCCATGCTTCAAAAGCAGATTGAAAAGCTGAATATGCTGCTGCTCAGGCGGAATGCGGAGGCCTACCGGACGGGCAAAGACAACTACAAAAGCCTCATGCGCACGGGCATTGCGGCAATCCTCGTGTTTTTCGCGCTCATGCTCTCGCTTGTGGCTGTCCTGCTCGGCTCGCTCACCAAGCCGCTTTCGGATATTTCCCGCGTTGCCATGCGCGTGGCGGGCATGGACTTTGACGTTCCCCTCTTTAACAGCCGTGACGAAGGGGAAATCGGCAACATCTGCCGCGCCTTTGACCGCATGATTGTCAGCATCCGCGAGTACATAGACAAAATCTGGGAAAAGGCGGCACAGGAAAACGAGCTCAAGGAAAAGGAGCTGGAGATGCGGGAGCTCTACGCGGGGGCACAGCTCCGTGCGCTGCAAAACCAGATAAACCCCCACTTTCTCTTCAACACGCTCAACACCGGCGCCCAGCTTGCCATGATGGAAGGCGCGGACAAGACCTGCTACTTTATGGAGCAGGTGGCGGACTTTTTCCGCTACAACATCCAGCAGAAGGGGCAGGCGGCAAGCATTGAGGAAGAGCTTGCGCTTGTCGATAACTTCGTGTACATTATGAAGGTGCGCTTTGGCGACAGGCTGGAATTCATAAAAAACATACCGCCGGAAGGGCACTACCCCCAGCTTTTGCCGCGCATGACGCTGCAGCCGCTCGTAGAAAACTGCATCAAGTACGGGCTGCAGGAAGGCAAGGGGCGCGTAGAGCTTTCCATTGAGGGAGACATCTACATAACGACAATCCGGGTCTCCGATAACGGGGTGGGCTTTCCGCCCGCGCTGCGGGACTCACTGCTTGCGGGGGAAGACAGCGCCGCGCTGCTTGCAGGAGAAAACAGGGCGCCGGGAACGACGGGAGGCACGGGCACCGGACTGAGCAATGTCATCTCCCGTCTGCGGCTGTACTTTCACCGCAACGACGTATTCGACATCCTTCCCAACGGGGAAAAGGGCACAATCTTTGTATTGAGGATTCCCAATGTATAGTATTTTGCTGACTGACGATGAGCAGATAATGATAGACTCGCTCACCTTTATTATCGAAAAGAACTTTGCAGGCGAAGCTTCCGTCTACTCCTGCCTTTCCGGCTCGCAGGCGCTGGAAATAGTGGCGCGGGAGCAGATAGACATCATCTTTATGGACATCAATATGCCGGGGCTGAACGGGCTTGAAACGCTCAAATACATAGTCCAGTCAAAGCCGGACACCGTCATCATCATATTGAGCGCCTTTGACCAGTTCCAGTATGCGCAGGAAGCGGTGAACCTGGGGGCGTACAAGTACCTCACCAAGCCCGTGAACCGCAACACGGTGACGGAAACCGTGCGCGGCGCCATGGCGCTTGTGGACAAGAAGCGGGGACGCAAGTCCGACGAGGTGGAACTGCACAAAAAGCTTGACCTCGTGTCCCCCATGGTGGAGAGCGACTTCATCTATTCGGCGGCGTTCAGCGGCGGCAAGGATGTGTCCGAATACTTTTCCTATTTCGGCATACACGACAGCGTGTGGTGCTTCTGCTGTCTGGAAATTCCCCGGCTCGATACCAAAAATCAATACGACATCTACGCGAAAATCCGCAGCACGCTCACCGCAAAATGCCGCTGCATCATCGGCTCCTTTATGCTCAACCGCATCGTGGTATTCCTAAGCTTTTCCCGCCGCAAGGACGAAAAGCAGGTGGAAGCGGAGATAAACTCCCTCTACAGGCTTTTGTGCATCAACATCAGCTCAGGAATCCGCGCCGGAGTAAGCAATCTGGAAAGCGACATAACGCGCACGAACGCCTCGTACAGCCGCGCGCTGGAAACGCTGAACTACGTGGACGCGGCGGGAGGCATCTGCTTTGCAGGGAAGGATACACCGCACAGCGACCCGCGCAACGAGGCAGGCATCCTTGCGGAAAAAATCTTCGGCAGGGTGCGCGCAGGGGATGCGGGGGCACTTTCGCCGCTTGTGGGGGCGTACTGCGCCGCGCTTGAAGCGAAGTATGGCGGCAATATGGACAAGGTGAAAAACGCGCTCTTTGAGCTGCTGGTAAATGTGCGGAATATCACGAGCGAAATTGACGAATCCTACGAAAACGAGGCATTCAGCAATGCCTTTGCCGTGCTCAGCAGCGAGCAGGACATGGCGCACATCCGCGACTTTGTGCAGCTCAGGTGCGGGGAGTGCGCAACGGACATCATGCAGGTGTCTTCGCGGCAGGACAATCCCATCATAGAAAGAGCGGTGGCTTTCATCAATGAGCACCTTGCGGAAAACATCTCCCTTGAAGATACCGCACAGGAAGTGAACGTGAGCCCCTTCTACCTGAGCAAGCTCTTCAAGGAAGAGAAGAACGAGAACTACATTTCCTACCTTACGGACCAGCGTATGCAGAAAGCGCAGACTCTGCTCCGCAATCCGAGGGCAAGCATAAAGGAGGTCAGCGCGGCAGTGGGCTACAACGACCAGAACTATTTCAGCAGGATATTCAGGAATAAATTCGGCATGACGCCGACGGAGTTTCGCGATGCGGCAAAGAAGTAAAAGACGGTGCGGTCCTGCGGCGGCGTTCATCGCCTCGCTGTGCCTTATGATATGCTGCGCTTCCTGCGCTCCCCGCGGGCAGGAGGGGGAAGCTTCGGGAAAGAAGGACAGGCATATCACCGCGCCGGGCAAGCTGCGCATCGGCTATTCCATGGACACGCTCGTACTGGAGCGCTGGCAGCGAGACCTCGATGTATTCATAAACAAGTCAAAGGAGCTGGGGGCGGAAGTCATCGTGCAGAACGCGGGCAACAGCGTGGAAGAGCAGAACAAGCAGCTGCTCTACCTGCTAGAGCGGGAGGTGTCCGTAGTGGTGGTGGTGGCAAAAAAGCGCGACTCCCTCACAGAGTCCATCAAGACGCTGCGCTCCAAAGGCGTGGAAGTCATCTCCTACGACCGCCTCATCAGCGATGCGGACATAAGCCTCTACATCTCGGTGAACACGGAGCATGTCGGGGAACAGATGGCGCGGCAGTTTCTTTCGCAGGGGGTGGGGAACAACTGGTACCTCATCCTCGGTCCCGATGAGGACTACAATATGGCGCTCCTCCAGCAGGGCCTGCGCAAGGGCATTCAGGGCAGGAACGTCAGCATCACGGGCATCTTCTACACGGCGGGCTGGAACTACGACCTTTCCTACAACGAAGCTGTCAGGCTCGTCACAGGCGAAAGCATTCCCGATGCCATCATCTGCGGCAACGATGCGGTGGCGGGGAGCGTCATCAACGCCATAGACGACTACTATCCCGACCGCCACATCCCCATCTGCGGGCAGGATGCAGACATCGCCGCCTGCCAGTATGTGGTGAGGGGCAAGCAGGACTTTACGGTCTACAAGCCTATCAATGAACTCGCGGAAAAGGCGGCGGAATACGCCGTCAAGATTGCAGGCGGTATGCCCATATCAGACATCGTCCCCGCAGAGCAGCGCATCAACAACGGCTTTGCCGACATCCCCGTCGTCTGGCTGGAACCGCAGATTGTGACAAAGGAAAACATAGACGAAGTGGTCATCAAATCAGGCTTCCATACATCCGGGGAGGTGTACCGCTAGTTATTCCAAATTCTGTGCAAACGGTGTGTTCCGCAAAATGAGGTAGCGGCTTGCGTAGCTGCTGAAATAGTCCTCGTCAGTGAGCGTGTAGGACTTGATGTTGCGGCGGGAGGTGTCTGCTTCCTCTACGGAGCCGCCCGCAGTCACCGTGCGCGTGTTGTACTCGCGGATGCCGGTTCTGGCGTTGCCCCGCGGGAAGATGTTCAGCTCCATATCATCGTCCCAGACAAGCTGCCCGCTGTACACGTCGCTCACCATGCAGTTTATGAGCGCCATGCTGTCCCAGTCCTTGCCGCTCGCCGCGCTGCCTAACCCGGAAGTGCGGTAGACATACAGCTGCCCCGCCTGCCTCGCCTCTCCCGTAAAGCGGCTACCCAAAAACACAAAGCCCTGCTTGTCAGCCTTTACGCGGCTGTTCACCGCATAGCCGTCAAAGTCCCCCCGGTTGTCTTCGCGGAGGTGCAGGCGGCAGTTTTCAAAGAGCGCCGTTTCCGGCTCCCCATAGACAAAGTCAGTGTCGCCTTCCACATAGCAGTTCAAAAACCAAGCGTTTCCCCGCACATAGAGCGTGTTCTGCCGCCCCGAAAAGCGCATCCGCTCGGCAAAGAGCGAACCCGACATGCTGTTCCACACAAAGGCTTCCGCGCTGTCCCGCAGGGTGCTGCCCTCCGTGAGGGATTTGTTATGCGTATTGATGATGGAAAAGTTCCGCATGGTGACGTTCGTTGCATTCGCGCCGATGGCAAAGACAGAGCGCGCCACAAGCCCCCTACGGAACGCCTCGCAGTTGTCCGCCTGTATGATGCAGTCCTCCGCCCTCACCCCCGGAGCCGCCTCTATGACAAGCGGATTTGCCAGATTGTAGCGGATGACTTCCCGGTAGGTGCCCGCTTCCAGAGTGATATGGATGGGAATGCTTCTGGAGACAGCATCTGTCATCACCATCTCCTGTACCCTCTTGATCGCCGCGGTAATGGCAGCAGGCGATCTGGACTTAACATTCAGCTCTAGCATAACACAGCCATTATATTGCATTTGCGGCGAATACGCAAATTCTTTTCTATTAATATGCTTCGCTCTTGATTTACCCCGCGGGAACCGTGTTATACTCTGGGTACAATGCTTAGTATTATTTCATGGAATGTAAACGGCATACGCGCCGTAGAGAAAAAAGGCTTTACCGACTGGCTTTCCGCTTCCGGAGCGGATATCATCTGCATACAGGAAACAAAGGCGCATCCCGAACAGCTTTCCCCCGCGCTGATTTCCCCTCCCTGCGGGGATGCGGCATACAGGTCCTACTGGTCATCGGCAAAGAAGCCGGGCTACTCAGGCACGGCAATCTACTCAAAGACGGAGCCGGACAGAGTGGGAAATATGGCGGTGCCGGAATTTGACGACGAAGGACGGGTCTGCGCCGCATACTACGGGAAGCTCGCCGTCATCAGCGCGTACTTTCCAAACAGCCAGGATGGCGGCAAGCGGCTTGACTATAAGCTTGCCTTCTGCAAGGCGATGTTCGAGTTCTGCCAGAAGCTCACGGGAGACGGCTATAACATCGTGCTCTGCGGGGACTACAACATAGCCCACAAAGCCATAGACCTTGCCAATCCCGCAGCAAACGAGGGAAACGCGGGCTACCTGCCGGAAGAACGCGCCTGGATGGACTTTTTCACCGCCAACGGCTACACGGACAGTTTCCGCCACTTCTGTACGGAAGCAAAGCAGTACACCTGGTGGAGCTACCGCACCAGAGCGCGGGAGAGGAATATCGGATGGCGCATCGACTACCAGTGCGTCAATGACAGCTTTATAGACCGCGTGCAGTCATCCGAAATCCTCGCCGACGTACAGGGCAGCGACCACTGCCCCATACGGCTGACTATCAACTAGTTTAAGGGCTCCCCTTACATCATATTGCCCGGAAAGCGCGGAATGCCTGCAAAGCCGCGCTCAAGGTCTTCGTCTGTGGGAATGTAGTCGCTCATGGTGCCGTCGTTGTAAGCCTTGTAGGCGTACATATCGAAGTAGCCGGTGCCCGTCAGTCCAAAGAGGATGGTCTTTGCTTCGCCGGTCTCCTTGCACTTCAAGGCTTCGTCCAAGGCAACCTTGATGGCGTGGCTGCTTTCCGGCGCGGGAAGAATGCCTTCCACGCGGGCAAAGTCCTGCGCAGCCTTGAAGACCGCAGTCTGTTCCGCCGTGCGCGCTTCAATCAGCTTGTCATCATAGAGCTGGGAAAGGATAGAGCTCATGCCGTGGTAGCGCAAGCCGCCCGCATGGTGGGGAGAGGGAATGAACTCAGAGCCAAGCGTGTACATCTTTGCCAGCGGGCAGACGTGGCCTGTATCGCAGAAGTCATAGACAAACTTGCCGCGCGTAAAGCTCGGACAGGAAGCAGGCTCCACCGCGATGAACTGGTAGTCAGCCTCGCCCCGCAGCTTGCGCCCCATGAAGGGAGAGATGAGCCCACCAAGGTTTGAACCGCCGCCCGCACAGCCGATGATGACATCAGGCTTAATGCCGTACTTGTCCATAGCCGCCATCGTCTCAAGCCCTATGACCGTCTGATGGAGCAGCACCTGCGAAAGCACGCTTCCCAGAACGTAGCGGTAGCCCTGCTGCGTTGTGGCAGCTTCCACCGCTTCGGAAATAGCGCAGCCAAGGCTTCCCCCGGTGCCGGGGAATTCCGCAAGAATCTTCCGCCCTACAGCGGTCGTCTCAGACGGCGACGGCGTAACGGAAGCCCCGTAGGTGCGCATAACCTCGCGGCGGAAGGGTTTCTGCTCGTAAGACACCTTGACCATATAGACTTGGCAGTCCAGCCCGAAATACGAGCACGCCATGGAAAGCGCCGTGCCCCACTGGCCCGCGCCTGTTTCGGTGGTCACGCCCTTCAAGCCCTGCTTCTTGGCATAATACGCCTGCGCAATGGCGGAATTAAGCTTGTGGCTTCCGCTCGTGTTGTTTCCTTCAAATTTGTAGTAGATTTTCGCCGGAGTACCGAGCTTTTTCTCAAGGCAGTAAGCGCGCACCAGCGGGGAAGGGCGGTACATACGGTAAAAATCGCGGATTTCCTCTGGAATGGGAATATAGGCATCCGTGTCGTTCAATTCCTGCTTGATAAGCTCATCGCAGAACACGGGGCGCAGCTCTTCAAACGAAAGCGGCTTGTGTGTTCCCGGATTCAGGAGCGGCGCCGGTTTGTTTTTCATTTCCGCACGCACGTTATACCAAGCTTCCGGCAGTTCGTTCTCCGAAAGATATATTTTGTAGGGAATGTGTTCCTCTGCCATACAGATACTCCTTGAATACTATTGATAGAATTACCAGATAGTGTACAGGGAATAGGTGAAAAAGGCAAGAGGGAGAATCCTGCTTACTGTTTTTTATACAAAGGCAGGGAGCTGTATTTGCTTCCCGGCAGGGTGAATTTCGCGGGGTTATCCACGGGATTGTCCAAATCTGTGGCGGGGCTTTCGTTGTAGAACCAGCCGGAGGCATCAAAGAATTTAAGCGTAGAGAGAAGGCCGCAGTGGTAGAATGCGTGGCTGCCAATCTGCTGCACGGTGGCAGGGATGCAGGTACCGACAAGGGCGCTGCACTCGGCAAGCGCATACTCGTTGATGGAAACCAAATTTGACGGAAAATGGATGGAGCGGAGCCTCTCGTTGCCTTGCAGAGGGCTGTTGCGCACCCGCGTCAGCTCCTGAACAGATGAGAGGTCCAGAGACACAAAGACATGGCTTTTCCTGATGATGCGGCTCAGCAGATGGATAGTGTCATTCCCGACAGTACCCGTCGCAATGACCTGCACCTCGCTTTCCTGCGGGAGCAAGCCAAGCGCAAAATCAAGACCGATGACTTCCATAAAGGAAGCGCCGTTCTTCACCACCACGCTGCTGTTGCCACCGGCTATGGCATCAGCCGAAACGATAATCTCAAGGCTATGTGTCCTTCCCACCAGAGTCCCCCTAAAATAAAATCACAGCAACCTCAAAAAACAAAATTTTTAAGCTACTTCAATTATACACCCGCAAGTGAAATTCCGCCACAAAAAAATAGAGCCAGCCCCTAAATTGTTGGAGCTGGCTCGCAAAAAGCGACAAAGATTTTTACTGTTTGCTCAGATACGCATTGATGCTCGCCGCAGCCTTGCGTCCCTCGCCCATGGCAAGGATAACGGTCGCGGCTCCCAGCACGATGTCTCCGCCTGCCCAGACACGGGGCATACTCGTTGCCTGCGCGGTGTCAACCGTGATATGCCCCTTTGCGTCGGTGTGGATATCTGGCGTGGTGCGCGGGATAAGCGGATTCGAGTTGTTGCCAAGCGCCACTATGACCGCATCGCAAGGAATGTCGTGCTCGCTGCCCTTGATTTCCACAGGGCGGCGGCGACCGCTTGCATCGGGCTCACCAAGCTCGTAGCTGAGCGCACGGATTCCCGTCACCTTGCCGTCCTCCGCGCTGCCAAGGATTTCCACGGGGTTTTCAAGGAAGCGGAACTCCACCCCTTCTTCCTCCGCGTGGTCAACTTCTTCGCGGCGGGCGGGCATTTCAGTGCGGGTGCGGCGGTAGACCACATACACCTTTTCAGCCCCAAGGCGCAGCGCCATGCGGGCGGCATCCATAGCCACGTTGCCGCCACCGCAGACCACAACGGTTTTTGCCTCGTAGAACGGCGTGTCGGCAACGCCTTTCTCGTAAGCCTTCATCAGGTTGGCGCGCGTCAGGTACTCGTTCGCGCTGAACACGCCTATGTAGTTTTCGCCGGGGATATTGAAGAACTTGGGCAGTCCCGCACCGGTTCCCACAAATGCGGCATCAAAACCCTTTTCGCTCAGAATCTGTTCGACAGAAGCGGTGCGTCCCACGAGCGTGTTCATCTCAAACTTGACGCCCATAGCCTTGAGGTTTTCCACCTCCTTTGCCACAATGTCCTTTGGCAGGCGGAACTCGGGAATGCCGTAAACCATGACGCCGCCAGCCTTGTGGAATGCTTCAAAAACCGTAACCTCGTGCCCTGCGCGGCGGCAGTCGGCGGCAACGGTGAGCCCCGCAGGACCAGAACCGATGACGGCAACCTTCTTTCCCGTAGGCGCGGCGACGGAGGGTACCGTCACCTGATTGTTGTCGCGCTCCCAGTCTGCAACGAAGCGTTCCAAGCGGCCAATGCACACCGCCTTCTCCACGTCCTTGTTCGCCTTGCCGAGCGTGCACTGACTCTGGCACTGCTTTTCCTGCGGGCACACGCGGCCACAGATGGCGGGCAGCAGGTTCGTCTGCTTGATGATATCAACCGCTTTTTTGAATTCGCCTTTTGCCACCTCGGCGATGAATTCCGGAATCTGCACATTGACGGGGCAGCCGTTCACGCAGGGCTTGTTCTTGCACTGAAGGCAGCGGTTCGCCTCTATGACAGCCTGCTCCCTGGTATAGCCAAGAGCGACTTCGCCCATCTGCCGCGCGCGGACTTTAGGCTCCCCCGTGGGCATCACCTGCAGGGGGATTGACATGCGGTCTTTGTTTGTCAGCGGGGCATTTTTGATTTTTTCTTCTATTATATTGTACTCGGCAACGGCACTGTCTGCCAGCTGCTTTGCGCTGATGTGTTCTGCCATACGAATCTCCTTAGCTTATTTTCCTGCGGCAAGCTTGTCCGCTTCTGCCTGCATCTTGCATTTGTGGAATGCCTCCGCCTCCTGGGGCTTGAACATCTTCATGCGGGTCATCATATTGTCCCAGTCAACCTGATGGCCGTCAAAGTCAGGACCGTCCACGCAGACAAACTTAGTTTCGCCGCCTACGCTCACGCGGCAGCCGCCGCACATACCTGTGCCGTCAATCATGATGGTGTTCAGGGACACGGTGCAGGGAACGTTGTACTTCTTCGCGCACTGGCAGGCAAACTTCATCATGATGGGCGGACCGATGGCTATCACCTCAGCCGGGGGAACATCCGCCTGACACAGGCGCTCGAGCGCAATCGTCACCACGCCTTTTTCACCCGCAGAACCGTCGTCGGTCATGATAATCACCTCGTCGCACAGCGCCTTCATCTCATCGACAAAGATGAGCAGATCCTTTGTCCGTGCTCCCTCTATGAGGATAACCTTGTTGCCCGCAGCCTTGAGCGCCTGCACGATGGGGTACAGGGGAGCGGTTCCAAAGCCGCCGCCCACACAGACCACAGGCGCGTCATACTTCCTGATGGTGCTCGGCATTCCGAGCGGTCCCAGCACGCCGCCGAGGTAGTCGCCTTCGTTGAGCTTTGCAAGCTTATAGGTGCTTGCCCCTACCGGCTGGAAAGCTATTGCTACCCAGCCCTCTTCGGCATTTGCATCTGCTATGGTGAGCGGTATCCGCTCCGTCAGATCCTGATCTACCTGCACAATCAGGAACTGCCCTGCTTTGCGGTTTCGCGCAATATCGGGAGCTTCAAACTTCATATAATAGACAAGTTCGGAAAGCTGCTTCTTTTCGAGGATTTTGTTCATAACCGTACATCCTTACACAAGAAAATATTGCATAATTATACAGAAATGCAGGGACTTATGGAAGTGCAAGCATATCGAATTCTGTAGGGCAAGCCAACAGCTCCGTGTAGGGCATCCCTACAGCCCCTTGTTGGGGTCCCCTACAGCTTCGTTCTGCGCCTTCATGCAATTTAAGAGCAAGGTGAGTTTTAGCCATAAAAATAGCCCACCCTGTCTAGACCACAGAGTGGGCGAAGTTCGAGCGGAACAAATTATTGCAAAGCAAATTATTGCAAAGCAATAAGCGCGTCCCGGGAAGCGATTATCTTTGCATAGAGGGCATCATAGTCCACATCCGTCTTTCCCAGGCGGAGCGGCTCTACTATTTCGCAGACAGCGTTAAAGAGCGGGGTGAGCGCGAGGTTGCCTGCCACGCCTTTGAGCGCATGGGCATCATCAAACGCCTTTTTGAGATCCCCCGCCTTGAGGTTCTCCCCCAAAGCGGCAAACTTCTCGTTTGCCAAGCCCTTGCCTATCATGCGGAAATAGAATTCCTCCTTTCCAACACAAAGCTTGAGTCCCTTCTCGTAGTCAGCACCGTAAGCTATTAAGTTTTCCTTAGTAAACATGCTTCCTCCTCAGGCATTTTCAAGGGCATTCTCTTTCTTCGCCGTGTCATAGAGGAACACAAAGAAGATGTCGCCATAAGTGGGATCGTGCATCAGGTGGCCGATATCCTCCACCATCTTCACATTGCCGTTCTTTGTCACCACGCGGTAGCTCACGTAATCAAGGTTGTTGTCTCCCTTGTTGATCTGGCTCCAGATTGATTCCTCAACCCTGCCCAGATCGTTGGGATGAACGATGTTCTTGAAGCTGCGCCTCGTGTAGCGCATAAAGTCAGCAAAGCTTTCGCACTCAAAGATGTCGATGAGTTCCTGATTTGCAAAGAGAATTTCCTCGTGCTCGTCAGCCTGATAGACGAGGATGGCTCCCGGAATACCCTGTGCGATGTAGTCCACAAAGTTGAAGGTGGTATTTTTTTCGTAGTGGGCAGCTTCTGCGGCAGACTCAATCGGCAGAGCGGTGCCGTTTTTGACGTTCTCAAGAGACTCCGAGGTGGGACGGGGCTTGCCGAAGTAGAAGCCCTGTATCTTCTCGCAGCTGATGTCCTGAAGGAAGAGGAACTGGTCCTCGCGTTCCACACCTTCGCAGAGCGTGTGGATTCCCAGACGGTGCGCCATCTTTACAATGTCCGTCAAAATCTTGCCGTTCTTGCCCTCGGGGTCAAATCCGCGCATAAAGCCAATGTCAAGCTTGATGAGGTCAAAGCTGTTGTCCTGCAGCACGTTCAGGGACGCATAGCCATCGCCAAAGTCATCCATCCAGACCTTGAAGCCGTTCTGGTGGAAGCGGTCTATCTGCTCCTGCAGGTACTTCGGATTGTTGGAGAAGGCGCTTTCCGTCACCTCTATGATGATCATATCATGGGGCATATTGTACTTGTCAGTGATGTCAACGATGCTCTGCACCATGTCGCACTGGTCAAAGTCCGTGCGGGAGAAGTTTACGGACACCGGCACCTGCCTGATGCCTCCCTCCCTGCGCGCCTGAGCCTCGCGGCAGACCTCTTCCACGATGTAGAGGTCCATACGGGCGCCGAGCCGGTAATCTTCAATGACGGGGATAAACACTCCCGGTGAAAGCATTCCGCGCTCGGGATCCTGCCATCTGGCAAGCGCCTCAAAGTTACAGACATTGCCTGAAATAGAGCGCACGATGGGCTGATAGAAGACCTTTATCCAGCGTTCAGAAAGCGCCTGATCAAAGCACTGGAGCACGTGGTTCCTGTCTTCGTACTTTTTCAGCAGGGCATTGTCATAGTAGCAGATGCTCTTGTTATAATCGCCGCGGATGGTGATGCAGGCAAGACGGGCGTTGTCAATGGCGGTGATGGTGTCTGCGCCGTCTTCATACAGGTATACGCCAGCGTGAAGGTCTATGGCTCCTCCCTTACCCGCATCCTTTGCACGGGCGCGGAAATCCGCAACGCAGGTGTCAAGGTTCGCGCTGCTTGTCATGACGGCAAAGTGGTCATCAGAAATGCGGCAGACAGGCATATCGGTAAAGGCTTTCTGCAGGCAGCCCGCAAGACGGATGAGCAGGTTGTCGCCCTCCGCATAGCCGTAGCGGCTGTTGTAGCCCTTCATGTTCTGCATATCGAAATAGACGAATGCGGGGCGGATGTTCGCCTTTGCCATGCGGGACTTTTCCACTTCGCAGAGGCGGGAGAAATAAGACATATTCGGCAAATTAGTAAGCGGGTCTTTTTCAGTCTCGCGGATGATGTACATATCCTCCGCAAGGCGGATTGTCCTTGCCACGCGCGCAAGGATAAGCTCCGGCATATCGAAGGGCTTGGTGATAAAGTCGTAAGCACCCAGCTCGAGGCTTTCCACTTCCGCCTCTTTGTGCCCCGTCAGCACCATAGCCGGAATATGGCGCAGCATATCGTCCGTGCTCATCGCCTTAAGCACTTCAAAGCCATCCAGCTTGGGCATAAACAAGTCCAGCAATACAACGGAAAGCATATTGCGGTCACGGCGAATGACACGCAGCGCCTCCTCTCCGTCGGAAGCAAACTCCACGTTGTAGCGAGCCTGCAGAATATTGCCAAGCAGCTCGCGGTTCACTTCCTCGTCATAGATCGGAAGAGCGTC
>ERZ842401.4532-NODE-4532-length-16088-cov-3.547309_pt1 | contig 16088 bp, 12 predicted proteins | sample MGYA00521270_ERZ842401 | MGnify/ENA primary metagenome ERZ842401 (study PRJEB31892, sample SAMEA3878208) | bioreactor metagenome | biome: Moose rumen | place: Sweden | collected 2011-10 | study: EMG produced TPA metagenomics assembly of the PRJEB12797 data set...
GCGGCGATTAAAGAGCTCGTAAGCATGGGCATCGAAGTCGAAATGCGCAAGCTCGCCAACGATCCGAAAGTCGACGCAATGGAAGCTCTCAAAGCCAAAGGACTCGCGTAAAGCAATGCGTAATTCGTAATTCGTAATTCGTAATTCGTAATTCGTAATTCGTAATGCGGAATTAGGAATTAGGAATGCGTAATTCGTAATTCGTAATTCGTAATGCGGAATGCGGAATTAGGAATTAGGAATGCGGAATGCATAATACGTAATTCGTAATGAATAATGCGTAATGCATAATGCGTAATGCGTAATTAAAAACCGTTCTCCTCATTGCGAATTGCGCATTACGCATTACCAATTGCCTTTAAGGTGGTGTGGATATGTCTGACTTTCAACTGATCTTATTGTTCATAGTTGCGGCGATCACCGGCATGGCGTCCGTGCTCGATGAAGCGCAATTTCATCGTCCGGTCGTCGCCTGTACCCTGACGGGCATGGTGCTCGGCGATACGACAACCGGCGTCATTCTCGGCGGCACGCTCGAAATGATGGCACTCGGTTGGATGAACGTCGGCGCGGCAATGGCTCCCGACGCCGCTCTCGCTTCGGTCGTCTCGGCGATCCTCGTCATCGTCGGACATCAAAGCATCGGCGCGGGCATCGCGCTTGCGGTTCCGCTCGCCGCCGCCGGTCAGGTCTTGACGATCTTCGTCCGGACGATCACCGTCTTCTTCCAACATCTCGCCGATAAATATGCCGATGAAGGCAACACTCGCGGCATCGAAATGTGCCATGTCGCCGGTCTTCTGCTTCAGGCATTGCGCGTCGCGCTTCCTGCGGTCGCAATCGCCATGGTCGCCGGCACCGATACCGTCAACAATGCACTCAATTCCATCCCCGAAGTCATCACGCGCGGCTTGCAAGTCGCCGGCGGTTTCATCGTCGTCGTCGGCTACGCCATGGTCATCAATCTCATGAACGCGCAGAAACTCATGGTCTATTTCTTCCTCGGATTCTTGATTGCAGTCTTTACCGACGTCAACCTGATCGGCTTCGGCGCGATCGGCGCAATTTTTGCCTACTTCCATATCAAAGACATGCAGACGCAAATCGCAATTCAAGAGGCGGCAATGACCGGCGGCGGAGGAGGCGGCGGTGCCGAAGACGACATCGACGACTCCGATCTGATGTAGGAGGTGAATGCAATGGAAGAAAAGAAAGTTACAAAAGACGACCTCTTTTGGACGTTTGTTCGCTCGAATTTCCTGCTCGGCTCCTTCAACTTTGAACGCATGCAGGCGATCGGCTTCTGCGTTTCGATGATGCCGATCCTCAAACGCATTTATAAAGGTGACGAGCTGAAGGCGGCACTCAAAAGACATCTCGAATTCTTCAACACGCAACCGTTCGTCGCCGCCGCGATCATGGGCATCATCGGCGCAATGGAAGAAAAACGCGCCAACGGAGCCGATATCAGTCCGGCAACTCTCTCCGGCGTCAAAGTCGGTTTGATCGGACCGCTCGCCGGCGTCGGCGACCCGATCTTCTGGGGCACGATCCGCCCGGTTCTCGCCGCTCTCGGCGCGGGCATTGCATTGACCGGCTCATTAATCGGACCGTTGATCTTCTTCGTGGCATTCAACGCAATTCGACTTGCAACACATTGGTACGGTGTTCAATACGGCTACTCCAAAGGCACCGAGCTCGTCGAAAACATCGGCGGCAATCAAATGCATTTCCTCACCGAGGGAGCCTCTGTGCTCGGTCTTCTCGTTATGGGCGCACTCGTCGCCAAGTGGACGACCGTCAACATGCCCCTCGTCATTTCAGAATACACCAACGCGGCCGGAGAGCACGTCGTCACCACTCTGCAAACGATCATCGACAGCTTAATGCCGAGCATCGTGCCTCTGCTCATGACGTTTGCCTGCATGAAACTTCTCAAGGCGGGCATGAATCCGTTGCTCGTCATCATCGGTCTCTTTGCACTCGGCATTGTCGGATATGCAATCGGACTCTTCGCTTGATTGACAACCAAGGTTAACTCCCCCTTTTGCACTAAAAAGCAGCTTCGTACTTTCATCGGAGCTGCTTTTATAGTATCATGGACACTCGCAAGAAGGAAAATGCAATGAGAAAATCGTCTTGGCTTTTCATGATCGGTGCGATGGCGATCCTGATCATGTTCCTGCAATTGATTCGATATGATTATTCCGCGCGGCAGAATGAAAATCGACGCAAACTCGGTGCCGTTTACATGACGCTCAACAATCCGTTCTACGAGATCATCGACGAAGAGATCCGAACCGCCGTCGAAAATCACGGCGATACTCTGATCACTCGCGATCCGGCACTCGATGTCGCGCATCAGATTGAAGAGATCAGAGAATTGATAAATCGCGGCGTTGAATTGATTTTCATCAATCCCGTCGATTGGCAAAAGATCGAGCCCGCGCTCAAACTCGCCGAGCTCGCGCACATTCCCGTCATCGCCATCGACACGAGCGTTGCCAATGATCAATACGTCGCCTGCACCATCGTTTCCGACAATTACCTCGCCGGAGTGCAGTGCGCGCAACATCTCATTCGACATGCCGAGGGCGGGCGAATTGCATTGCTGAAACATTCGCAGGCGCGCTCGAGCGTCGATCGGATCAAGGGTTTTCTCGACACGCTCGAAGGTCACTCGGAATTTGTCATCGTCGACGAAGAGGAATGCTTCGGTCAGCTCGAGCTCGCCATGCCGGCAATGGAAACCATGTTGAGTCGACATCCCGACATCAGCATCGTCATGGCGTTGAATGATCCTGCCGCACTCGGAGCAATCGCCGCGCTCCAAAATGCCGGGCGATTGAATGACGTTCGAGTTTACGGCGTCGACGGAGTGCCCGAGACGAAGGAAATGATTTTTTCCAATCGAATGACGGCAACCGCAGTGCAATCGCCGCGGACGATCGGACGACTTGCCGCCGATTGCGCTTACAAAATTCTCGACGGCAGAGAAGTCGAGCCGCTGATCCAATTGCCGACGAAACTTCTCTCTAAAGAAACCGTCAATGCTTTTAACATCGAAGGGTGGGATTGAATTGAATCGGCAGGGCAGATCAATGATCGCCGAAATGCATCGGTTGCTTTACATCTACAACGGCTTCGTCGCTCTGATCTTCGCCGCATTCATGTGCGTCACGCAAAAAAAAATCAACCACTCGATGACCGCGCGGAGCTTTTTGGAAAACGTATCCGCGCCGCCGATGTCTTCAATCGAGATCATTCTGTCAACAATCGCGTCGTTTCTGCTGTTGATCATTCTCGGCTGTCTGTATCGCCGCGAGGAACGGAAATTTATCCGCTACACTCTGTTCGCCGGAGAGATCGTCATTTGCATGCTCCTGATGCGGAGTTTGAATTTGTCGTACGACGGCGTGGTATTGCTCGTCGCGGCGGATTTGATGTATCGATACGAAGGGCGCAATCGCGAGTTCATTCTGTTGACGGCAATGCTCGGATTGTATTTCATGGCTAATTACAATCTCGTGCGCTTTCAGCTGAACGTCGTGCCGATTGAAGAATACATCTCGTATTACAACTCGGCGATTCAGGTGTTGCTGTTGGCGATTAAAAATATCTTTTCGTCGATCAACATCGTGCTGTTCGTATTCTATCTCGCGATGCTGATCAAAAATCAATATGACGAGAAGGAGCGCATTCGATTGCTGAACTTGCAACTCGCCGAGGCAAGCGAAAAGCTCCGACTCTATGCAATCGAGTCCGAGCAAATGGCTGAAATTCGAGAACGCAATCGGCTCGCGCGCGAAATTCACGACACGCTCGGACATGCATTGACGGGCATCGCCGCCGGACTCGACGCCTGCATCATGACGGTCGACGCCGCGCCCGAATTCGCAAAACAACAGCTGTCGAAAATTCGTGATACCGCGCGGCGCGGCTTGACGGACGTTCGGCGTTCGATCAAAAATCTCCGCCCGGACGATCTCGAAAAATTGCCGTTCAAGGAAGCGATCATGCACATGGCAACCGGCTTTACCGCTTCGTCGGGGATGGACATCAGTTTTTCGATTGTCGGTTGGCCCGACGAGCTTCGCGATGATCAACAGGAAGTCATTTATCGCGTTTTGCAGGAGAGTTTGACGAACGCGTATCGGCACGGGCACGCGTCGCGAGTCCGGATCACGGTCTGCAACGAAGGCGGGCATTTGAATGTGATCATCGTCGACAACGGCAGAGGTTGCGAAGATGTTCAGCCCGGCTTCGGCTTGCGTCACATGCGAGAACGGCTCGAGCTCCTGCACGGCACGCTGAATTATTGGAGCGACGGCGGTTTCATCATTGAAGTTGTAATTCCGCTCAATCAGGAGGTGCGCGATGATCAGAATCTTAATCGCTGACGATCAAGAGCTCATTCGCGAGAGTCTCGAGATCGTCCTCAACATCAATCCCGACATGAAAGTGATCGGGCTCGCCGCAAACGGTCTGCAAGTCCTCGAGCTTCTCAAAAAAGAACAGCCGGATATAATTTTGATGGACGTTCGCATGCCGGAGCTCGACGGCGTTCGTTGCACGAAGATTGTCAAAGAGAAATATCCGCAAGTTCGGATCATCATTCTTACGACGTTTGACGATGACGAGTACGTGTATTACGCGCTGAAATACGGCGCGAGCGGATATTTGCTGAAGGGCGGTTCGGTGAAGGAATTGACGGCGGCGATTCGGACGGTGATCGGCGGCGGCTCGATGCTCAATCCCGGCGTCGTCACGAAAGTCGTCAAGCTCTTCAATCAGATGGCGCAATTGAATTTTGCGATGGAAGTCGACGAGCAGGGCGTCAAAGAACTCACGCGCACGGAACGAAACATCGCGCATTTCGTCGGGCATGGGCTCTCGAACCGAGAAATTGCCGAAAAACTCTCGCTGTCGGAAGGCACCGTCCTCAACGGCTTGAGCTCCGCGCTGTCGAAACTCAATCTCCGAGATCGGACACAATTGGCGATCTGGGCGGTTCAAACCGGCTTGGCGGTCAGCGAGTTGATCGTTCCATGAACTCGGACTTCAAGCCGCAAAAAATTCTGTTCGCGGCGGCGGCAATTTGCGTGATCGCGTTCGTCGTCGTGTATTATCGCATTCAGGTGCACAACGAACTTCGGCTCGGCATTTTCGTCGGGAGCAATTGGAACGTGCCGCAAGGCGAAACTTACATCATCATCGATGAAGTCATTCGGCAATTCGAGAAGGCGCATCCGAACGTCAAAGTGACGTATGTCAGCGGCATCGAGAAGGAAGATTATGCCGAGTGGCTCGCCGAGCAATTCATGGACGGCAACGAGCCGGACGTTTTTTTTGTGCTTGCGGAGGATTTCAATCTCTATGCGTCGATTGGGGCGTTGATGGATTTATCGCCGTTCATTGCGCGCGATGACAAATTCGATCCGGGCAATTATTATCCGGCGGCGTTTCGATACGGTATGTATGAAGAGACGCCGTATGCTCTGCCGCGCGAGAGTGTGTTGACGTTCATGTTTGTCAACAAAACTCTGCTCGAGCGCGAGGGGATCGCGATGCCGAAAAACGATTGGACGTGGACGGATTTTCTCGACATTTGCCGACGCGTGACGAAGGATACCGACGGCGACGGGCGGCTCGATCAATTCGGCTGTTACGATTATTCATGGCAGCAGGCGGCGATCTCGAACGGTTTGACATTGTTTCGAGAAGACGGCAAGGCGTCTTACTTTGCCGATCAACGAATGGAAGAGACCGTGCAATTGATGATGGAGCTTCGGCGCATTCATCAAAGCTACGACGTCAATCCGAAGGATTTCGACATGGGGCGCGTGGCGTTTCGCCCGTTTTCATTTGCCGAATACAGAACGTATAAGCCGTATCCTTGGCGCATAAAAAAATACTCGTCGTTCGAGTGGGATTGCGTCAAGATGCCCGGCGGTTCGTCCGGCAGAAGCATTTCGGTGATGGATACGTTGCTGGTCGGGATGAGCTCGCGCACGGGCAACGCCGAACTCGCGTGGAAATTTCTGAAGGCACTCTGCTACGACGAGGCGAGTCAACAGCTGATCCTGAAAAAATCTCAAGCACTTCCGGTGCGGCGCGGCGTTGTCATGTCGTCGGAAGCGCAAGAGATTTTTCTGTGGGAGTCGATCAACTCCGGCGCGATGACTCCCGCCGATATCAGCAAGATCATGGACGAGGCGGTCATGCCGCCGAAGTTCAAAGGTTACGGCGACGCGATCCTCTATGCCGATGCGGAAATTACGAAGATCATTCGCGGAGTCGTGCCTTTCAACAATTCGCTGAACCGATTGCAGAAAGAAGTCAACGCCCTGCTTCAGCAGTAAATTCGCGTTTGATTTGGGTTACAAGAGTTTGAAAATCTCTTGAATTTCGGCAAGATGCGTTTGCGTGAAATGAACGGTGAGGTCTTCATTGATTGAAACGGCGTATTTCGCCTTCGGCTCCGAAATGTCCGAGGCGAGGACGGCATCTTGGAATAATTTATTGAACTCGTCGCCGCATTTGCCGCGAAACAGCTTGAAAATGCGTGCGCACTCGGGGCAAAGGCAGATATGCAACTGCTTCAGCTCCCGACCGCAATTCACCGGCTCGATCACTTCCGGATATTGCGTCGACTCACGACACATCTGACAGATGCAATTGACGCCGTTGCTGTACATATCGCGCGCATACGTTTGCGCTTCAATCGGCGAACGGCTCGTGCGGATTGACAGCGTAATTTTTTCGTACCGAACTTCTTTCGCATTGCCGAACTCGCGCCGCACATGATCTTTCAATCGATCGTAATTTACAATCGGCTTTGTCGGAAATTCTTTGTCAACCGCGCGGAAGCCCAAAAATTGAAATGCCTCTTCGATCGGCGGCACTTCGCGATACAACTCCGAATTCAGCTCGAGCCGAGACAATTGATCGGTCTTGCGCGGTTTCGGACTGTTGTCGAAAACCCACGCATGTCGTCGGATGAGTTTCAACCACCCGACCTCGTGCGTTTCATGTTTCGGATTGACTTTACCGATGCGAATTTCGCCGTTCAATTTTTGCCGGATTGAGACGAGCAACTTCAAAATCTTGGCGGACTTCTTTCGAGACAATTCGTCATCCGGATGATTGCGGATATAATTCAAATTCGCTTCCAAGCCGTCGATCCAAAGCTCGGGGCAAAATTCGCCCGTTGCCTGCCATTGCGGCTTTGTGTCATAATCCGCGCGTCTGCCTTTATTCACCGGAGTCGAGATCACTCCGAGCTTTTTCAAGTCGGACGACGAAATGCCATGCGCCGAGTAAAATTCGCTGTCGACATTGAAATGTGCAATTCCGGCGAAATAAATTCGTAAATCGATGCCCTCATCTGCAATGTCAATGTAAGCATCGCGCGGCTTGACGAACTCCGAATCGGTTTTGATAATGTTTGCGTTTTGCAACATGCTTCGGATTGACTCTTGATCGTATCTGCCGAACAGCGCGAGAATTTGTTTCATGTCCTCGGCGTGTTGCTCGAGATCGGACTGATTGACGTAAACATATTTCTGATCGACGAATGCTTTGACGGATTGGAAGCTGTCGAATTGCGGAATATTGAAGGCATCCTCGCGGCTGAACAGCGTCGAAAATTCTGCCTCCATTGCGCGATTGACGATCGCCGCGCCGTGCAATGTTTGATCGATCGGACTGCGATAAACGTTCGGTCTGCCGTCTTTGTATGCGGCGACGAGCGTCTGAGCTTCCGTGAGAATGATCGGTGCGCGGCGCAATTGATCCCATGCACGCCATGAAATTTTGCCGACGCGGTATTTACTCTGCAGAAAGGCGTAGAATTTCTTCAACAATTGCAGATCGTCTTCGTTTTGAATGTTAAGATCAGCCGTGCGGAGATTCTTCGCCCAAGCCTCGAGCGTAAACACTTCGATATGCAAATCATCTCGCAACCACTCGACGTATTCTCGGAAATTGACTCCGTGCTCGTCGCTGATATCGGCGAAATGCTTTTGCGGGAAGGTGTTTCGGAACAGCAATCGCTTGAACGACGCAATTTCGATCGGATCGGCGATCATCAATTCATTCAACCAACTGCGATGTCCCTCGACATCAATTAAAATAGGCTTGCGCGAGAGGAGCGCATTAACGTGCGCTTTAAGCTCGGGCAATCGACTCTTGAATGCCGGCAACAGGATTCGGCGCATGAAGTTCTGTGTCGTCAATTGACGTTTCGACAAGTCTTTCAGACTCTCGACGATCAATAGGACGATTCGCTCGAACAAGTGCTCGTTGAACGGCGAAGGCGTGATCAACTTCTCGCGCGAGACCGCCGTCTCGAAACTTCCATGCACAATGAACGGCAGATGCGATTCCTCACGCGTCGGGAAATAGACATGGAACGGCACCTTCTCCATCGCATTGATATTGCGTCCTTGCGGATTCAATTTGTAAGCGACGCTGACTTCGGCGGACTTCATCTCGTCGAGATCAAACCGCTCCGTGTATTTCAGAAACTTCGTTTCGGTCGTCGTTTCGCCGCTCGAATGTCTGCAGGTTATAATGCCGTTCTCGCCGCGATCGATCTCAATCCGCGCGGATTCGCCGCTTTCGACAATGCGCCAATTCAGCGTTCGGAGATTGCGAAGGAATAACAAAATCTCGCCGTTCAGACTTCGCAACTTCTCGATGATCGAATCGCCCGAGACTTCCGGCTTGTCGAACGGGATGACGATCTTCGTCGAGTGATCGCCGCTCGGCAGAGTGTTTTTGATCTCGATCGGCAACAGGAAGTTCTCGATCGCAAACGCCTCGCCGTCGGAATAAATCTCAGGTCGTCGCGTATATCGAAACACGGACTTGAAGCCGATCCCGAAATGCCCGATCGTGCTCGAGTCGTCTCTCTTCGTGGTCGCAAGCATCGATGAAACGCCCGCCACATCATTCGCGTCGAAAGGTCTGCCGTCGTGCCGGAAGATCAATCGATCGGGATGATGCTCAATCGTTGCCGAGTGCGCGCCCGCATCTTCGGCATTCTGCAACAATTCATAGATGAAGTGATTGCTCTCGGCGTAATGCCCCGCGAGGAGATTTTCAAATTGCTCCGGATCATTCGTCAACGCATGCCAATCATGCTTGTTTCGATTGTAAATCGCCGTGTAATCGATCTTGCCCATTGTCTGCACCTCCGATCATCGAACGAACAACACGCCGCGAAGCAACAGCCGAAACTTCAGATCGACCGTGGCGTTTTTCGCCTCAATGCGAGAGATCAAAGCCGCAGTTCGCAAATTAATTTTGTTAATCTTGCCGATGCGGATATTGTCGACCGCTATATTTGAAACCGCCTCAATCTGTTTTTGTTGAGAGTGTTTCAGTTGATCGACGCGATATTGACAATCCTCTCGGACGTCATCGATGTATTTGTCTCGTGCCTCTCGCCAACGCTCGCCATGCAGTTCTTCCAACGCACGCCAATTGTCGTCGTGATTGCCTTCGAGTGTCGCATCCGACGTCGCGTTCAACATGATCGAGATTATGTCTTTTTCGACAGATGCATTTTCGGCAATCGGAATCAATTCAATATCCGAGCGAATGCCGTCGTAATTCCAAAAGTAGATCAGAAATTCGTGCGAGCCTTTCGGAATATCCTCGCGGCTCGTCTCGACCGCCAACGTGAGCGGAAATTTCTCATCGCCGCTCTCATTCCGCGCCGCTTGCACGACGAACGGATGCATCGACGTCAAAAACGTCACGTCAAGATTCTTCTTCGCCTGTTCGATATCGAATGTGATCGACAAATGCGGATTGCCGGACTTCAAGTATGCTTGCCAACGCTTGTAATCACCGGCGTTTTTCTGCGGACGCTTCGGATCATTGAGGAGTTTGAATTTCTTCTCCGCCGACAATTTCAAATTCCCGACAGTCAACTCGCCGCCCGTGCCCAAGAAATCCTCCAGAAAAATCTCCGCCAACTCGCGCACCGTCTTCGGCTGTATCCATTGCTTCTTGACGTCCGCCGCGAGTTTGTTCTCGAGCTCCGAGGATAAATCCAAGCCGAAGAATTGCCGTTGCTCTTTCTCGAGCCGCCGCAATTCGTTCAGCTCTCTGATCTTGTTATCGGCGAGTTGCTCGATTTTTTTCGCGCGGTCTTCGGCGGTCAGTCCGGGCTTGAGCATGATATCCGTGATCTTCTCGCTGATCTCGCCGAGAATCTCCGAGCAATCGCCGATACTCGCTTCAAACACTCCGATCTTCGACAGACACCGATCGTAAATATCTTCGTCGATCGTGTCTTTTGTGATCAAGTTGAAAATCTGCACGGCATCACTCTTCTGCCCGCGCCGATCAATGCGCCCGATCCGCTGTTCGATCCGCATCGGATTCCACGGCAGATCGTAGTTAATCATCGTATCGCAGAATTGATAATCGAGCCCTTCACTGCCGACTTCACTGAACAACAGCATGTCGAGCGCATCATCCTCGGTGCGATCTTTCATGAATCGTTGCCGTAACTCGAAACGAACATCATCGTCAACCGAACCGTCGATCCGAGCAACGCGCAAGCCCTCCGCCTGCAACCGCTCGCAAAGATAATCCAGCGTCCGCAGGAATGAGCTGAACAGAATGATTTTGTTGTTGTCGGAATTCTGTTTTTCCCGAACGATCTTCATCAAATCGTCAAACTTCGGATCCGCTTCGTTGAGTTGCTCCGACAGATCGATGATCTTCATTGCCAATTCCAAAAACGAAGTCTTGAGTTCGTTGCCGTCGATGGTAAAATCGCGTTCCTGCTCAAGCGCGCAATCCGAAATTTGCGCCGAGATTTGAAACAGCCGATCCGCGATCATATCTTCCATGAACGGTTTCAAACCGTGAATGCAACTCGCCGCCTGTCGCATTATCGTGCACATCATGAATCGGATGTTGACGGACTGATTTTTGACGAGCAACGCGCTGCTCTCGAATGCCATCAGATGATTGTACAACGCCTTCTGAGACGCGCTGAATGCCGGGCGCACCGTCTTGGGGGCTCGCTTACAGAACGCGTCGATGTCCATGCGTCGTGTGCGATTGAGCATCGAGTCAAACGAATGCAACGCCTCGATTTTTGAAATGACGGCGACTTTTTCATCGCGCGTGACTTCGGCTTTATCGAAGAAACTCTCCACGTCTTTGAACGCCGGATTGCTGCGAATTACATCGTTGCCCCACGGCGTGGCGAGGATTTTTTCGAGCACGAGCTTGCCCTGCTCGCGCCAATCGGATTTCTGATTGCGAACGATGCGCGCAAGTTTGTTGACATGAATATTCGGCTCGATCATCGCAAAGAAAGTCGGCTTATCCGAAACCACGTCCGGACGCAAGAGATTCAGCAGAGTGAAGAGGTCTTTGTTGCTGTTCTGAAGCGGCGTCGCGGTCATGAAGATCACGGCGTCCGCATTTTGACAGAACAGCTCGACGCCTTGATAGCGTTGCGTTTTTGACGTGCGAATGTTATGCGCCTCATCGACGATCACAAGATCGAAATGCGGCAACGGATCCAATTTGCCGAGCGCGGTGATATTTTCTTTGTTCTCGAGCAGAGAGTACGGGATGATCGCCTTGGAATAACCCGCAGGCCATTCGCCGTCGCGATCGGTATCGGAAATGCATTGCCGGAGCAGATTTCCGTCAAGCGCGCTGAATTTTTCATCGAAACGATCGTGCATCTCGATCTCCCATTTGCGTTCGGCAACGAGCGGCTTCGGGCAGATGATCAGCACCGACTCGATCTGAAATCGCGCTTCCAATTCTTTCAAGATCAGTCCGGCTTCTATCGTCTTGCCGACACCGACATCGTCCGCGATCAAAATGCGAGCGGCGTCCGAGTGAATGAGTTTCAGCGCGGGACGAAACTGATACGGTACGAAGTCGATGCGCGCCGCGTTCAGCGAATACAGATTTGACGAACTCGGATGTTTGATCTGATACGCCGTCAACGCCGCGCGGACTTGTTTCAGCGACAGAGATTTTTGCGTCGGCGGCTCATATGGTCGGAGTTGTTCGGCGAAAAATGTTTGCGGCATGCCGTCAAGCCAAACCGTGTATATATTGTCGTCGACGGTTATGACGGGACCGCGTTTGCTCGGATCGCTGATCAAAAAAACAATGTTGCCGATTGAAATACTCATCGAAAATTCCTCCTCGAATTTGATTGAAGAACTGCGATGATTATAGAATAAGCAACATTGTTTTACAAGAGATATATTTATTTCTGCTCGCCGGTGATGATGCCGTTGATGGAGCCGCGCGCGACTTCGATTTCGACATTCTCGGCGATTTTCAAGTGGATGACGGTATCCGTAAGTGAAGTGATCGTGCCGTAAATGCCGCCGATTGTGATCACCCGCAAGCCCGCCTTCAGGCTGTTCAACATTTCCTCACGTTGTTTTGCCGCCTGCTTTTGCGGGCGATACAGCAGAAAGTAGAAGATGATCAGCATTGCAATGATCGGTCCCCAAGCACCAAACATCGCGCCGACTTCGTTTTCCATTAAAATCAATCCTTTCGATATGCGTTGAAAAATGCCGCGCGGAACTCGGAAAATCGATCGTCGAGGATCGCCGCCCGCATTCGGCGCATGAAATTCTGCAGGTAAAACAGATTGTGCAACGTCAACAATCGCAAGCCGAAAATTTCTTCCGCGCGGATCAAATGTCTGATGTAAGCTCGCGTAAATCCGTTTCGACATGCGTAACATTGACACGTCGGATCGAGCGGCGAGTGATCATGCGTAAATGCCGCGTTTTTCATTACCAACCGCCCGCGCGGAGCGATTTTCGGATCGACCATTGCCATGCCGTTTCGCGCGACTCGCGTCGGAAACACGCAATCAAACATGTCGATGCCGCGCGCCACTCCTTCGATCAAATGATCCGGAGTTCCGACTCCCATCAAATATCGCGCCTTATCAATCGGAAGTTCGGAAGTCGAAACGCTCAGCATTTCATACATCAATTCCTTCGGCTCTCCGACAGAAAGTCCGCCGACCGCACAGCCGACGAAATTCATTTCCGCGATCGTCCGCGCGGAATTTCGACGAATGTCTTCAAACATTCCGCCCTGCACGATGCCGAAGACGCCTTGATCCGATCTTTTTTCGGCGTCGAGAGAGCGCCGCGCCCAGCGATGCGTCCGATCGGTCGACTGCTTTGCATACTCGTAATCGGCAGGATAAGGGATGCATTCGTCAAACGCCATTGCGATATCGGAGCCGAGTTTCATCTGCACTTCGATCGAAATTTCCGGCGAGAGAAATTGTTTCGAGCCGTCGATGTGCGATCGGAAGGTTACGCCGTCCTCGGTGATTTTGCGCATCGCGCCGAGACTGAACACTTGAAAACCGCCGCTGTCTGTCAAAATCCCGCGATCCCAATGCATGAATTTGTGCAAGTCACCCGCCTCGGCGATCAAATCCGCGCCCGGGCGTAAGAACAGGTGATATGTGTTTGACAGAATGATGCCCGCGCCGAGCTCGCGAAGTTCCTCGGGCGAAACGGTTTTGACGCTCGCCTGCGTGCCGACCGGCATGAAAAGCGGCGTCTCAAAAGAGCCGTGCGGCGTGTGGAGAATTCCCGCGCGCGCGCCCGTTGCCGCGTCTATGTGTTTCAATTCGTATTTGATCATGCTTTTGCCTCTATAAACATTGCGTCGCCGAATGAAAAAAATCGATAACGCTCCCGCACGGCTTCCCGATACGCGCGAAGAATGAATTCACGTCCGGCGAATGCGCTTATCAACATTATCAACGTCGACTTCGGCAGATGAAAATTCGTCACGACCGCGTCGACGATTTTGAATTCATATCCCGGGTAGATGAAGATGTTCGTCTCGCCGCTTCCTGCCGCAATCGATCGATCGTTCCGCGCGGCAGACTCGAGAGTTCGGATTGAAGTCGTGCCGACGGCGATCACCCTATGCCCCGACGCCTTCGTCCGATCGATCAGCTCGACGGTCGCTTGCGGGATCGAAAAAAATTCCGAGTGCATTTGATGATCCTCGACATTCTCGACGCGGACGGGGCGGAAGGTTCCCAGCCCGACATGCAACGTGACGAAGCCGAGATTGATTCCGTTTTCGGCGAGTTCATTCAACTGTTGCCGAGTGAAATGCAAACCGGCAGTCGGCGCGGCGGCGGAGCCTCGCACTCGATTGTAGACGGTTTGATAGCGTTCGGCGTCGTCGAGTTTTTCATGAATGTAAGGCGGCAGGGGCGTTTCGCCGAGTCGATCGAGAATTTCTTCAAACACGCCGTCGAAATTGAACTCGACAATCCGACCGCCGAAGTCCGTCCGCTCGATCACCGTGCATGACAGTTCGTCGGAAAAGATCAATTGCGAGCCTTCGGCGATTTTTTTGCCGGGCTTGACGAGCGTCTCCCAATGTCTCGCGTCGAGTTGTCGGAGCAGAAAGAGCTCGATGCGACCGCCGCTCGGACGATGACCGATCAATCGCGCGGGGATCACTCGCGTATCGTTAAAGATCAGCGTATCGCCGACGTCGAGAAATTCTCGGAGCTCGAAAAATCGGCGATGGCGGATCGATTGCGTTCTCGGATCGAGCACCATCAATCGCGAGGCGTTTCGCGGTTCGATCGGCTGTTGCGCGATCAATTCTTCGGGCAGTTCATAATCAAATTCGCTCAGCAGTATATCAATCACTCCCGTTTTTCTTCCATGCGGGCAAGGTGCCGTAAGCCTTCTTAATCTCCGCGCCCGTGTAATAATGCTTCAAAATTGCGTCGTAAGTCCGACCGTGTTCGGAGAAATCCAGCGTGCCGTATTGCGACATGCCGACGCCGGGTCCGAAACCGTAGCCGCTGATCAAAACCTCGCCGTCCTTGATCGACATGTCGAACAGCGTGCTCATCAATCGAAACTTCCCGCGCAATTCCTCGCCTTTGATCTCGATCGTCTGCTTGCTCCCGACGAGAGTAATGCGCTTGACTCGACCCGACGACGAGCGATCTTCCGCGCCGCGACCGATCTCGAGCGGCGATAATTTGATCGCCTTCAACTCGCCGATATCTTTTCCGAGTTGCTTGACAAACTCCTCGACCGCGATCGTTTTCTTCCACGGATAAGTTTTTGTGTCAAACTCGTCGACCGAAACGGGATATGGAACGCTCCCGCCCCACACATCGGACGCGTTTTCGGTTCTGCCGCCCGAATCGGAATGAAACGTCGCGTTGATCAGCACGCCGTTATAAACCAAAACCTCGCCGAACGTCGCCTCAATCGCCGCGTCCGAACTCTCTACCGCCGAAGACAAGTCTTTGTACACTTGACAGTGCGTCGTCGAGCAGAGATCATATCCGTCCGCCGCATGCCGCTTGCGATTTTTCAGTGCGAATGTCCGCGCGGCAATCGTCTGTGTTTTGAGTGCCTCGCCGCTCCAGCTCGTCGGCATCTCGTTCGGGATCACTCCGCGAAGATACTCGTCCGTCGTCGTGAGATTTACGATCGTCAATTGATTGTTGCGGAGGACGAGCTTGACGGTGCCGGGATATTTCATGCCGTCGATCGAAACGAACATCTCGCGAATCAACGCATTGAATTTCGGTCGGAGTTCGATCGAGTCGTCGTCGATGATTTTATCTCCGATCTTGATCTTGCCGCCTTCGATTGAAACGACAATCGGAGTGTTCGCCGGAAGGTTGACGCCGCCTTTCTCGATCGGCAGAGAAAAATTCAGCGTCGCGCTCGATGCAGAAAAAAGTCCGACGCGCAGTTCCGGCTGCCATTTCGTCTCGGCAAAACCGATAACTGCAGGCAAAAAAAATATTGCGCTCAGCAGAATGATCAATCGTATCAAGGCTTGAGCCTCCCCTCGAAATGTGGTCGTTTCATCGAAATTTTAACCGTTTCTGATATAGTTTGCAACTACAAAGAAATTGATCGGGGCGAGGGAATTGCAGATTCGGATAGCGGGAATTGAAGAAGAATCATACGTAGACGGCGAGGGCATTCGCTTTACGATTTTCGTGCAGGGCTGTCCTCATCATTGCATCGGCTGCCACAATCCGCAGACATTCG
>ERZ842401.4533-NODE-4533-length-16082-cov-4.286267_pt1 | contig 16082 bp, 14 predicted proteins | sample MGYA00521270_ERZ842401 | MGnify/ENA primary metagenome ERZ842401 (study PRJEB31892, sample SAMEA3878208) | bioreactor metagenome | biome: Moose rumen | place: Sweden | collected 2011-10 | study: EMG produced TPA metagenomics assembly of the PRJEB12797 data set...
ATAATAAAACCTATACTATAATTAGAAAAGGTGATGTTAATAAAGATGGTTTAGTTAACATCGTAGATGTTGTAAGCTTACTTAATTATATAACAGGAAAAAACACATATGATGATGATTCAAAAAAAGCTGGAAAAATTCAAGGTACAGCAGATATATCTATTGTTGATGTAGTAAGTATTTTAAATAGTATAACAGGAAAGAAAACAATTATGCTTCAAGTTGGCATTATCAAAGCATGTAAAGATAGTGATTCCGGAACAATTAAGAAGGCATCAGAATTAGAAAAGAGATTAGTAAATATACTATTGGTATACCTGTTATAGCTATTGGTGTTCCTACTGTTGTCGATGCTGTAACAGTTGTCTCTGATACAATTAAGTATATGCATAAAAACTATGCTTTTAACAAAAAATGAGTGGGATAAAATATCTATAAAACCAAAACAATATAATAATAAAAAATTTATTTTTAATTATTTTTTAGGAAATCTTTCGGATAAAAGAAGAGAAGAAATAGAAAGAATTGCTAAAAAATATGATTGTGAAATTGTAGATATTATGGATGAAAAAAATCCATATTATACATGTGGACCACGAGAATTTATATGGCTTGAAAAAAATGCGTTTTTGATATGCACTGATTCATTTCATTCATCTGTTTTTGCATTTTTATATAATAGACCATTTATTATATTTAATAGGGAAGATAGTTTAGAAAATATGTCTTCAAGATTAAATACATTGTTGGAAAAGTTTGAATTAAAAAATAGAAAATATAATAATAAAGAAATAACTAAGGAAAATTTAAATCATGATTATAATGAAGGATATAAAATATTAGAAAAAGAAAGAGAAAAAAGTAAAGAATTTTTAGAAAAAGCATTGGAGGTTAAATAATGAAAAAACGAATTATTGGACTTGATATATTACGTTTTCTTTCAATGCTTGGAATTGTTGGATTACATGTAATGAATCAAGGTGGAGTAATTGGACATGCAAATGTACATTCAAGTAATTATATTATATTGTTGTTTTTTATAACAATTCTTTATACATCTGTTAATATTTTTGGTATTTTATCAGGATATTTAAATGTTGAAAAAGAGAAAAATAATAATTCTAGAATCATCGAATTATTATCAATTCTATTTTTTTGGAGTTTTTTAACGACAATTATATGTTTTTCTACAAATGCATTCGGTGTAAGAGAACTTGGATTTAAGGAATTTATAAAAGGAATGTTTCCACCATTATTTGGAAATAATTGGTATATAACAAGTTATGTATTATTATTCTTTTTGATTCCTTATATTAACATTTTATTAAATAAAATAGGTAAAGATAAATATAAGCAAATGTTAATTGTTTTATTTGTCTTATTATGTGTTATTCAAAATCTATTTGGTTATGTGGATTTGTTTAGGATTAATTATGGATATAGTCCTTTTTGGTTAATATATTGCTATATGATTGGGGGATATATAAAAAAATATGGGTTACATTTTGAAAAAAAGAAACAAATAATAATATTAATTTGTTCATTACTATTTGCATGCTTACTTAATTATATTTGGAAATTATCAAGCATTAGATTTTTAGGACATATTTCAAAGAATGATTGGTTTATTGATTATATTTCACCATTTACGTTAATTAGTTCTATGATGATAATTTCGTTATTTTCAAATATAACTTTAAAAAATAAAATATTAAGTAAAATATTTATATATTTAAGTGGTATGGCCTTTTCGGTATATATAATACATGGACATAGAATTATATTTCTTTATTATTTGAAGAATTTATTTGTCCCATTACTTAATTATAATGGTATAATTACTGTATTATTGATAATAGCTATTTTATTAATCGTATATGTAGGATGTTGTATTTTGGATGAAATAAGAAAACTTATATTTAAAATATTTAGATTAAATATGTTAATTGATTTTATAGGGAAAAAATTAAATAAAATTTTAAATTAGATAGAAGGTGATTATATGGATGATAGTAGACAAAGAAAACTTGGTGCTATTTTATCATATGTTTCAATTATTGTAACAACGTTAATTCAATTAGTATATACTCCTTTTTTGATTAGAAAATTGGGACAATCAGAATATGGATTATACTCATTAGTTAATTCAATAATTGGATATTTAACTGTGTTAGATCTTGGATTTGGAAATGCTATCGTCGTATATACTTCTAAATATCGAGCAACGAACAATAAAAAGGCAGAACAAAAACTTCATGGTATGTTTAAAATAGTATTTTATATTATTGGTTTAATTGCTATGTTATTGGGTATCATATTATTCTTTAACGTTGGTAATATGTTTGGAAATACGATGAATGATGTAGAATTGCATAAAGCAAAAATTATGATGTTGATACTAACATTTAATTTAGGAATTTCATTCAGTTTTAGTATTTATTCATCTATTATTAATGCTTATGAAAAATTTGTTTTTCAAAAGATAGTTGCTATTGTAGGCACAATATTAAAACCATTAATAATGATACCACTATTATTTTTAGGAAGAAAATCAATTACTATGGTAAGTGTTATAACTTTTATAAATGTAATAACAATGTTTTCAAATTATTTATATTGTAAAAAGAAATTAAGTATTGATGTGAAGTATAATGGTTTTGATAAAATTTTATTTAAAACAATTTTAGGATATTCAATTTGGATATTTTTGGGCATTATTGTTGACAAAGTTAATTATTCAGTTGATAATTTTGTGTTAGGTGCAATATCTGGAACAATTGCTGTTTCTATTTATTCAGTGGCTACTACGTTTAATACAGTTTTTATAAATTTATCATCTGCTATTAGCAATTTATTACTTCCAAAGATAACCAAAATGGTTGTGAATAATGCTACTAAAGAAGAATTAACAAATGAAATGATAAAAATTGGAAGATTACAAAATTACATTATATTTCTTGTATGTAGTGGTTTTATATTATTAGGAAAAAACTTTATATCAATTTGGGTTGGCGAAGGTTTTAGTGAATCATATTATGTAACATTACTTTTAATTGTTCCAGCGTGTGTTCCATTAATACAAAATACTGGTCTAAGTATAATGCAAGCAATGAATAAATATAAATTTAAAACACTATCAACATTTATTATGTCAATTTTTAATATAATAATTAGTATATTTTTAACAAAAAAATACGGTGCAACAGGAGCAGCATTGGGAACATGCATTGCACTAATAATATGTAATATTTTATTGATTAATTTATACTATGCAAAAAAACTAAAATTAAATATATTGAAATTTTGGATTAGTATAATAAGACAAATAACACCATTTGTAATACCTATTTCTTTAACATTAGTTGTTATGAATACTTTAAAATTAAATGGTGTAAGTGCATTTATTATTTATGGGTCAATTTATTCTATTTTATATATTATTGTAGCATATTTATTATCAATGAATAAATATGAAAAAAACTTTATTTGGAAGATATTTAATAAATTTAAATTATGTAAGGAGAACAAATAGTATGAAAAAAATGTTTACAAGTGAAGAAAATATTCAAATATTAATATCATTATTAAAAAAACATAATATTAGGAAAATAATTGTTAATCCTGGTACAACAAATATTTCATTTGTTGCATCAGTTCAAAGTGATGATTATTTTGAAATATATTCATGTGTTGATGAAAGATCGGCGGCTTATATGGCTGTTGGATTAGCTGAAGAATCAAATGAACCGGTGGTTATAACATGTACAGGTGCTACTGCTTCACGAAATTATATTCCAGCACTTACAGAAGCATATTATAATAAGATTCCTGTTATTGCACTTACTGCAACTCAACATTTAGGAAGAGTTGGGCAAAATGTGCCACAGGTATTAGATAGAAGCGTTCAATTGAAGGATATAGTTAAAAAAAGTGTTTTACTAGATATTGTAAATTCTGACGAGGATAGATGGGCATGTAATTTAAAAATTAATGATGCATTATTAGAATGTATACGTAATGGTGGAGGTCCTGTTCATATAAATATGGTAACAACATATAATAATGAATTTATTGAAGGAGATTTACCAGAACAAAGAATAATAAAACGATATACTTGCGAAGAAGACTTTCCAAATATATTACAAAATAGTCGTGTAGCAATTCTTGTTGGAAACCATAAAACATTTTCTGATGAACTAACTAAAAATATAGAAATTTTTTGTGAAAAATATAATGCTATAGTTTTATGCGATCATGCTAGTAATTATAATGGAAAATATAAAATAATGGGACATTTATTGTGTAGTCAAAAAAATGCAAAAATCAATAACTTTGATTTAATAATAGATATTGGTAATGTATCAGGAGCATATTTAGGCTTTAATGCAAAAGAAATATGGCGTGTTAATTTAGATGGTGAAATAAGGGATACATATAAAAAATTGACAAAAGTATTTGCTGTAAGTGAAGAATAATTTTTTAAAAAGTATACTGTTGAAGGAAAAGATAATAATAAAAATAATCTATATGAGGAATTTTTGAAAGAGGATAATCGTTTAAGAAATAAAATTGAAAAATTAGATTTACCTTTTTCAAATCCATGGATTGCCAAAAATACAATAGAAAAAATACAAGATAATTCAATTGTTCATTTAGCAATTCTAAATACATTAAGATCATGGAATTATTTTGTTACAGATAAAAGAATAAATTTTTATAGTAATACTGGTGGTTTTGGTATAGATGGGATTCTGTCAACTGCGATTGGTACATCTCTATCTACTAATAATCTAGTTTATTGTTTTATTGGTGATTTAGCTTTTTTCTATGATATGAATTCTCTTGGAAATAAGCATATAAAAAATAACTTAAGAATAATGTTAATTAATAATGGTTGTGGTACTGAATTTCACAATTATAATCATAGAGCTGCAAAAATTTCTGAATCAAAAAATATGTCTATTGAATATTTTGCCGCAGATGGACATTTTGGAAATAAATCAAATACTTTAGTTAAACATTACGCAGAAGACTTAGGATTTGAGTATATTAAAGCGGATAATAAAAAAGAGTTTTTAGAAGGAATTGAAAAATTTACTAAAACTAAAAATGAAAAACCGATTATTTTTGAAGTATTTACTAATTCGAATGATGAAAGTAATGCAATTAAACAACTTAATAATTTAGATGTAACAACTAAGGATGTTGTAAAAAATATATTGGGTGAAAAAGGCGTTAGAATAGCAAAAAAAATATTAAGAAAATAATTATTACTAAGGAATGATGATATGATAAAAAGAAAAATAAAAAAATGTATTAAAAAAGTAAAAACTCGTTTAAAAAAAGTATCATATATAAATAACTATATTTACAAAGGTGAATTGTTGAATGGTAGAACAGCACTTATAACTGGTGGAACTAGTGGTATTGGCTTATCTATTGCAAAGACTTTTTTATTAAATGGTTGTAATGTTATAATAACTGGAAGAAATAGTTCAAAAATAGATAAAGCAGTTGGTGAACTAAAAAAAGAAATAACTAACAAGAAACAAGTTGTAAAAGGAATTGTATTTGATATTTCTGATACAAAGAATATTGAGAATAATTTTAATAATATTATAAGCGATAATAATAAAATAGATATATTAGTAAATAATGCAGGAATAATAGCAGGAGAAAATCTTGGTTCTACTAAAATTGATGATTATGAAATTTGTTTAAAAACAAATTTAGAAGGAACATATTTTCTTTCACAAACATTTTTTAATTATTTAAAACAAAATAAAATGAAAGGAAATATATTAAATATATTGTCATCTTCTTCAAATAGACCAGCTGTAAAACCATATACTTTAACAAAATGGGGATTAAAAGGATTGACAATTGGAATGGCAAAAAAATTTATAGAGTATGGTGTTGTAGTAAATGGTATTGCACCAGGACCAACTTATACATCAATGTTAGTACAAGATGCTGAAAATGAAAAAGATTTAAAATTAGAAAGTAATCCAGCAGGCAGATATACCACACCAGAAGAAATAGCTAATGGAGCTCTATTTCTTGTTAGTGATATGGGTAAAATGATAGTTGGGGATATTATATATATGACAGGTGGAGCTGGTATTATTACTGTGGATGATATAGTTTATTAATCATTAGATAAAAAAATAATTAATTGAGAAGATTATAATGAAAAAAAATACTAAAATACAAATACTACGAGCCTTGCTATTTTTGCTGTTGTTATGATACATACTGCACCATATGGTAAACCACAAGTTTTTATAAGACCATTTATTAATTTTGGTGTAGCGCTTTTTCTATTTATTTCAGGATATTTAATAAATGTTGATTCAATAAATAAAAAGAAATTCTATAAAAAAAGAATAAAAAGAGTATTAATCCCATATTTTATTTGGACATCTTTGTATACAATTGTAGAATTTATTGGAAGTGAATTTAATCTAAAAAAATTTATAATGAATTTTGCCTTAGCTAAATCTGCAGCAATGATGTATTACATTTTTGTATATATACAATTTATATTGTTAACACCATTCTTATGTAAATTGGTAAAATCAAAATATAATTGGCTTGGATGGTTAATCGCTCCATTATCTGTGATTATAAAGTATTATTGGTTATTTTTTAAAATTGATCCTAATGATATTATTTCATCATTATATGATGTATGTTGTTTGGGATGGTTTACGTATTATTATCTAGGATTATATTTAAAAAATAGGTCAGCAAGTTTAAAATGTGATTTAAAAAAATTAATTATTATATATATTATAACAATATTATTACAAATACTTGAAGGATATGGATGGTATTCTTTTGGAAATATGAGTTGTGGTACCCAATTAAAAATTTCATCTTTTTTAACAGGAGTAAGTTTTATTATGATTGCCTATTGGTATATTAATAATGATAAGTATATAGGGAAAAATAGATTGTTAATTCTAGTTGGAGATTATTCGTTCGGAATATATATTTCTCATATAATATTTATCAATATTTTAAATAAAATTATTCCGACATGGAAACAAATTCCATTTGTAATAAATTCTCTTATTGTATTATCTATTTCATTATTATTTGTAATTATAGGAAAAAAGATATTAGGAGAAAAAATAGGTAAGTATATCGGGCTATACTAAAAAACAATCATAAATTATGATTGTTTTTTCTTTTTAAACTTATTAATGCATTGATGTTGAATAGTAATAATATTATACTTACTATTCTTAAAACCCATTTATTAAATTTACTATTTTCTTTATATGGCTTTATTACTTCATCAAATGTTAATATACCTTTTTTTATAATATTAATTTTATTTCCATCGTTTAAATAATGTTCTTTAAAAGAATTTTTATGTTGTTTTGCTAATATTGTTATATTTTCCCAATCGTTGTAATAGTATGAAATTCTATTATCACCAATTTCTGGTTCTTCGGGATTATTTGAATTTGTAATATATTCTTTATAAACTTTATAGTTATCTGGGATTATAAAATCATCAGATATTTTTAATTTATTTTGATTTTCTAACATTTCTTTTTGCTTTTTTGAAAGTTTAAATTCACCAACTTTTATACTGTCTGGATAATAATATCTCGTACCTGCTATTTTAGTTGTAGGATTTTCATGATCATTAAATTTACTAGAATCAATTAATTCAGATGACCATTTTTTATAGTATTTATAGGATATATTTCCATTTAAATCTTTTTCTTCATATCTATCCCATTGATAAACTTCAACAAATCTTAATAATTTAGGTGTTTCAATATCAAAGTTACATAAATCATCATGTAATATTTGATCATTGTAATCTAATTTACCTGTTAAAAAAACTAATTTATTATCATTATCTTTATTTATTTTTCCATCTTTAACAATAACAGTATTCTTCTTTAATTCTCTAACTATTTGATTATCAAAATTAAATTCATTAGCAATTATTAATAATATTGAAAATATAATAAATAAAATAATACATAAAAAAATTATTATATCATTCATAGTTTTTTTCATAATACCACCACTTTAAGTATAACATTTTCTACTTATTAATACAACATTTCTTAAATATATTGGCAAAATAGTTCATGAATTATAATAAAAAAATAACTTTTGAGGTTATTTTTTTATTATTTCTTTTAAAGAATAAATTCCGTTTTCAAAATAATTAGCAGTTAATTCATCATTAAACTTATATTTACTAAATGAATTACCAGTTTGTTTTGCTAATATTGTCACATCTTCCCAATTATTATAGTAGTAACAAATTTGTGTATCTCCAATTTTAGGATGTTTAGGATCGTCTGAATTAACAGCACAGCCTTTATATATCTTAAAACCAGGCACTAAATAAATATCAGAATTTAATTTTAACATTTTATTCCAAGGTAAATTTTCAATTGTTTTTTTAGGTAATTCAAATTCTCCTACTTTAATTTTTTTTGCAAAAAAGAACTTTGGACCAATAATCTGTTCTTTAGGATTTTTGTGATTTTTTTCATTAAAACTATCAGAATCAATTAAAACGTTAGACCATATTTTTTTATATTTGTAAATTTTTTTTCCTTCACTATTTGTTTTTTTAATCTCATTCCATTGATATATTAGAACTGTTCGAGTTAATCTAGGTGTTTTTACACTTGCACCTAAATAGTCATCATGTAATACTTCATTATTGTAGTCTAGCTTTCCACTTACTAATACTAATTTGCCCTCATTTTCTTTTTTTACTTTACCATCATTAATAATAGTAGTATTTTTTTTATATAAACGGTAATCTTTATTTGCATACCAATTATTATATTTTACAATTATAAAAGTAGTAAATAGAAAATATACAATGAATAAATAAATATTCTTATTTTTAATAGTTTTCATAAACTCACCAACTTAAGTATAACATTTATTTAAAAATCAATCAACACCATAAGAGTGTAGTTACAATTAATCATTATTATAATTGCTTGTAGAATTTGACATTTCATTTATAAATAATGTATAATATTATTAAAGAAAATGAAGTGATATGGGTATCAATTATAACATAAGGAGTTCATATGAAATACAAAGATAATCTAAACGTAATTATTGTTAATGATTTTGATTATATACAAGGTGGAGCAAGCAAAGTAGCAATTGATGAAGCCAATATATTACATAAAAATGGCATAAATACCATTTTTTTCTCATCCACTCATGAAGAAAATGATTACAAATTTAAACAAGTATGTACTAATCAAAAAGAGTGCTTAAAAGATGGAATAAAAGGTTTATTTAGAAATTTATCAAATAAAAAAGTAAAAAGAGAATTTTCTAAATTATTAGATTCTTTTGATAATAAGAATACTATTATTCATGTTCATGGTTGGACCAAATCATTATCAAGTGTAATATTTAAAGTTGCTAAAAAGAAAAAATTTAAATTGGTATTAACTGTTCATGATTATTTTTTAGTGTGTCCAAATGGTGGCTTTTATAATTATAGGAAGAATATGATATGTAATAAAAAACCAATGTGTTTAAAATGTATTACATGTAATTGTGATTCTAGAAATTTTTTCTTTAAAATTTATAGAATTATTAGACAAATAATTCAAAATCATAATACTAAGAAATTAAAAAATATTAAATATATTATATCTATTTCAGATTTTAGTATTGAAAAATTAAAAAAATATTTAGATAGTAATGCTGTAATAAAAAAAATATATAATCCAATAAGAATCGATAAAAATAAAATAATTAATATAAGTAAAAATAATTCTTATATCTATGTAGGAAGAGTTTCTCAAGAAAAAGGTGTTGATATTTTTTGTGAAGCAATTTCCAAATTAAAACTCAATGGTATAGTTGTCGGTGATGGTATTTTAAAAGAAAATTTAGAAAAAAAATATTCAAATATAAAATTTACAGGATGGGTAAGTCCTAAAGAAGTAGAAAAATATATGAGAAATTCAAAAGCACTAGTATTCCCATCACGTTGGTATGAAGGAGCACCTCTAACAATATTAGAATCAGTTGCTATTGGATTACCATGTATTGTTTCTAATAAATGTGCAGGAGTAGATTTCATTGAAAATAATAAAAATGGATTATTATATGATGGAACAGTAGCTGGCCTTATTAGAAGTATAAAAAAATATGAAAAAATGGACGTGAAAAGCATAAGTAAATATGCATATAGTAAATATTGGAATAATCCATTTAATGAAGAATTACATTATAAAAATTTAATAAGCTATTATGAAGAAATAATAAAGGAGGAAAAATAATGAAAAAAAATGTTTTTTTAAAATATTTTCTTGCTTTATTTTTTATAGTAATTGGTACTTTTCCAAAAATAAATTTTATTAATATTTCAGGTAGTAGAACAGGAATCAGACTTGATGACATAATGTTTTTAATTTATTTTATAATCTTTTTATATGGAATTTATAAAGAAGGATTTAGAAAATATGCAAGGTTAGAAAAAATTACAAAAGTATTTGTTATATGCATTATTTCATTTTTAATATCTAATATATTAGGATGTTTAAATAATAATGTGTCATTAGTAATATCAGCATTACACTTGATAAGAAAAGTTCAATATTTTATGCTTATATATGCAGGATATGATTATTATAAATTAACGAGTAAAGAATCGTTAAAAAAACTATTAGTATTTACATTAATGTATCATTTTTTATATACAATACTTGAAATGATAAATGTTATTCCAGATATATCTCAGTTGATTGGTAGAATTAATAATGAAAGAATGTATTCAACATTTAGTGGTCCATATGAATTTGCAGGATATTTATCATTAATATTAATTATATTCTTAATTTCATTTTTAAATAAAAAAACAAAATTAAAAAAAACAATTGATCTATTATTAATTGTAATAATTTTTACAGGAGTTTTTTATTCTGAATCTAGAATATCTTTAATTGCATGTATTATATTATTATCGATAGTTGTTTATATAAATTTATTTAAAAATAAGATTTTAAAAATAAGTGTGTTATTTTTAACAGTTGTGTTATTTGCATTTGCAATGATAAATCCATTAAAAATAAAACAATTTGATAGACTTAGTAAAATAGATATAACATCATATAAGCAAACTACAAAAATTGCATATGAAAATACTGATTATAATTATTATAAAAAAACAGGTAATATTAATTATAGTATAAAAACAATTAAAAGTACTAGTGATTTAAGTTTTGCCTTAAGAATTTCTAAATGGACAACTTTAATAAAAGAAGCCATCAAAGTGCCAGTATTTGGTATGGGACTTTCACTTGCTGGAGAAGCTATGGATGGTAGTTTTGTAAGATTATTTGTAGAGACAGGTATAGTTGGATTATTACTATGGTGTTTATTATTAATTACATTATTAAGAGAAAGCCATAAATTTAGTAAAGATAATTTTTTAATAGTATTAGGATTAATTTTGTCACTTGTAATTGGATCAACATTTATAGATATATTTGAAGCTTCTAAAGTAATGATGCCTTTCTGGTTTATTGTCGGATTTATTTATAGTTATGAAAACGAAATATATTATATAAATAAAGAAAAAATAAAAGTAGCTCATATTATTTCAGGACTGAATTTTGGTGGGGTAGAAAGTGTAATATATAATTATTATAATAATATGGAAGATGAAAATTTTGAAAATATAATAATAAGTCATTCTAAAATTAATAGAGAAAATTCAAAATTATTTAATAAAAATAAATTTAAATTTTATGAAGTGGTTTCAAAAAGAGAAAGTTTAAGAAGAAACTATACACAAATAAAAAAAATATTAAAAGAAGAACAACCTGATATAGTACATGTTCATATGGGTGATTCAAGTTATATAGCTTTAATTGCCGCTAAAAAAGTTGGTACAAGAGTAAGAATATGTCATGCTCATACTAAAAATGATTTATCAAATCTAAAGGGAAAAATAACAAAATTTTTATGCAATATTTATGCTAATAACTATATGGCGTGTAGTGAGGAAGCATGTAATAATTTATTTTATAAAAAGAATGAAAAAAAATGTGTAATTTTAAATAATGCTATTGATTTAAATATATTTGATTATAATAAAAAATCTCGTGATAAAATTAGAAAAGAATATAAAATAGAAAAAAACAATGTTATAGGACATGTAGGTAGATTATCAGTTGAAAAGAATCATGAAAAATTAATTGATACGTACAAAGAAATATTAAAAAAAGATAATAAAGTTAAATTAATGTTAATAGGTGATGGGGAATATAAAGAAGAAATAATTAAGATGATTGATGATATAAAAGATAATGTTATTTTAATTAAAAATACTAGAAATATAGCTGATTATTATAATGCTATGGATGTATTTGTATTTCCTTCAATTAAAGAAGGATTAGGAATATCAGTTATAGAAGCACAAGTGTCAGGATTACCTTGCCTTGTATCAGACACTGTCCCCAAAGATGTTAAACAAACAGAATTAGTTAAATTTATTTCGCTAAATGATAGTGATAAAATTTGGGCTAATGAAACTATTAAATTATTAAAAAATAAAAGAAAATCTTATTTAAAAGAATTAACAAATTCAAATTATAATATTGAAAAAGAAGCTGAATGTTTAAGCAATATTTATAATAATCTTCATATAAAATATATTTAGTGGTGATGATATGAAAAATAAATTTGCTTTTCTAATACTGCATTATGTTACATCTGAAGAAACAATTAAGAGTGTAGAATCAATTCAAAAGTTAAACTATAAAAATTATGATATTGTTATAGTTGATAATGGCTCACCAAATAACACAGGAATAATATTAGAAAAATTATATGAAAATGAAAGAAATATACATGTAATACTATCAAAAAAGAATTTAGGATTTGCGAATGGTAATAATTTAGGATTCAAATATATAAAAGAAAAATTAAAATCAGATTTTATCGTTATGATGAATAATGATGTATATATAACTCAAGAGGATTTTAATCAAAAAATAATTGATGAATATAAGAAATCTAAATTTGCTGTTTTAGGTCCTAAAATAATATTAAGAGATAATATTATTTGTGCCTATCCAGATAAAATATTTAGTATCGATACTTACAAAAAAATATTAAGAGATAGAATATTATTCTATACGTTAAATAAGTATCATTTAAGATATTTATATTCAATAAAGTTTCATATAAAAGAAAAATTAAAAAAGAAAATAGAAATTAATACATCTATTAGAAAAGAAAATGTATTATTAAATGGATCATGTTTAATATTCAGTAAAGAATATATTAATAAATTTGATGGAATTGATGATAGAACATTTCTATATTACGAAGAACCACTATTATTTATTAGAATAGAAAAAAATAATTTAAAATCTATTTATAATCCTGAAATTGAAATATTTCATGATGAAAGCGTTTCAACAAATAAAGCAATAAAAAATAAAAGAAGAAAAAATGATTTTAAATTAAAACATGAAATAGAATCTTTACGCATTTTAATAAAAGAGATGGAGAAGTAATATGAAAAAATTAGATTTAACACTTGTATGTTGTTATAATAATAAAGAACAATTAAATAAGGAACTTATAAAAACTTTAGATGAACAAAATGTTACTTGTGAAAAAATATTTATTGATAATTCAACAAATAAATTTAAATCTGCTTCAAGTGCTTTAAATTATGGTGCTTCTAAAGTAAATACTAAATATGTTATTTTCTTACATCAAGATATTTGTTTTTTAGAAAGTGATTCATTAGAAAAAATATATGATTATTTAGTTGAATATGATAATTCGATAATTGGAGTCGCAGGAGTAAAATTAGAAAGTGATGGGGTTTATACTAGTATTATTCATGGTAAGGATAAGAAAAAAGCAGGAGAAATAATAATAGATAAACCAGAAAAAGTAATAGCACTTGATGAATGCTTATTTGGAATGAATATAAATACTTTTAATAAATTAAAATTTGATGAAGTTAATTTTGATAATTGGCATTTATATGCAGTTGATTTATGCTACAATGCAAATAGTAATAATATTGATGTTTATACTATTCCAGCAAGTATATGGCATACATCTTCTGGAAGACTAAATCATGCATTCTTTATTGGAATTAATAGAATGAGAAAAAAATATAAAAATAAATATAATATAATTAAATCAACATGTATTAATTTTAAATGTAGTGAAAATATTCATTTTAAAGAATTTAAAGTTTTAAAATTTCCAAAAATGAAATTATATAAACTATATTTATTATTAAAAAAAGGAGTTTAATATGAAGAAATATGATTATTTAGTAGTAGGAGCTGGATTATTTGGCGCTACATTTGCTAATCTTGCACATAAAGATGGTAAAAAAGTACTTGTTATTGATAAAAGAAATCATATAGCAGGTAATGTTTATACAGAAGAAATAGAAGGTATTAATGTTCATAAATATGGAGCTCATATATTTCATACAGATTATAAAGATGTATGGGATTATGTTAATTCATTTATAGAATTTAATCGTTATACAAATTCACCAATTGCTAGAATTGGAAATGAAGTATATAATATGCCATTTAATATGAATACATTTGCTAAAATGTGGGATGATGTTTTTACACCAGAAGATGCCTTAAGACATATAAATTTAGAAAAGCAAGAAATAGATCATGAACCTACTAATTTAGAAGAACAAGCAATCTCATTAGTAGGAAGAACAATATATGAAAAATTAATAAAAGGTTATACTGAAAAACAATGGAATAGAAAATGTACTGAATTACCTTCATTTATTATTAAAAGATTACCTGTTAGATTAACTTATGATAATAATTATTTTAATGATAGATATCAAGGTATTCCAATTGGTGGATATACTAAATTAGTTGAAAAAATGTTAGAAGGTATAGAAGTTAAATTAAATGAAGATTTCTTTTCAAATTCAGATCAATATAAAGAAATTGCAGAAAAAATAGTATATACTGGACCACTTGATGAATATTTTAATTATAAACTAGGAAAATTAGAATATAGATCATTAAAATTTGATATAAAAGTATTTGATAAAGATAATTATCAAGGAAATGCGGTAGTAAACTATACTGGGCATGAAGTAGATTATACAAGAGTAATTGAACATAAACATTTTGAATATGGTGATCAAGATAAAACTGTTGTAACATTTGAATATCCAGCTGATTATGAAGAAGGAATGGAAAAATATTATACAGTAAATGATAATAAAAATAATAGTCTTTCAGATCAATATAGAGAATTATCAAAAAAAGAAGAAAATGTTATATTTGGTGGAAGACTTGCTGAATATAAATACTATGATATGGATGATGTAATTAAAAGAGCATTTGATATTTACAAAGAAAATAGTTAGGAGAGTTTATGAAAGATATAAAAATATATATAGCTGCTCATAAAAAAGTAGAATTACCAAAATTACAAGGATATATTCCATTACAAGTAGGTGCAGCTCTTCACGATGATTTAGGTTATTTAAAAGATAGTAATGGTGATAATATATCTGATAAAAATCCTAACTATTGTGAATTAACAGGTTTATATTATGTTTGGAAAAATGAAAAAGCAGATATAGTAGGATTATCACATTATAGAAGATATTTCTTTAAAAACCCATTTAAAACAAAATTAAATGATGTATTAAAAGTAAACGATATAAATAAATTAATGAATAAATATGATGCTATTTTACCTAAAAAAATATTCTTAGAAGGTTTAACTGTAAAAGAACATTATGATAAATATCATCATTTAGAAGATTTATTAAAATGTGGTGAAATAATTAAAGAAAAATTTAATGATTATTATGATTCATTCAATAAAGTTTTAGAACAAAAAGAAATATATGCTTATAATATGTTTATAATGCAAAAAAAAGATTTTGATAATTATATGGAATGGTTATTCGCTATTTTATTTGAATTAGAAAAAAATGTTGATATTTCTAAATATGATGATTATAACAAAAGAATATATGGATTTTTATCTGAAAGATTATTTAATGTATGGATATTAAAACAAAATTATAA
>ERZ842401.4534-NODE-4534-length-16075-cov-21.277154_pt1 | contig 16075 bp, 14 predicted proteins | sample MGYA00521270_ERZ842401 | MGnify/ENA primary metagenome ERZ842401 (study PRJEB31892, sample SAMEA3878208) | bioreactor metagenome | biome: Moose rumen | place: Sweden | collected 2011-10 | study: EMG produced TPA metagenomics assembly of the PRJEB12797 data set...
CGCCGCCTGTGTACGACCGATTTTCAGAAGAATACGAGTGGTAATTTTGTTTATCACTATGAAACTTACTAAAAGGCTGTACACCCCCTTTAATTCACGCTATATAACACTTTTAAGAAAAGTATTTCTACACATACTCTACACAAAATTAAATAATGAGTATACTTCACGCCCTTTTGGTCTAAAGTGCCATAGCCTTGCTCCCTGTCTAAAGTGTCTAATTTTGCCTTTTGCTTTCGGGAACGTGCCGCAAAAAGTATTAAATGTAAAAGGTGATAAAAAAACACACACGTCCAATATCAAAATACGCCTAAAAATGCCGTTTTTTGCATTTTATGTTTACCGTTTAATAACCGATTTTTCAGCCGTTTCAATAACCGTAAATCAGCAGAAAAAGGTTAATTTTTGTTAACTTTTCTTAGCTCTACCCCCTGTTAGAAAGTGTTAGATTTTCGGGGCGGCTGTTGTTAGTTTTAGTTACCTTGTAATTCGATTAAGCGTGTTTTTTCGTCAATTTCTTGTATCAATGAGTTTGTATCAGAGAAAGAAAAATCATTTCTGTTTTTCTTTTCCTTTTGCCGTATACGCTTTAACGTTGGTACAGAGAATAAACCTTTATCAATTAAAGATTGTTTTGTACATTCATAATCAGCCGTGTACTTTTGCCGATACTTTTCTGCGATAAGGTCGTTAAACTCTTTTTCAGTCAACTCTTTATCTGTATTTACAATAATAGACCGCCCGTTTTTCTGTATTCCATTGTAGAAGCCTAAAAAAAGCCCTATCAACTTTCTATAAATTGCTTTTTCTGCTATGTCATACGGCTTTATATCCTGTTGAAAAATATGCTGTATGCCTTGCCGTTTTAATATTCTGTATTCCATACGCAATACATTCATAGCATTATATAAATCGGGAATGTTATCATTCTTTTTTACGCATTCTTTTATTTTGTCATAAGCACAAAAAGCAAAACTACCCGTATTTGTTTTATATGTAAGTGTATCTATCATTCCATACTGTACACGTTCATATTTTGCATTGTCATAAAAGCCGAAAAGCGATAGATAATCTACAACGGGATTACGCACAATAAAACTATAACCAATATCTACACGCCTTACGATACAATCTTTTAAGAAGTCATAGCCTATAATTGTTTCAAGTTTATGCAAGCCCGTTTTATAGCTCTCTCTGTTCAGTGGCGTTACATTCTCTTTATTCAAAAACTTTGCTATGCTACCCGTTATAAAAACGCCGTTGCAATTCCCTTTTATTTGCATATTCTCAATATTTCCAGCAAAAGAGTTTATATCAGTTTCTCTTAATTTCTCTTTTGAAATACTCTCTCTTATTGCTTCTTTTGCCAGCCTGTCATTTGTTTGTATCGTGATTGTATCTATCATTCTTACACTCTCTTTTTGTGTGAAAGGTACAAAATTTGTACCCCTAATTAACTTATTATAGAACGGCAAAGAAAAAGCCCTTGTTTTTCACTTCAAGGGCTTAACCGTTACTATAACGATTTATAGCTGTATCCCGTCAAGAAAAAGCGGTAAGCTGTTTGTATTCCAGCGTTCAAAAAGAGTTTCAACACATTCTGCACTATGCGCAAAAACATACATTTTGAATGATTTTCTATCAGCCGAAAACTCTATCAAAATGCCGTCGTCTCTCTCTATTCCCTTGCTATCCGCATAACAGCGATTAGGATATAAAGCCGAAAAGTTCACGCCGCTTAAACGCTTCTTTTTGCTTTTCTTGCCTTTATTCTCTGCTGGGTTACAAGAAACAACAAAATTAAAAACGTGCGTAAAATGTCTATGACCTGCTTTTCTGTCATTCAGATTTATATCAAACAAGATATAGCGTTCATTCTTGAAAGGCTTTCTTACCAGCTTGCACACGGGAAAAACATCTTGACCATTGCAAGATAATAAATAAGTCGTATGGCTTCCACTTTTCAAAGTGCCTGTATAAATTGCTATCAATGTGTTCATTCCTTACCCCCGTTCAACTTGTCGATAGCAATTTCTTGTAATTCAGCATTAGCCGCCCGTCGATTACTGAATAAAAAAGCCTGTAGCTCTTCTTTGCATAGTATTACACGCCCTTGCTTGCTTGTATCTGGCTTGTAATACGGGATTTTGCCGCAATGAATAAGACGGTATAAATACGGTTTTGAATATCCCGTCCACTTTGCCGCCGCTTCGATTGTTAAAGGTGTTTTTTCCATTTGTACCACCTAAAAAAAATTGAGTATAGAAACATACGACTTAACAAATCGCTTTTTTATGTTTCTATACTCAATAATAATCATTATTGATTTTCTTTAGGTGTCTTTTATGTGTCGTCAAGGTGTCGTGTTTGTTTTATGAACTTGCAACAGCTGCTTTTATAGCTTTTTCTGAATAAGCCCGCCCCGTACTTTTGTTTATAAATTGCCGCATAATTTCAGCAGTTACTTTTATATCACACTGCATACTTAAAAATGTAGCAACTGTATTCAAGTTATCGGTGATTACTTCTTTATCTTTATTGATATAGCCCTTGTCGATAAGTTTCTGAATATATTCAGCTTCTTTTGGTTCTTTGATAGCTTGCTTTATTTCGGCTGTGCTTGCCATTTGCAATTTTTCAAGATTAGAGATTGCTTCTAAAGTATCCTTAATATGATTGTCTATACTTTGCCATTTTTGAACAGTAGTATCATTCAGTTTTTTTTTTTCACTACTATCCATAGCTTCCAATTCTGTACTTTCTGCATTATCAATCTCAACAATACCAAACGTATCAAAAAAGAAATCTTTTTCATATTCAAAAGAAATTTGAATAATAAACTCTTTTATCTGTAAAAGAAATTTATCTAAACTATCACTCAATGGCTCTGCATATATAAATTTGTCACTGCCAATTTGCGAAAAACGGTGTAGCACATTTTGAATTTTTTTAATATCTGTTACACATTCTTTTGAAAAAATAGCAACATCTGAAAAGCTCTTACCAAAAACAATATCACTAAAAGAATGTACACATTCAAGAGCAGAAATATCCTCCCAGTTTGCAGAAGAATTAAGACAATACTGAGCAATTAGCACATTATCACATTGTACAAGTACAGCAAAACCTCCGTATATTCTTTGGAAGTCGCCGTCTGAAACCGTTTCTGTTTTACTTTCAAGATGACAAGAGAAATGACCACATTTTAATTCGCTGTCATTTATCATATTCTTTCTTTGTGCTTCATTATCCATAGTTTACCCCCTTTATGCTTGTTTATCGGCGTTTTCGGTATTTTCAAACATAGTTTCTAAACTTCTAACCGCCGATATTTTCGTATTTTCCGATTTTGCATAGATAGCAGTCATACTTAAATTTGTATGCCCCATAAGCCGCTGTAATGTGATTGTATCTGTACCATTTTCAAGATTGAGTGTTGCAAAAGTTCTTCTTGCCGTATGCCAGCCGATATTCTTTTCTATACCAGCCGCCTTTACCCAGCGTTTTATATATGGCAAAGAAGCATTATGCGATTTTGCAAGTAACGGGAATACATAACTATCTTGCATAGGGAATATATTAGACGGCTTTATTAAAGACCACGCCGCCGCATTAAGTGGAATAGATACAAGGTTATGCGTTTTTACTTGCCTTTTATTTATCCACATTTCAACGCCGCTTTTTCCTTTTCTTTTCTCTATGTCATTCCACTTTAATGTAGCTAAATCAATACTTCTTAATCCTGTATGACAAGCAAACAGAAACGCCCTTTTACATTCATTTGCTAACGGCGTTTTTACGGCTGTATTATACAATATCTTTAATTCTTCGATTGTCAAAATCGCTTTATCTGTAATTTCTACCCTTACATTCCTAACACTTGCCGCTGGATTATGAGAAAGGATATTATCGCTAACCGCTTTATTTAAGGCTGTATGTAATGTTGCTACATAACGATTTATTGACGATGTTTTCAAATTGCTATCTTTTATTAGCCATTTCTGAAAATCTTCACACCAGCCAGCATTAACCGCCGATAATTGCACATTACCCCTTGAATACTTTTCAACGTATGAAGTAAGCCCTTTTGCAATTCTTATTGCACTTTTTCCCTGTAAGTTGCTTATATAGCCCTTTAGATATGAGATTAAAGACTGTTTTGCAGTAACGCTATCGGCAAAATTCCATTGACCTAATAAAAGCTGTCTTTCTCTTTCTGCTCTACAAATTTCTGCTGTATGCCATTGTTCTTTTTGTATCGCTTTATCCGTGCTTAGTTGCATATTAAGGCTTTCCCACTTATGCCGCCTGTTAATAATCATATCCAAATAAAAGCGATTGTTTTTTAGTCGAATGTGAACGCTTGCCATACTTAGCCCCTTTTCAGAAACAAAGTGATTAAAGGTGTAGACTATGTGTAGAAATCCTTAAAACAAAATGATTATTTGTGTAGAAGTATTTTTTATCTACACATTTAATCATTTTGGTTCTACACATAGTCTACACAAAATTATATAATGAGTGTCAAAGAAAGTCAATGATAATAATATTAAATTCAATAGAAATGCGGTCTATGGCTGATTAAGCCCGTTATTACTTTTTAAGAAAAGTCTTATTTTTCAATGGTTTGTTTATCACTATGAAACTTACTAAAAGGCTGTACACCCCCTTTAATTCACGCTATATAACACTTTTAAGAAAAGTATTTCTACACATACTCTACACAAAATTAAATAATGAGTATACTTCACGCCCTTTTGGTCTAAAGTGCCATAGCCTTGCTCCCTGTCTAAAGTGTCTAATTTTGCCTTTTGCTTTCGGGAACGTGCCGCAAAAAGTATTAAATGTAAAAGGTGATAAAAAAACACACACGTCCAATATCAAAATACGCCTAAAAATGCCGTTTTTTGCATTTTATGTTTACCGTTTAATAACCGATTTTTCAGCCGTTTCAATAACCGTAAATCAGCAGAAAAAGGTTAATTTTTGTTAACTTTTCTTAGCTCTACCCCCTGTTAGAAAGTGTTAGATTTTCGGGGCGGCTGTTGTTAGTTTTAGTTACCTTGTAATTCGATTAAGCGTGTTTTTTCGTCAATTTCTTGTATCAATGAGTTTGTATCAGAGAAAGAAAAATCATTTCTGTTTTTCTTTTCCTTTTGCCGTATACGCTTTAACGTTGGTACAGAGAATAAACCTTTATCAATTAAAGATTGTTTTGTACATTCATAATCAGCCGTGTACTTTTGCCGATACTTTTCTGCGATAAGGTCGTTAAACTCTTTTTCAGTCAACTCTTTATCTGTATTTACAATAATAGACCGCCCGTTTTTCTGTATTCCATTGTAGAAGCCTAAAAAAAGCCCTATCAACTTTCTATAAATTGCTTTTTCTGCTATGTCATACGGCTTTATATCCTGTTGAAAAATATGCTGTATGCCTTGCCGTTTTAATATTCTGTATTCCATACGCAATACATTCATAGCATTATATAAATCGGGAATGTTATCATTCTTTTTTACGCATTCTTTTATTTTGTCATAAGCACAAAAAGCAAAACTACCCGTATTTGTTTTATATGTAAGTGTATCTATCATTCCATACTGTACACGTTCATATTTTGCATTGTCATAAAAGCCGAAAAGCGATAGATAATCTACAACGGGATTACGCACAATAAAACTATAACCAATATCTACACGCCTTACGATACAATCTTTTAAGAAGTCATAGCCTATAATTGTTTCAAGTTTATGCAAGCCCGTTTTATAGCTCTCTCTGTTCAGTGGCGTTACATTCTCTTTATTCAAAAACTTTGCTATGCTACCCGTTATAAAAACGCCGTTGCAATTCCCTTTTATTTGCATATTCTCAATATTTCCAGCAAAAGAGTTTATATCAGTTTCTCTTAATTTCTCTTTTGAAATACTCTCTCTTATTGCTTCTTTTGCCAGCCTGTCATTTGTTTGTATCGTGATTGTATCTATCATTCTTACACTCTCTTTTTGTGTGAAAGGTACAAAATTTGTACCCCTAATTAACTTATTATAGAACGGCAAAGAAAAAGCCCTTGTTTTTCACTTCAAGGGCTTAACCGTTACTATAACGATTTATAGCTGTATCCCGTCAAGAAAAAGCGGTAAGCTGTTTGTATTCCAGCGTTCAAAAAGAGTTTCAACACATTCTGCACTATGCGCAAAAACATACATTTTGAATGATTTTCTATCAGCCGAAAACTCTATCAAAATGCCGTCGTCTCTCTCTATTCCCTTGCTATCCGCATAACAGCGATTAGGATATAAAGCCGAAAAGTTCACGCCGCTTAAACGCTTCTTTTTGCTTTTCTTGCCTTTATTCTCTGCTGGGTTACAAGAAACAACAAAATTAAAAACGTGCGTAAAATGTCTATGACCTGCTTTTCTGTCATTCAGATTTATATCAAACAAGATATAGCGTTCATTCTTGAAAGGCTTTCTTACCAGCTTGCACACGGGAAAAACATCTTGACCATTGCAAGATAATAAATAAGTCGTATGGCTTCCACTTTTCAAAGTGCCTGTATAAATTGCTATCAATGTGTTCATTCCTTACCCCCGTTCAACTTGTCGATAGCAATTTCTTGTAATTCAGCATTAGCCGCCCGTCGATTACTGAATAAAAAAGCCTGTAGCTCTTCTTTGCATAGTATTACACGCCCTTGCTTGCTTGTATCTGGCTTGTAATACGGGATTTTGCCGCAATGAATAAGACGGTATAAATACGGTTTTGAATATCCCGTCCACTTTGCCGCCGCTTCGATTGTTAAAGGTGTTTTTTCCATTTGTACCACCTAAAAAAAATTGAGTATAGAAACATACGACTTAACAAATCGCTTTTTTATGTTTCTATACTCAATAATAATCATTATTGATTTTCTTTAGGTGTCTTTTATGTGTCGTCAAGGTGTCGTGTTTGTTTTATGAACTTGCAACAGCTGCTTTTATAGCTTTTTCTGAATAAGCCCGCCCCGTACTTTTGTTTATAAATTGCCGCATAATTTCAGCAGTTACTTTTATATCACACTGCATACTTAAAAATGTAGCAACTGTATTCAAGTTATCGGTGATTACTTCTTTATCTTTATTGATATAGCCCTTGTCGATAAGTTTCTGAATATATTCAGCTTCTTTTGGTTCTTTGATAGCTTGCTTTATTTCGGCTGTGCTTGCCATTTGCAATTTTTCAAGATTAGAGATTGCTTCTAAAGTATCCTTAATATGATTGTCTATACTTTGCCATTTTTGAACAGTAGTATCATTCAGTTTTTTTTTTTCACTACTATCCATAGCTTCCAATTCTGTACTTTCTGCATTATCAATCTCAACAATACCAAACGTATCAAAAAAGAAATCTTTTTCATATTCAAAAGAAATTTGAATAATAAACTCTTTTATCTGTAAAAGAAATTTATCTAAACTATCACTCAATGGCTCTGCATATATAAATTTGTCACTGCCAATTTGCGAAAAACGGTGTAGCACATTTTGAATTTTTTTAATATCTGTTACACATTCTTTTGAAAAAATAGCAACATCTGAAAAGCTCTTACCAAAAACAATATCACTAAAAGAATGTACACATTCAAGAGCAGAAATATCCTCCCAGTTTGCAGAAGAATTAAGACAATACTGAGCAATTAGCACATTATCACATTGTACAAGTACAGCAAAACCTCCGTATATTCTTTGGAAGTCGCCGTCTGAAACCGTTTCTGTTTTACTTTCAAGATGACAAGAGAAATGACCACATTTTAATTCGCTGTCATTTATCATATTCTTTCTTTGTGCTTCATTATCCATAGTTTACCCCCTTTATGCTTGTTTATCGGCGTTTTCGGTATTTTCAAACATAGTTTCTAAACTTCTAACCGCCGATATTTTCGTATTTTCCGATTTTGCATAGATAGCAGTCATACTTAAATTTGTATGCCCCATAAGCCGCTGTAATGTGATTGTATCTGTACCATTTTCAAGATTGAGTGTTGCAAAAGTTCTTCTTGCCGTATGCCAGCCGATATTCTTTTCTATACCAGCCGCCTTTACCCAGCGTTTTATATATGGCAAAGAAGCATTATGCGATTTTGCAAGTAACGGGAATACATAACTATCTTGCATAGGGAATATATTAGACGGCTTTATTAAAGACCACGCCGCCGCATTAAGTGGAATAGATACAAGGTTATGCGTTTTTACTTGCCTTTTATTTATCCACATTTCAACGCCGCTTTTTCCTTTTCTTTTCTCTATGTCATTCCACTTTAATGTAGCTAAATCAATACTTCTTAATCCTGTATGACAAGCAAACAGAAACGCCCTTTTACATTCATTTGCTAACGGCGTTTTTACGGCTGTATTATACAATATCTTTAATTCTTCGATTGTCAAAATCGCTTTATCTGTAATTTCTACCCTTACATTCCTAACACTTGCCGCTGGATTATGAGAAAGGATATTATCGCTAACCGCTTTATTTAAGGCTGTATGTAATGTTGCTACATAACGATTTATTGACGATGTTTTCAAATTGCTATCTTTTATTAGCCATTTCTGAAAATCTTCACACCAGCCAGCATTAACCGCCGATAATTGCACATTACCCCTTGAATACTTTTCAACGTATGAAGTAAGCCCTTTTGCAATTCTTATTGCACTTTTTCCCTGTAAGTTGCTTATATAGCCCTTTAGATATGAGATTAAAGACTGTTTTGCAGTAACGCTATCGGCAAAATTCCATTGACCTAATAAAAGCTGTCTTTCTCTTTCTGCTCTACAAATTTCTGCTGTATGCCATTGTTCTTTTTGTATCGCTTTATCCGTGCTTAGTTGCATATTAAGGCTTTCCCACTTATGCCGCCTGTTAATAATCATATCCAAATAAAAGCGATTGTTTTTTAGTCGAATGTGAACGCTTGCCATACTTAGCCCCTTTTCAGAAACAAAGTGATTAAAGGTGTAGACTATGTGTAGAAATCCTTAAAACAAAATGATTATTTGTGTAGAAGTATTTTTTATCTACACATTTAATCATTTTGGTTCTACACATAGTCTACACAAAATTATATAATGAGTGTCAAAGAAAGTCAATGATAATAATATTAAATTCAATAGAAATGCGGTCTATGGCTGATTAAGCCCGTTATTACTTTTTAAGAAAAGTCTTATTTTTCAATGGTTTGTTTATCACTATGAAACACTCGGTTTCTCTTGATGAAACAAGGTGTTTCACTCGATGAAACCAATAGTTTCGTATAATGAATCTGTTGATTTTATACGGTAAAACGAATAACAAACCCAAGCAGCCGCCTTTATTTTTACCGCCCCTCACCAAAACACATAGCGTGCATAGAATATTTGTATTCAAAAAAATTCTTTAGAGTGTACACTCTAAAGAGGCTTGACAAGAGCCTCTTTAGAAAAACTCGCTACTCGCTCGTTTTTCTAAAGGATTAAAATGATTTTCTGTAAGGAGGACTCCTATGACTTAACTTTAATAGCGTTTAAAGGAAGAAAAAAATATATCATCTTGAGAGGAATAAAATGTACGATTATACAGACAGTGAAAAAGAAAAATTTATAAAGCAGGCTTTAGAACAGTTATTAGAAGCAGGCTTGCTCAAACCATGTACAACTGCAAATGGAATAGCCAAAAGAGTGCTTACAAGCGGGCTTAAAGGATTATCAAATAGGCAATTTGCTGTTATAGATTCATTATTGGACAAAAAATGCTCTCAATGTAAAGAAAAAATTCCATTGAGCCAGCTCTATGCCTGTATTACAGATAATCCAATAATATGCGCGGACTGCCGATATACCGCACAGAAATATGATTTACAACTACCTAGAAGTGTTTAAAAAGTGCAGACGTATGTTTGTACAATATATTTTTTAGGAGGTTCACAATGTTTGAATCATTTGAACTCTTCAAAGATTATTTTGGAATGGCTGGCGGTAAAATGCAGAACGTCAAGGGATTGAAGCTCAATAATATTACGCCGACAGGCGGACGAAGTAGAATCGTTATTGACGATTTGAAAAGAGCGATGAATGCACAGGGCATTACAACTCCTCATAGCATCGATATGAGCTTCTTCCGAAACATCTAAGTTTTGCAAATTCTAAAAGACGCAGTCTGTCAAAATATTTCGGCAGGCTGCGTTTTTTAAGGTAATCGACTTAATCAGAAAATTTTTTAATTCTTTTTCTGCCAAACTTGATTTTGACTTATTTCGCCAAAAATCGTATGAGTTGCAATTTTCATTGCTTCTCCATTGTATTCAACAGCACACACATTCCCATTTTTTCCAATGAGTTTTGAAATCTCACTATGCCAATTCTCAACAGAATTCCTGTTTCCATATTCACGAAGATATACACAAAAATATTTTTTGTTCCGCACTAACTCATTGATTACCGTGTGTGAATCAAAATACGCATTACATGAAAATTTCTTAATGATTTCATCGATACAATCTTCTAACGTCATTAAAAATCCTCCGTAAACAAAAATAGATAGCGAAAAGACATCGCTATAAAAAAGTATAACGCACTTTTTGGTCAATCTTACAACAAAAATATTTTTTCGCGCCGCATTTTATTATACAAAGCGAATTCCCACACGATGAGAAAATCGCGGATTAAAAAAAGAGTTCGGAGATTAAGACAACAGCACAGCACGAGAGCGCAACAGGAAACAAACCTGCGCCAAGGTACGAAAGAAAAATCCCGACGGTCAAAGCTATAAAGCCTGCCACCGTGGAATCCGTTTGTTCAACAATCGCGGGAAAAGTCATCACCGAAAGCGTGATATACGGCACATAGTACAAAAACGAACGCAAAAAGCGGTTCTTTATCGGGCGTGTAATCAGCGTCAGCGGCAAAACACGAATTAAATAGGTTACAATCGCGCCAATAAAAATATATGCGTAAATACTCATTTTTCACTCTCCTTTTTTTCATTTTCTTCATACACAGGCTTTATCACGGCAAGAATTGCACTGATAACGATTGTGAGAATTATCGTTTTCATTCCCGACGACAGCAATTTTACCAGCGGCAAAACTGAAAACAAATAGCTTGCAATAAAGCTGACCAGTATTGCAACAGAAAGAACTTTGTCTTTTTTTGCAGGAGGAACGATAATTGCCAAAAACATTCCGTAAAGCGACAAGCTCAACGCATTTACCACAAAGTCAGGCAACAGATTTCCTGCCATAACTCCGATAGCCGTTCCTATCGCCCAAAGAGGTGCTGCGATAAGTGCCGCTCCGTATGTGTAGCTCGGTGTATAATTTTCTTTCGCAATCGCAATGCCAAAAAGCTCATCGCTCAAAGGAAATCCAACGATGAACCTGTGAAAAAACGGAGTATTTCGAGAAAACTTTTGGCTCAACGCGCACCCCATCAACATATACCGCGCATTAACCACTAAAATCACAAATGCAGTTTCGATAACACCAGAAAGAGAAGCGACACATTCAAACAACGCATATTCCCCCGCAGAAGCAAGGTTTAATATGCTGACCAAAAATCCTTGAAATGCATTAAAGCCGAGTTTTTTCGCAAATATGCCGAGCGAAAAACTCACTGCAAAATATCCTAATCCTATCGGAATGCCGTCGCGAAGTCCTTGAAGAAATATCGTTCTCGTGTTTTTGTTCATAATCGCTAAAAATCCTTTAGCAAGATTGTAGCATTTAAAATTGTGCTTGTCGATTAGTGCAATATCGGCTATGATAGTAATATCTTTTTTTCGGAGGAAATAAATTGAATTTCATTTTCTTAGGACCACCAGGAGCAGGCAAAGGAACTCTTGCAAAGCAGGTTGCAGAGGCTTACAATATTCCTCACATTTCAACAGGCGATATTTTCCGTGAAAATATCAAGAATGGTACGGAGCTTGGCAAAAAAGCAAAGGCAATTATCGACGCAGGCGGTTTGGTCAGCGACGAAATCACGATTGACCTTGTCAAAGACCGTCTTTCTAAAGACGACACAAAGAACGGCTATATTCTCGACGGCTTCCCTCGCACCATTCCTCAGGCAGAAGCACTTGATACCTTCGCAACAATCGACGCGGCTGTAGATTTCGCTATTTCGGACGCTGAAGTTGTAGAACGCTTAGGTGGTCGTAGAATGTGTAGAAAATGCGGTACACCGTACAACATCACTGCTGCTCCGCCGAAAGTGGAAGGCGTTTGCGATAAATGCGGCGGCGAACTGTACACACGCGACGATGATACTGACGAGGCAATTAAGCACCGCTTAGATGTGTACCGAGAGCAAACAGAACCGCTCATCAACTACTACAAAGGCAAAGACAAGCTCAAAGAAATCGATGCACGCACAACGCTTACAACTGGTTTAACGCAGTTCAAAGCTCTTTTTCCACAGAAGTAAGCATATTCTGCATTGTAAGCGATAGACAAAAATCCCCCTCGCCATATAGGAGAGAGGGATTTTTTTACGGGAGATATGTCATAACAAAACAACTTGAGGCTATTAGCGAGAAAGTATTCTGTACATTTGACGAGCCTTTTCGTGTCCTGGGTTCAAGTCTAAGCAATATTGCAACACACTAACCGCATTTTCTCCCTCGCCTTGCTCTCGATGTATACACGCTATGCGATAAAGAATCTCGGCTTTTGTATAATTGTCATCGGTCGAAGACGAAGCATCACGATACAATTTCATCGCTTCTTGTTTTCGCCCCAAAACATCATATATAACAGCAAGATTTACAAGCGGTTCAACTGCGTATCCGTTTCCATTGCTAGAAGTTACAAAGCTGACAGATTTTCTCTGCGCCTTAAACACAAGATACTCATAAAGTGTAATAGCCTTTTCTACATCGCCCTCTACAGCTTCAAAATACGCTTTACATTCTAGTTCCCAATAATCAAACTGCTCTACATTTTCCCAAATATTCTCAGAATCCGAATACCGAGATTTTATATAATTGCAGAACAAAGCTTTTGCTTCATCATATTGTCCAAGCTCCAAAAGCCGCTCTACTGCATACTCTGCAAGCAATGGCGGATACAAGTTCGTTGCAGTTTCAGTTCCCTCGATTGCATCATATACGCTAGAAATTTTCTCATTCAATGACCTATCTTTTTTTGATGCATCAAGAAGCCTCTGACGAACCGCAACTAATTCGGGCGCATGCAAATCTTTCATCTGATATAACGCATCTTCTACAGGAATCTTCGTTATTTTGTCATATTTCAGCATATCAAGAGAACGCAAGCCTGTTTTTCTCACTTCAATAGTAAGCGGGTCATTTTCAGACATCTCAGATGTTTCAAGTGCATAGTTTCCGTAAGCAATGAGAGCAGGAACAAACGATTGCCATTGCGTTATTAACTTGTTAAGAGTTGTATATCGGCTTACATAATCGCCATGTTTTTTATCCCAATAGGCATTGTTCACAAGCAACGACGGCACAAGAGAATAAGAAGAATCGGTAGAAGTGAGTGTATGAGTTGTCAAAAATTTTGTACGAATATCATAAGCCTTCTGTTCATCGCCATAAAGAATATACGAATCAGACTCAAGAGCCGCTAACTTTGTATCAAGCTCAACAGAAGTTTTCTCAAAGCCTTCAAGTTCTTTAGCTTGCTTTATCGCATCTAGCGCACTGCCATAATCCTTCTTATCATAAAAGACGCAAGCCCAAAAAAGTGCGTCTTCACTTGATTGCATCTCATTCGGATATAAAGCCACCGCCTCCGCTTTTTTATCGCTGCCCATCAAAAGAGCAGCCGCATTGCGTAGCCAATAGCCATTTTTTGTTCTATTAAAAGAATCTATATATGTCTGAATATATCGCGAATCATGGTACGAGGCGTTATCTACAGAAGAGCGAAGCGTTGCCTCTGCATTAACAGAACCGTAAGACGTGCCTTGTAAGCTAGAAGACACCTTAACAGCTTCTTTTGCTTTTCCGTGCCTTAAAAGATAGTGAGCATACACAGCGCAAAGCTCTTTATCATCTTTTAATGCTTTTATACCATTTGCAAGCACTTTTCCAGCTTTTGCATCTTCATTCAAAAGCACATATCGCTTGTAAATGCTCAATCGAGCATTAGAGCTATACACTTTTTTTGAAGCTGAATTAAGAGCTGTCAAAGCATCTGAAACTTTACCAGAACTGATATAAGTATCTATTTCTTCTAGCAAGGCTGAAAAGTTTGCATCATCGACTTTTTTTGAGCAGGCAGTAACAAAAAAAACTGCCATCATTATAAGAAGAGGCACAAAAAACCGATTTGTTTTATTTCTTCTCATACACAGCAGTTTCATAATGTATCTCCTAAATTATAAGCGTTATATTACTTATCGGAACTTTTTTTCGTATTCGATATATCCTTACTTATAGTATCGAGAATTGCATTCAAAAATTTGAATGAATCATCTTGACCGAATTCTTTTACGATAGCAATCGCTTCATCAATTATAATAGATGGATGCAAATCTTTTTGATACAACAAAGAATACACGCTAAGACGTAAAACAGCAAGAGAAACTTTGTTTAATCTTTCCATTGTCCACGAAGCTGACAGATGAGATTTAATCATCTCGTCAATTTCATTTATATTGCTTATTGTACCCTTTATTAAAAGGCGTGCAAAATCTGCATTATCACTTTCAATCACTTCAGTCTTTTTGTCGTTATTCGCCCAAGAAAGCGACAAAAGTTCATCTTCTTTTACACCGCCTACGTCCCATGAGTACAATGCTTGGAACGCTAGTATTCTTCCTTTTCGTCTTGACACTCTGCTATCCTTTACCAATTCAAAAGTTTGTCCAAATCTGCGCCAGTCTTAATCCGCTCTACATTCTCAGGAGTATTAAGCTCTTTTGTAACTTCTTGAATTGCCTTCAAAAAAGCCTGTTGCTGCTTTTGCTGAGAGAGCGTTTGCTTGATATATTCATATACCGTTACATTAGATTCAGGCTGCACAGAGTCCATAAGTTCCAATGCCTTTTTTGGAAATTTCTTTGTAATTACAAAAAAATACCATTCATTATTGTTTTCTATTACATCAGAAATATATCCCATATTTTCTTTAAACAGGTTCAAAAGATTCGCATAGTTCATTCCGAGCTGGCGCGCAGCGATTTCTGTTTTTCCAATTAACATATCGCCTACTTTATATGCAGAATCTTTTTTCTGCGATTCAGTCTTCATCAACTCTGCTGATATCTTCTTTGATTTATAATCATCATAGACTTTTAAGATTTTCGCTTTAGAAGCAGATGGGTCTGTTCCTTTTGGCATAATAGTAATAAACAGCTTCAATGTTTCAGGCTGCACAAGAGAAGACTCATTCAAAGAATAATAGTTGTCAATTTCGTCTTTTGTTGGCTCAGCAGCTTTTTGGATTTCATCACTTTTTTTAGAAAGAACATAATTTCGTGCAAGATATTGATTTTTCAAATACACCTTATATTCAGAAAGACTCATTCCAACCTGCTCTTTCAAAAGTTGGTCTACCGTCATATTGTAATTTGCCTTTACCAACTCTGCAAACTGCGCTTCTGTAACTTGCTTTCCCACCATTTGCGAAATCGCCTGCTGAAAAAGTTGGTCAGTTTGCGTACCAGAAAGGTTCATTCCCTCTTTTGTAGCAGCTTGAATGACAAGTTTTTCATCAATCAATGCGTCCAAAATCTGCTTTTTATCATCAATGCTAAAAGCATCTGTTCTCGTTTGCTTCTGATATGTTTCTACACGATTTTTAAGCTCTTTTAAAAAAATCGTTTCAGGCTTAGAAGCATTAAGCTTTATCCTGACAAGAGGCTGCATATTTGCCGACTGTGAAAAAGCACATGGCAACACGGCAGCAAAAAAGAAAACACAAAGAGCTAAAACCTTCATAGCTAAAAAATCCCCTTAAATAAATGAAATAAATTTTTATGTGCTTATAAAAACCACACTATTATGTAAACAGTGTGGTCTTTATTTTGTTACAAAAAAAATTTTTTATGCTTCAAGCGGAAGTCCGCCAGAAATCACCGCGCGAATACGGCGCACACCC
>ERZ842401.4535-NODE-4535-length-16075-cov-4.291760_pt1 | contig 16075 bp, 3 predicted proteins | sample MGYA00521270_ERZ842401 | MGnify/ENA primary metagenome ERZ842401 (study PRJEB31892, sample SAMEA3878208) | bioreactor metagenome | biome: Moose rumen | place: Sweden | collected 2011-10 | study: EMG produced TPA metagenomics assembly of the PRJEB12797 data set...
CCCAATCCCCAATCCCCAATCCCCAATCCCCAATCCCCAATCCCCATCTTCAAATTATCTTTTTTTTAAAATTAATTATTATTTTTAATCAAAATTTAGTTTGTTAAAAAAATAATTATATGTTAAAAAGTTTATCTTTGTTTTATATAAAAATGTCAGAAGGGATATCATTTAATTCAACAAAAGACGAAGTAGCCAATTATTTTCAAAAAATATTTAGAATAAGTGAAGAAACAAAAAATAATTTTATTAAAGAAGATATATCAGGTGATATATTATTAGATATTACAGATGATGATTTCAAATCACTTGGTGTAAAAGTTATCCCCTTAAAGAAAATAAAAATGTTTTTAACCAATGAACAAGCAAGGTTTAATAAAACAAAAGAAATAAAAGAAAAAATTACAATTAAATCATCTATTCAAGAAGTTAATACATTCCTGGAAAAAAGTTTTAATTTCAAAGGAAAAAATAATACTATAAATGGGGAAAAATTATTTCTTTTAGATAATGAAGGTATGAATAAATTAGGATTTAATTTAGGTCAGAAAAAGAAATTAATAAAATATATTAATTATTTTAAAAATTTACCTATTGAAGATAATGCAGAAAAAGAATTTGAAGAAGAAATAATTATACATAAAAATAGTACAGAAGAAGAAGTATCAAAATTTTTAAGAAAAAATTCGAAATTGTCTCAAGAAATAATTGATGATTTAGGATTTGATGCTAAATCTTTATTGGAAATAACCAACGAAGAAATAGATGATTTAGAAGAATTAAAGAAAGAAGAAAAAGAAAGTTTAAAAAAATCTTTGAAGAAAAATAAAGAAAATTTAAATATGATTATCAGCGACAAAAGTACAAAAAAGGAAGTTTCTAAATTCTTAAGGATTAAATTAAATTTTTCTGATAAAATAATAAATGAATTAAACCTAGATGGAAAAACGATATTTAAGTTTGATATAAAACTAATAGATAAATTCTCGCAATTAAATAATCAAGAAAAAGATAAATTTAAAAAATTATTAACAGAATTACAAAAGGAAAAAAAGCCTGAACCTGTAAAAGATTTGACTAAAGAAAGTACAGAAGAAGAAGTTTGTCAGTTTTTTATCAACAATTTAAATTTTTCTGAAGATTCAATAAGACCCTTAGGACTTGATGGAAATTACTTGTTTTCAATGGAAACTAATGATATTGATGGTTTAGATATTACTTATGAAGAAAAACAAATATTTAAACAATATTTAAACAAGATAAAAGAAAAACCTAAATCTAAGCCTGAACAAATATCTGAACCTGAATTTAAAATAACTTATGATAGTAATAAAATTGATGTGATAAATTTTTTGGTTAAAAAAATAAATTTAAAAAAGGATGTAGCTCAAAAATTAAATTTAGACGGAAAAACTTTGCTCTTATATGATGAAAGAGATATTAATGAAATTGATTTTCTTTCAAAAAAAGAAAAGAATGAATTAATTAAGGTAATGAAAGAAATAAATATAAAAATTTCAGATTTGAGTAATAATGCTGATGTTATGAAATTTTTGAAATTAAATTTAGATTTCAATGATAAATCTATTGATGCTTGTAGAACTTGGAATGGAACATATTTATTAAATTTAAAAGTAGAAGAAATAAATAAAATGAAAAATATTTCAGATAATGACAAAAAAAAATTAATAGGATATTTAAATTTGATGAATATTACTATAAATAAAGAAAGTAATTATGAAAAAGTTGCAAAATTTTTAAAAATAAAACTTTCTTTTTCATTCAAATCAATAAAAAAATTAAATATAGATGGGAAAAATTTTTTTTTAATGAAAGAAGGAAATGTTGATAAATTAGATATTAAAAAGGAAGAAAAAGATAAATTAAAAAATTTACTAATAAGAAAGCCTGATCAAAAAATCAAGCCGATTGAACAAAATTATAATTCAAATGGATTTTTTGTAATCGCTTTAAAAAAACAAAAAAATAATTTTACTATAAATATTTCTGAAAATAAAAATAAAATTAAAATTGAGAAAAATATAATTCATATTGCTGAATTTTCTTATAAAAATGATAGATATATACTATATATTTATCAAGTTTTTTCAAATGAAGCTATTAAAAATATATCAATACTTGCAAATGATAATTCTTCAAAAGTTAATTTTTGGAGCAGTATTAAATTTTTATATGATGAAGTTTATTTTTACTTTGATAATTTAAAATTCCATGGAGATATATATAACTATTTTTTTGATACTAGTTTCAGTATTATAATAAAAGAATATTTATCTTGCTTTTTTGAAAAGCAAGATATAGCAAGGGAACAATTTAAAACTAAATTATTAAAAGCATTATTGGCAAAAATCATAGCATCAAAAAATAATGTTATTGAAATGTATCCAAATGAAATTTTAAAATTTTTCAAATATAGTCTCAAATATAAATTGGCTTTAGATAAAATTATTTGTTTGGATGTTATTCTTAAAGAAGAAGAACAATTAAATAATAATTATTATATTCGTAATGATGATTTAGATAAAGTTGATATGAATTTCAAAAAAACAAAATTTTTATATTTATTAATAGAAATCTATTCTAATTACGACTGTATTTATTTGCTTGATTTAATGAATTCAAAAAATGGAAATATATTTTCAAGAGGAATTCTAGATCTATTGATAGATGATAATAAAAAAAATAAAATATTAAATTTATTAATTCAAGATGATAAAAATTTGAAAATTTTCCAAAAAAATTTACTTAAGGTAGTTGAGAAAAAAGAAGAAATTAATGTTATAATAAAATTATCAAAAAGTCTTTTAAATAATTTATTATTTATCAAAGAAAATTTGTATGATATAAATGAAACTTTAAGAAAAGTTGTAAACTTTTATAATATTTTAACAAATTATGAATTAAGTTTTAATAATGCAAGAGAAAATGAGGATATAGATAAAATAATTTTTACTCTAACAGAATTAATAGATTTAACAAAGGATAAATATAAAATATTGAATTGCGATAAAATATTTGCCAGTATGTTAATATCTTTTGAAAATAGGGAAATTAATGATTTATTTAAATTACGTAATATTTTTGAAAAAACTAAAATTGATAAAGAATTAATTGATAGATTTTATGATAAAATTCATCATTATGGATTAGAATTAATGAGAAAAGCAAATTTAAAACCTGAAGAAATAATAACATTTATTTTAAAACAGGATATTTATTATTATTCTGAAGAATTTGCTTTTAGTGAAAAAAGAGTTCCAGAAATATTCAAATATATCCCAATTACAAATGAAGATGAAAATTATTTATCTTATATTAATTTAATTAAAGTGAATAAATTATGGAATCTTTTTACAAAAAATGAAAAAATGAAAGATAAATTTTATAATATAATACTTTCACAAATGAAAAAATTATTTGATTTCAAAGCTATATTTGATATCTTTCCAATAAATGAAATTGATAAAAATTTTACTTGGCATATTAATGTTAAAATGGAAAATTTAATAGATAAAGATAATCATGAAATAAATGAAACTATTTTTGACATATTTGATAATTGGCTTACAGTGAATTTTAACTGCCATTTTGATATAAAAAATTATGCCTTTGGTATTTTAAAAAATAAAAAAAAAATATCTAATTATTTTATGCACTTATTAAAATCTGAAAAAATGAATAAAATTAGAGAAGAAATAAAGCAATCTATAATTAACTATTTTATGTATTATAATAATGGGGAAATAAATGCTGAATCCTTGATAGAATTATTGCTGATTGCAAATAAAGAAGATAAGATTTTTTTTTTGAATCAATTAAATAATCAAGTAATGGAAGAAAAAGATTTTTATAATAAAGAAGAAACTAATAAATTTTTACTATTTAAATTATTTTTCACAAAATGTTATATTCATTTAAAAGATAATATTCAAGAGGGTGGATACTTTTTGAAATCAATTGAAATCAAAAATAAAATATTAAATGATCTATATAACAATGATGTACCATATAAAATAATTAATGATTTGATTAAAGATAAAAATATTTTTTATAAAAAAATTCTTCTAATAACAGATAATAATGAGATAGAAGCAAAACAATATCTAGATAAATTCAACTATAATATGATGAGATGTGATTTAATATTTAAAGATTTGGATATAATTTATGATTTTTATACTTCATTTTACAGTACGACTAAAGCTAATATTATAATTTTAATTAAAAATAAAATTGCTAAATTAAAAAATATGAATGTTTCTGAAATAATAAAAATAGATAAAATTTTTGAGGATAATATTATTTTTAATTTTGATGAAGCCAAATTTGAAAGTATTAATATAAAATATAAAAATTCTTGTTTTTTTATGTCTATATATAATAAAAATAAAGTAAACATTGGAATAAAAACAGAAGATCAAATTTTTAAGAGTACAATTAAAAATTTTAAAGATTCTCTAACTAGAATAATTATTCAAAGAGAAACAAAAGAGCCATTTTTTGGAATAAATAATATTGAAACAATAATGGAAGCAACAAGAGAACCAAAAAATGATTTACAAAAAGAAATATTATTCATAGGGAATGAATTCAAACATTTAAATAAAAATGAATACATAAGCAATGATTTATTAAAAGATTTAATAAATTTTTCTCAGAAAGATAAAATTATAAATATTTTGAGAGGTATTATTGATTTAATAGAAGCATATAATGATTTATCTGGAATTCAATTAACTTATTTTATTCAATTGTTGAAAACAATGAATGAAAAATTAAATTCAATTAATGTAACAGGGGAAGATATAAAAAACTCAAAAAGTTTTCTAATAAAATATGGGTATGATATTGAAAAAGATTCTGCTATATTAGATTTCTTTGGATTATTTATTGATAAAAAAAAATCAATTTTATTTCTAAAAACTATATGGGAAAAAAATTTAGATGCTAGAATTTTAAATGAATTGATAGATGAAAGTGATTCATCTGTTTTACAAACCTCAGATATCGATAATTTAATATATGTAAGTATATTTTTTAATAAACTAACAAAAAATTACGAGATAAAAACGGATGAAAACTTTTTGATAATATTCAAAAAAGAATTTGAGAATGAAAAAAATATTCCAATAAAGCTTAGTGAATACGTAAACTCATTTGGACAAATAATCCAATTATTTAATATATATAGTGAAAATCGTGAAATGACAACTGAAATAATTAGTAATATATTAAAATTATCTATAGTTAATTTATATAATGATGAAACTATAAATTCTTATACATGTATCATCCAATATGAGAAAAGAGGAAATGAAGATAATATTCTAAATTTAAATAAATTAGATGAATTAAGAAATAAAATTTTATTATCAAGTTCGAATTCAAATTTTAATAACAATAATTTTAATAAAGAAAAAAATGCTTTTGATAAAGCAAAATTAATAAAAGATTTCGTAAATTTAATAGATAATATAAAACAATTAAATCAAACAATGAATAGCCTTTTGAAATCAGGATATTTTCATATTAATGATTTTTCACTTTTTATACAAGATGGAAAAGTAGTAAAGGAAAACGACCCAACAAAAGATTTACAAAAAATAATGGAAGAATATAGTGAACTTAATGATAATTTTAAAAAAGAAATAAAGGAAGGATATATAAAATTTCCGAATTTGAGGTTATTTTATGGAAAACAATTGTTTTTACTTTATGAAAAAACAAAAAATAAAAATATTGATATTTCTTCAATATTTAATTCTATTACTATGAGAAATATTAATAATCCAAATATTAATTTTTTATATAATAATAATTTAAAAGAATTAGAAAATATAAATCTTTATTTAGATCAATTATTTAAATCTTATAAAATAAGTTTTAAAGATTTATTTATAAAAAATAAAGTTTTACCAGAATTATATTTAAAACCAGGTTTATATAGAAGAATAAAGGTTGGAGATAATAATGATTTAATTGAACAAATATTAAATATTTATCAAAATATAACAGGCAATATTCCCACAATAAATACTTTATTATTATGTAATGAAGAAACATCTATAGAACAAATAGAATCTTTCTTGTACAGAGCATTATTATGCGATGAACAAATTTTATTTATAATATCAAATATGGAATGCTTAGAGCTTTCAATAACTCATGAATTAATTGAGAAATTAAAATTTATTTTTGAATTTAAAAATAAGGAAATAAATTCATATATTCTATTTATATATGAGAAAATAGACTCTGGCTTAGTTAGAGATTTGGAAAAAATCATACCTGAAAAAAATATTTTTAATAATTATTTTTTAAAAAAACCTGAAAAAAAAAATAAAGAATTGCAAAAAATTAATTTATATTCTTCAATATATTCTGGATATGGAAAAACTACAGAAATTAAATATAATGTTAAAAACAAAGTTGGGATTTATAAGTATTTACCTATTGGTGGCTCTTTTTCAAGAGATTATATTATTAATAATTTGACGAAATTAAATATTGATTTTCAAGAAGCAAAAAAAACATATATTCATTTAGATTTATCTGAAACAGATAATGATAATTTAATGAATGAAATATTATTTAAATTAATAATTCTTCGCTCTTTAGATTCAAATAAAAAAATATATTATCTTGGTTATGATATTAATATAATTATAGAAATACCAAAAGGATTTGTAATATTTGAAGAAAAATATAAATTATTAAATTTATTCAATAAAATTTATATTGATAAATTATATCCTCTAAGATTGGAAGAAGGAGTAAAACTAATAGGCGAATCTCCTATAGCAACTGTAGCAGAAGTATTATCATTTTATGAACAAGGCCTAATAGGTAAAAAAAATATTGATTTAAATTCACCTATTAAAAAAAGTGCTAAACAATGTGAAAAAATAATAGATAAATATTTTAATGCAGAAAATCAAAGTTATTATCAAAAAATGAATTTTATAAAAATATTAGCTGTTCAATTTATAAAGTTTACAAATAATCCTTATTTTGATTGTTCTTTATATGATGAAGATGATGAATTAATAGAAAAATCTAGAATTTCTGTTATTTCCAATTTTATTGAATTAACAAAAGTATTTACAAGATCACCCTTTGATGGAGTATTACTTAGTCAATATAAATCAATGAAATTATTTGGAAAATATAATGAAGAAAGAGCTATCGAAGAAGGTATTAAGCAATTGGCTGATAAAGAAAAAAAAAGGGAAATATTTTCTTTTGAAAAGATTAAGCCAAGTTTAGTTTTTTTTAACATGGATGGCGGCTCTTTAAGCATAATAACCAATAATAATAAAAACGATGAAGAATATAAAAGTTTAAAAAAATTATGGAATTCGCAAAATAGAAAAAATGAGAAAGAAAAAGAATTAATTGACTATAAAAAATTAAAACATAATGATTTTTTAAATGAAATAAAGCAATTATTTTCTTTGGATGACACGTCAAAAGACGATATTAATAATATATGTGAAAAATTAGGTAATTATATTTTTGTTGCAGATAACTTTATAAAAATTGTAAGAATTTTATTAAATATACAAGCAAAAATACCTGTAATACTAATGGGCGAAACTGGAGTAGGAAAAACAAAATTATTAGAAATGCTTGCAACTTTATATGGAAAAAGTAAAAAAGATAAATTTAAATGGCATAGGATCCAAATTCATGCAGGAATAACTGACATAATAATTGTAAAAGAATTAAAAAAAATCATAGACGAAGAAAAAAACAATAATGATACTACTTGGATATTTTTTGATGAAATAAATACATGTAATTCAATGGGATTAATCAGTGAAACAATGTGCAATCATTCATATCTAGGAAAAAAAATAGATGATAAATTTATTTTTTTAGGCGCTTGTAATCCATATAGAACAATGGATATCAAAATGAAAGAAAGTGGATTAGTATATTATAATATGAAAGAAAAAAATAAATTGAATAATTTAGTATACACTGTAAATCCTTTGCCACATTCTTTACTTAATTTCATTTTTGATTTTGGTTCACTTCAACCTGAAGATGAAAAAAAATATATTAAAAATACAGTTCTCTCAATTTTATGGAAAATAAATGACAAATTATTTGAATTATTTGGAAAGAAAAAAAAAGGAAAAGATGAGCAGTTCAAAAATATTCGTGATGAAATGATTGAAAGTATATCAATTTGCCATGATTATATTAGAGAAATTTATGATACATCAACAGTTAGTTTAAGGGAAATAAGAAGATTTGGAATATTTTTCGAATATTTTATGAAGAATTTCAAAAAAGAAAATAGAGATAAAAAAATGAAATGGAGTTTGAATATGACTTTATACTTATGTTATTATTTAAGAATTAATGATAAGAAAAAAAGGGAGGAACTTGTAAAAAGATTGAATAAATTTTATGAAGAAAGCTTTTTGGTAGTTCCAGAATCTGAAATCAGGAGATTAACTAGAGAAATGGATATAAACGAAAAAGGAATCGCTTTAAATAGAACTTTAAAAGAAAATTTATTTACATGCTTTACTTGTATAGATAATAATGTACCTATTATTATTATAGGTAAACCTGGTACTGGAAAATCTTTAAGTTTTCAAATATTATTTAATACATTAAAAGGGGAGAATTCTAAGAGTCCTCTTTTCAGAGATAAAGGGATATTATATAGATATTATTACCAAGGATCTGAAACAAGTACTTCCGAAGGTATTGATAAAGTTTTTAAAAATGCAAGAAAGGCAAAAAAAGATCCTAAAAATAAAAATAATATAAATTTAGTATTTTTTGATGAAATGGGTTTAGCTGAAAGATCTAGCAATAATCCATTAAAAGTAATTCATTTTTTATTAGAAATGGATGATGAGGATTCTGTACCATTTTTAGGTATATCAAATTGGCGTTTAGATGCAGCTAAAATTAATCGTGCATTAAATTTATCTATTACTGATTATGATATAAAAGACTTAGAAGAAACTGCAATATCAATTGCTGAAGCTCTTGATAAAAATTTATCTAATAAATTTATAGATTTTTTTAAAGTATTAGCTCAAACATATCATGAATATATATTATTCAATCAAAATAATTTAACAGAAAATAAAGATTTCCATGGTAATAGAGACTTTTATAATTTGATTAAAACTGCTATGAGAGAATTAATTATGAAAACAGAAGAATTGAATAAAAATGAAAATAAAGCATTGACAGAAATAGGCTTACTCTCTCTAAGTAGAAATTTTGGAGGTTTAGAAAATTCGAGCACAAAAATTAAAGAAATATTTAAAAAATTATTCAGAGATAAATATGATGAAACTGTTGAAATATCAAAAGGATTTTCTGTTTCTGATTCTATTAAAAAAAATGTAACTGACCCTAATAATAGATACTTAATGCTTATATCTGAAGGAAATGATGCAAATGATATAGCAAAATATTTATTGGAATCTATAGGAAAAAAATATATTGAATTAGTGGGAACAAAATATAAAAAAGATGTTGGGAAATATAGCGAAGAAATGCTAAATAAAATTAAGTATTTAATGGAAACTGACAATGTTTTAATTCTAAAAAATTTAGATATGATTTATCCCTCATTATATGACCTATTTAATCAGAATTTCACTTATATGGGAGATAAAAGATATGCAAGAATCGCTTTTGAATATTCTAAAGTATCATCTGAAGTTAATAAAGATTTACACATAATTATTATTGTTAATCAAAATCAAATTCAAGATCTTAAATTAGACCCACCTTTTTTGAATAGATTTGAAAAGCATATAATTAATTTTAATATGTTTTTAGAGGAAAAAGATATAGAAATAGCAAAAAATTTATCTGATTATTTAAAATTAATTTCTTCATTTAATAATAGTAAAAAATTGAAAATATCTTTAGAAAAATTATTAATTAATTGTGAACAACATAACATAGAAGGTTTAATATTTAAAATAAAAAATGATGTATTGAAAAAAGAAGAAAAAAATATAGATCATTGGATTTATAAAGAAGGCCCTGAATATGAAGATAATCTCATAAAAGAAATTTTAAAAAAAATTGTTCCTGTATTTTGTCAAGATATTATTGCTTCCATTATAATTCTCGAAAAAAAATTAAAAAAATATAACAAATACAAGGAAATAATATTAGATTTATATAAAAAATATAATTATTGAAATTTTGAATTATTTTTTAAAAACATACAAAAAAGAAGAAATATTATATATACCTTTAGTAAAGGAAATGAATGTTTATTCAAAAATGATATAGAAAATAAATTTGGAAATTTTGATTCAAACTCTATTATATATGGAACAATAGAATCAATTAATTCTGAAAATGATTTAACATTTTTGCTTAAAAAATTACAAAATAGAAATAAAAAAATATTAGTATTACGCTTTAATGAAAAAAATTTAAATAGAATAAATTCAATAAATTATGTGATAAATAACTTTCATAAAGAAATTCAAAATTTAGATAATAAAATAATAATATTTCTAATTCATAAACAAAGAATATCATTAAATAAGAAAAAAAAAATAAAAGAATTACCCGATTATATATCTTTTATTAATGATGATTATTATCAAATTTTTATTGATAATCTTCATGGAAAAGAAAATTTAAATGTCTTGCAAATAATGCAGAAAAAAGAAGATTTAGCAAAAGAATATTTACAAAATAATGATTTAATTGAAAAAAAAATTTTTATTGTTTTGAATTACTTAAAATATACAGTATTATATGAAACAAAAGAATTAAATTTGAGAAATATCACTGACGAAATTTCTGAAAAAATAATCCATAATAAATATATAAAAGAACTTATTAATGAAAATATTAAACTTCAAGGACAAGCAATAAAAGATATAATAGAAGATATTTTTATTTCTGATATTAATGAGGTAAATGATGTAGACTTTTTTGAAGTAATAAATTCCAAATTAGGCTCATATTTTTGTAATTATTTATTAAATATAATATTTTTTAGCTTAAAAGATTGTATATTAAATCCTTTATTATTTAATGCTCATTATGAATTAATAATGAATCATAAATATTTTAGAAATTTAATATCTGAATATTTTGAAAAAACAAATTTTATTTCTAAAAAACCAAAAATGAATATTAATGCAAATGATATCACAATTTATAACAAAATGGAAATTCCTAAAAGTCTAAACGCAATCGAAATATTAGTCAAATATATAAATGCAGATATTAAAATAAGATATTTAAATAATGAAAAAAATTTAAGAAAATTAATTGATGATGATAAAATTGAAGCAAGCATAAATAAATATAAAAAGAATTTAGGTAGATATGAGGAAAATATAAAAAGCGAAATCAATAAAATAGAATTATTCAATATTATATATAATCAAAATAATGAAGAATTTAAAAAAATAATTTTAAATGATTACTTTATATTTTTTATATGTGAGTATCTACAAAAAAAAAATATAAAATTCGAAATAAATGAAAAAATATTAAAATTTTTGAAATTAATAATAAAAATATATTTAAATGATTTTAATAATAATCAATATAGTTTCAATTATACACAAGATGAATTTATAAAAATTATTTTATTTACACAAGGATATAAAGAAGATATAAAAAGTCTTTTCGATATATTTATAGATTTACAAAAATATTGCGATAATATCGTCGAATCAATGGAAGAAATATTAAAAAAAAAGAAATAAAATATGAAATATCTACAAGAAATAAGGAATACACTAAGTTAGTTAATAATTCATTCTTTAATATTTTAGAATCCTTAATAAGATCAATATTATTATATAGTTATGAACTTTTAAAAGATAAAGCTAAATTTTTTGAATTTATTTATTCACTCACTTCAATAGAAGCAAGTCTTCAAAAAATAAATAAAAAATTTTTTTTATATTGTAAAGAAATATATAATATAAGAACTCTTATTAAAATTGAAGAAGCTTTCAAAAATAATTATGAATCATTTTTTGATAATTATTCAATTATTATGGATAATATGCTTGAACAATCAATTTTATTTTATGAATTAAAATATAACAATTTATTAAATAAAATTTTGGAATTAATAGATTTATTTGAACGATTATTCCAAGAAAAAAACGAAGAATATATAAATTTATTATTTTTTATTTATAGGCAACAATATAGAAATATTTACGAAGAGAAAATTCGTTTAGAATTAATAGAAAGATATTTCAAAAATGAAAAATTGTTGAAAAAATCCAAATTATTTTTAGCTCAAATTTTAAAATTTTTAAAACCAGAAGTTTATAATGAAGGTAAAAATAATGAAGAAGATTTATTAAAAGAATTTCTGAATCTAAAAGATGAAAAATATAAAAATTTTGAAGGGTTAATAAATATTCTTAATAATATAAATTCACCAGAATTTAATGAAATCTTATTATATTTCTTAGAAGGACAATGTCAGTTATATTTTAGAACAATTCTTAATAATAATAAAAATGAATATAATAAGAAATGCTGTGAAGAGTTACTATTAAAACTTTCATTAAAATATTTTAAAAAAGCAATTGAATACTTATATACAAATAAAAATAATTATGATAATAATTTATTAAAATTATATTCTATAGCATATATCAAAACTTATTGCTTTTATTATGTTGAAATCAATTTTAATGACATTTCTTATGTAAATATAAATTGGAATGAAATTAATATAATTTTAGATGATAAAAATGAAATGAATGAATCTATTAGAAAAATGAGGAATCTTTATATATGGAGATTATATTGTAAAAAATTTGATAATTTTGATCAATTTGAAAATTTCAATTTTAATGATAAAAATATTGCCATTTATCGAGAATTACTTGAAAAATTAGAGGACGAAAAAAATAAACCAAAATATATTTTTAATAATAGTTTTATAACTCCAAATAATTTCAATAATTATAGAAAATTAATTTTAGATTCTGAAAAGAAAATAGATATTAATTATAATGAAATTAATCAAAATTTTGATTTATTATACTCATTTTTTGTTAATAAAACTATATCATATATTTATGGAACTGAGAAAGATGAAGTTATTAAAAAAATGAAAACAATATATGATGAACAAAAGGATAAATTAATTTTTGGAGAAGAAGGAAAAGTTTTATTTAATTATTTATTAAATTATGATTTATTTGAAAATAATATTAGTAAAAAAATATCTGATAAAGAATTAACTCAAAATGACTTCGAGATTTTATTATATTCACTAAGATTCATTTTTAATTCTCAAATAAATAAACAAGAATGTTTTTATAATAATATACTTAAGAATAATACATATGAATTTATTATTAATAATTATATTCCTGGAAGTTTCCCTTCACAAACTTTATTTTCTCAAGCTTATTATGATATTGAGCAAAAATTGCAAAGAAATAGATTTGGTATGGGATATTATGTTTGCAAAGATTGCGGATTTTTTTATGAAGTACCTCCATGTACATTCCCAATAGAGGCTGGAAAATGTCCTTCTAATCATGATATAGGAGGTAGAGATCATATTTGCTTTAAAAAAGATATTAGAGTTTTTTATCAAGAAGGAGATTTTAATAAATTAGCCAATGAATGGCAGGGACATGATGACTGGCTTAATTCTTTTGTTCATGTCGATTTGAAAACGTTTAAAGCCGAATATGTTGATAAAAATCAAGCTAAAATTAAAAAAGGAATTATGTTATCTGATATAAAGGAAGTAGAAAAGAATAATCCAATAAGAGATATTCATATAATAACTTTCAGAATTTTACACTTTATATTATATTCATATTTATTAGGAAGTCAAATTTTGGGAAATATAACACAACAACAGATTGCACATTTTTTGATCAATGGAAAAGATACCCAAACTTTATTCAATATTATAAAAATTGATTGGGAATTATTACAATCTTCTTTAAATGAATTAGGGATAGAAAAAAATCAGATTTTTTTGAATATGATTTTTGAAAAATTAATTGAATTCATTGTTAACCTTAAAGAAGTAAATACAGAAAATAAATTGCTTTCTTTCGAAAGAGAAGTAGATAAATATATAACTGAAATAATATCAAGTGAAGAAAGTCTTCTTAAAATAAATCAAGATTATAAAGAAATGAATAATGTTTTATTAATATTTGATAAAAATAGTATCAGAGAAATGATTCTTGATAATTTTGACCCATCAGTTTACGATCAAAAATTATATCCAGATATTCAATATTATACTGTTTCTTATGTTCAAGATTTCAATACTTTTATTGATAAATTTAAAGAATTAAAAGAAAATGAAGACAATTACTTTATAATTAATACTTTAATTAAAAGAGAGGATGATTTTACTAAAGATGTAATGAACATGAAAAATTTAATTAATATAAATAAATTATCAAATACTTTATTAACTATTTATTCTTTTAAAATAAGTAGGGAAGATGGAAAAAATTTAAAATTAACAAATGAATTAGAAAATATAGTAGAAAAATATAATGAAATTAATCCCGATAAAATAAAAGAGAAAATATTCATAGAAAATTATATCGAGCCTTTTATTAAAAGTTGGAATTCAATTAAGTCAAAATCAGTCCAATATAAATGCAGAATTTTACGTGATTTAGAAAAAGGTGAATTACCTTTGGATATGAAAATTGATCTTCCTTTATGCTACTTTTTAGTGGATGATGGGGCTATAGATGGAGGTATGTTTCTTGCTTCAGCATATCAACATTTTATTGAATGGCAAAATAATTTTATTGATATAATTATTGAAAATAATAGAATAAAAGGTATTCATAATAGTTACATTTCTCAATTAGAACAAGAAGTTAATGTTCAAGAAGCAACTAAAGACGAAATTATACAAATGGATGATAATATTTATAAAGCTTTAAATGAATTAATATATACTACTTCAATGAGGAATATTATTTCAAAAGATAATACTATTAATTATAAAAATTATAATGATATAATATATGATTTTGATTATATTGAAGAAGAATTAGGGAAATTAATTTTGTTAGGAATAAAAAAATTTAGAAAAAATAAAATTAAATTTATAACTTATTTATTTGAAGGTTTCAGAGGTGAGAATAGTTCTGTTTTAGTTGATTATAATACTAAATATGAGCAAAGAGAATTAAATGATGATGAAAAATATATACTTAATAAATTTGCAAAAGAACATGATAGTAATAAATTTAATAATGATGTTTTCTCTTCTTTGCAAATACTAATGAATGAAATATTAAAAGAGAATTATGAAAAAAATTATACAATTAATAAAGAAATAGAAAGTTTACCCGAATATATAATATTAAATCAAGAATTAAAAAAAATGTTCGAAAATTCTTCTCAATTTGGAAATCAACAAATATTTTCAATTGATACTTTAGTTCCTATTTTCGAATACTTTGAAGCTTTATGTTGGAAATCGATAAAAAATAATATTCTTCCTGATTATCAACTTAAATTACCTGAAGAAACAAAGAATTATGTAATAGAATATTTTAAAAATAATAAAGATAATTTAATAAATATTAATAATTTCACAAATGCTTTGAGGAAATTAATTTCAAGAGCATTAACTGGTTCAAGAGAAGATATAGAAATTGACCCTAAAATTAAATTGAAATTACATATAGGAAAGGAAGAGTTTTGGCCAAAGAATATGACTGAAAAAGATGAATTTATTAAACAAATTTATGATATATGTAAAGATGATTTAATTATTGGAAATTGTTTGGAATTATTTAATTCGTTAAGTGGAGATAACATTCTTAATAATGGAATGTTTTTGGATAATAATAATGATATTAAAGACGATAATGAAAATGAAGAAGAAGAAAAAGAAGGAGATGAACAATTAGATAATGAGATTAGGGAAGACTTATGAATCATTATAATAAATAAATTTATTTAAAAAATTAAATAATTATTAAATAAAAAATTAATTAATTGTATTTTGTAAAATAAAATAATATACTATATAAATAAAATATAGACTATGGGGATTGGGGAT
>ERZ842401.4536-NODE-4536-length-16073-cov-6.601199_pt1 | contig 16073 bp, 10 predicted proteins | sample MGYA00521270_ERZ842401 | MGnify/ENA primary metagenome ERZ842401 (study PRJEB31892, sample SAMEA3878208) | bioreactor metagenome | biome: Moose rumen | place: Sweden | collected 2011-10 | study: EMG produced TPA metagenomics assembly of the PRJEB12797 data set...
ATTATTTGTTGGATACCAATAAAAATACAATATTCCTTACGAACTTGAATATCTATTTATTTTTGATTTATGTTTTTAGTTTTCACCACTCGAAACGTGGTATTCAACAAGGCGTTCTATTGGTTTTTGGATTATGCTAATTATAGAAACTCCATGAAAACGAGCTGCATCGCTAAGTATATCTTTAAATTCCTTTGCAACAGAGCCAACAAAACCTGTATCTAACGATTTATATTTATTGTAACGGATAATATTACGAGTAAAATATTTGTCAAATTCACAAAAAACAAGATTGCGCATCAATGTGTCGTCAATATGGTTTTTTACAAATGGCACAAATTCAGCGAGATATTTGGCTGGGGTAGCAGAGGTGTACACATTTTGAACAATATCGTTGTAATATGTGTTACATTCTTGCTCAAACATTTCGCGATAGTGGGTAGGTAATTCGTTTTTATAAATGGCGTTAATTAGTCTTTTGCCGATGGCAGCTCCACTACCTTCGTCGCCAATTACGTAGCCGAGTGGTGGTATGTGTTCTGTAATTTTACCTGATTTATAAACTCCTGAGTTAGAGCCAGTTCCAAGTATTCCAATTATTCCGTTGTCTTGTTTAAATACTGCTCTTGCTGCCGCCATTAGGTCTGATTCTACGTTAATGTTTGCTTGTGGCATAAGTGTAGAAAGTATCTGTTTTATTTTTCCATCGCTTACTTCTGGTATGCATCCAGCACCATAGAAAAAAATATCATCTACTTTTGAGGTATCAACACCGTTAGCATCCATTGCTGTGGCTATAGCCATCATTATTTGTTCTGATTCGCTTCTTAGTGGGTTGAATCCCTGTCCAGAAAAAAAACTATGCCCTGGCTGGTCAACAAGAGCCCAGTCGCATTTGGTGGTACCGCAATCTGCTACTATAAACATTATCAAATATTTTTTGTTAGGCAAATTAAATAAAAACTTTTTTACTTGACAAAAAAATAATATTATTATTAACGTTAAAATTCAATATTTTTTAATTTTGCGGTTTGAATTCATACGAAATAATGGTCTTTGGTGTATCATAATATTGGTTGCTGATGACTTGTGAAGAAATTTATTATTTCGGTTGTTTTCTAATTATCAATTTTAACAACTACTTTCAAAAACAGTTAGTTATGAAAAAAATGTTCTTTTTGTCAGCAGTTTTTATAACCTTTTGCTCAACTGTTGGTTATGGGCAAACTGCTGTAAAATCAGGTTTAAAGATTCCTGCTGGAAAAATTGTATCGTTTAATATGTCTGGCAATGGTAACAATGCTATTGTTGGAGTGCAAGAGCAGGATGGTAAAGTTAAATTTTGGGAATTTGAAAAAAATAATGGGAAATTTGGTGATCCTACCGAAAACAATGTTCTTAAGGATTTGAACGATAAAAACTATCAAGTTTCGTCCCCGTATTATAATAACAATGCAACAGAGATTTATTTTTCTGCTGACATTGATAAGGGTAATAAAGATATTTATAAAATATCAAAGTTGGCAGCGGGGTGGGGCAGTCCAGAAAATCTTGGCGACAGTGTAAACACTTCTGCCGACGAACTTACACCAGCAGTGAGTGCTGACGGTATGGGATTATGTTTTGCTCGTAAAAATTCCAACCCTCCAGTAAAGAACAGCGATTGTGGTATTTTGTTTTTTTCGCAACGAACTCCCCTTGGACAATGGTCAAAGCCAGAAGAACTTGTTGATCCTATAAATCTTGGTTGTGAAACAGCACCCTATATAAGTCCAGATAGTAAGACGATATACATTTCGTCAATTAGAGAAGGTAGTAAAGGTGGTTATGATATGTATTATATCAAACGCAGTACGCCAAAAATTTGGGTGTTGCCTATATCTATGGACGAGATTAACACAGAGGGCGATGATATGTTTCCTTCGTTTAATGGCGTTGATGGTACTTTGACGTATTTTTACAAAGATCCCAAAAAGGATGTAAACTCAGGTCTTATGGAAATGGGTACTCCAAGTAAGTATGCACCAGAAAAACTTCATCGTTTTTATGGTAAACTTACTGATTTGCGCGATGGACAGCCAATTGGAGAATATGTCAATGTAGTTGACCCTGTTAGTGCTCGTGTTTTGTCGTCGCATCCAGTAGATAAAAAAACTGGTGAATATGATTTTTATCTTGTTGGTAAAGATAAATATTTCTTGGATTTTTCTGCTCCGGGGTATTCTCATACAATTCAAGAGATAAGCCTTGATACTATTGGCAATTCTCTAAAACAAGACATTAGTTTATTTAAAGTGTCGCATTTGATACTTAATGTCTATGACAAGGATATGTTTGAACCTGTATCTGCTACTATAACCGTTACCGAAGATGGTAAAAAGAGCAATGTTAACGTGTCAGACCTTTCAAAAGGACATTATAAAGTTGATTTGCCTATTGGAAAAAATTATTCGATAAAGATATTTAACAGCCTTTACGAAGACTATATACTTGATTTAAATCTTGCACAAGTAGTTCAGTTTGAGGAGTTTGAACGCGATGCCGAGTTAATTTCAGAAAAAGAACTTATTGTGTTTGAGGTTTCGGGTCCAAATGAACCTGTTGAAATTGAAATTACAGACCTGAGTACCAATGAAAAATACCGTACCTCTGTTACCACAGATGAGAATGGTAAAGCAAAAATTTATCTACGTAGTGGTGATAAATACGAAATTAACATTAGTCCAAAAGGTTATGCGTATTACAATACCACTTTGACGCTTGACAAAAATAAACCCGCTGGAGGTTATAAGGTTCAGGCCAAACTTGAGGCTTTAACCGAAAATGCCAAACTTGAATTTTCTGATATAACTTTTGAAACCAATAGTGCCGAGTTAAATGCTTCTTCATACGATGAACTTGAACGTTTGGTAACATTGTTAAAAGATAATCCAGAAATTCGTGTTGAAATTTCTGCACACACCGATGATGTTGGTGCTGATTTATATAACCTCAAATTGTCTGATAGACGAGCTGCTTCGGTGGCTAACTTTTTGCAAAACAAAGGTATAGCGCAAAATCGTCTTATCTCTAAGGGTTATGGAAAAACAAGACCCATTGTGCCAAATAATTCTGACGAAAATCGAGCACGTAATCGTCGCGTGGAGATGATGATACTCGGCAACAACTAATTTTGTCTAACCTAAGATTAATGCAGTAAAAAAAATGAAAAAGATTGTTTTATTATTGGTTTTGTCGTTTGCCGTTATCAACGTATTTGGGCAGCGGCGTTTAAAATATCAAGATATTTTCGATTTGATTGGCAAAGAACCTGCCGAAAAATCTTTTTTGAGGCTTTCGGAGTTTCAGAAACAGGATCCAGATTTCATTAACACATATTATCAACTTGGAACTATATCTTGGAATTGGCTTCAGAATGAAGACCCATTTATAAATTATAATCAAGTGTTAGATTTAATTTACAACACACGTCTTTATTATGGATTGGCTAAAAGCAAGATGATGGCAGATGATAAAGAAGTGAAGCGTAACAAAAAATTGTATTCTAACATCAAAATAATTCCAGATATGAATATTTTGGAACAGAGAGATGTTGATGCTCATATTTCAAAAGTGCTCGATCTTGTTGCAGAATACGAAACCAATGTAAAAAAAATTATAGGTCATTACAACAAAACAGTTGATAAATATAACCATTGTATTTCAAGTTTTCAAGGCATTGTAGGACGTCAAAGCAATTATAAAAATTTGCTTATGACACATTCTAAGGATTTGCGTGCCGAAATGTCGGATCTTTCACAATCTTTCGATTCAGTAATTTATTTTTTCAATGAATTTAAGGCTGCACTTGGCAATTATCACCAATATAAACTCAAAGATTACAACCAAAACACAAAGATAATTCCAATTAATACTTATCGTCTTGATGGTTTAACGGCCTCCGACTTTTTACAACCAGAAATTCCACTTTGGGATTATCGTTCTTGGGTAAAGGAAGCATTTGCGTCAATGGATGGAAAAATTAAAAATGCAAAGGATAATTCTATAAAGGAGATAGAAAAAATGCGTAATAAAGTAGCAACATTGCAAGCAGAAAATGCTGTTACCGATAATATTCGCGAATTTCAAACACAAGATAAGTTGCTCAACGAAATAGAAAAATACGACTATAAATCGCTAATTACGTCGTGTCTTGAGTATGAAACAGCCAAGGCAAATTATCAACTTAATACTATGCGTAAATCAAACCATACAGATTCGTTGTCGTTTGCAGAGCCATTCGCGCGAAAAACCGCATATTATTATGACCTTTATACACAAAGGAAAAAATGTGATAATCTTTTGGCAGTGGCTCAAAGTCGCAACACCGACAACAACAATGCAAAACTTGGCGACTTTATATCTGCAGTTTACAAGCCAACCGAACGTTTCCGTACTAATTTTTCGTCAGACCAGACTAAAGATCTCGACAACATTGAGTCGGCATATTTGGAAAATCTTAAAGCATTTACCATTGATAATGTTCTCGGTAAAGATGGTCAAGCGGATTTTAAGGGTGCAAAAATTCCTTATTCTGTATCAAGGCAAAAAATTTCAGAAACCTCGCCATCGGCATATTATACGCTTTGTAACGAAAAGGATGTTTTTGGTAATAGATATTTGGCTGGATATTACAAACAATCAGCCACAGCATCACAAGGTTTTGTTGCAAAAGTTTCGCCTGCTGGTAATGTAACATGGGTGAGAAATATCAATCTAAACGCCACCGCACACGATTGTGTTTTTGATATTGTTCTTGCGGATAATGGATATGTACTTGTTGCAGGTTCGGTAAATGATGCTGGATGTAAAAGTTATGTAATAAAATATGATGCTGATGGAAAGCAAACTTCGCGTACAGAATTGCCATCAAGCCTTATACCAGCAACACTTTCTTATGATGAGGTTAACGATATTGTACTTGTTGTTCTTAAAGGAACAGAATATAATGCAAATCAAAGTAAGTCTGAAGATGCACTTGTAGTTAAGACTGATATTGCTGCAAAAAGTGTGGTTTGGCAAACTCCATTTACATTGCAAGGAACTGTTGTAAATGTTCTTAAATCAGAATCCGAAACCATTGTTGTTTGTAATTATCGTAGTGTAGCCGATAAAGGAGGAAAAAAGGCAGAGTCGCAGGTACAAGACATTGCTACCATAGAAATTGATGCAAATGCAAGGGTGGCCGCCATAAACGTACTTGGTTCTAAATCAGATGTTACCGCTGCAAATGCTGCAAAAATTAATGCAGAAACTATCAATGTGGTAGGTATTGATGGAGAAAAAGTAAATGCAGACGGTAAATTGATATATATTGTTGCCGATAAAACGGGAAAAATTATAGATACCGTAAAAAAATAATTGTTGTTAATTGACAAATTTAAAAGACACGGAGTAGCAATTTCGTTATTCCGTGTTTTTTTTTGTAAATATGGCAATGGAAGTGGGTTTGTAACAAAAATTTATAATAACTTTGTTTTTTGCATTGTTTTTGCAAAAAAAAAACTTAATATTGCAGTTTAGAAAATATTTGTGCGATAAAACAACCCAAAAAATGAACAAAAAACGCATAATATTGTTTTTGATTTGTTTGTCTGTATCACTTACTCATGTTTACGGACAAATGAAAACTATTGGTTCGTCTTATCTAAAAAATTATCCGTCGGATGTTTATGGAGCAAGCGGGCAAAATTGGGGGATAGTTCAAGATGCCCGTGGCATAATGTATTTTGCAAATACTAATGGAGTTCTTGAATATGCCGGTGCAGATTGGAAACTTATAAAAACACCAACCAACGCAGCAGTTAAATCGTTGGCTATTGATACAACGAGCAATCGAATTTATGTTGGAGCAAAGGGTGATATAGGTTTTCTACAACCCGATGCTAATGGTCAATTGGTATTTAATTCGTTGCTAAAAAAAATATCTCCAAGATATCGTAATTTTGCGGATATTTGGAGTGTACACATAACCAAAGAAGATGGAATTGTTTTTGAGGCAACTTCTGGTTTATATTTTTACAAATCAGACACTTTTAATGTTATTCCTGCACGAGGTTTAGACGGTTTTAGAAAAACATTTTATGTTGATGGTAATCTTTATGCCTATTATACTGGGTCTGGGCTTGTAAAAGTTTCAAATGGAGTGATGACAAAGTTGCCTGGTGCAGAAATACTTGATGATAAACCTATTAATGCGTTAAAGATTTATAAAGATAGTCTGTTGGTGATAACCGATAGTTATGGAATTTATTGTTATAAAAATGGTACGCTAACAAAAAAAACAACAGACGTAGATGGTTTGATTGCCAACGATTTATATTATACTGCTTTTTTGAACGATGGGGCATACGCTTTTGGCACTATTTCAAAAGGATTGCTTGTGGCAGACAAAGATTTTCGACCAGTTAAGCTTATAAATGCAGAAACAGGGCTTATTAACAACCGTGTAACAGCTGTTTATCAAGATGCAGCCAACGGAATTTGGATTGCAACAAGCAATGGCATTGCCTATACTGATATTTATTCACCTTTTTCTACATTTTACAATAAGTTGACGGGCATTTCAGGTACGGTAAGAAGTATAATGTGTTACAAAAATATGCTTTATATTGGTGCCGATGCCGTTTTTGTTGCAGATTGGAAAGCCATTTGCGACAATCCAATGAAACAATTACCACGTTTTGAAGAACTTAAAAATCCTAAGGGGCGTTATTCTATTTGGAAACTTGATACCATTGACGGTCAACTAATTGGTGGTGGAGAAAAGGGGCTTTTTGTGATAGATGGAAAAAATATCGAACTCATAGATAAAGGTGCAGATCGCAATATTCGCACATTTGTGGTGCCACAAGAAAATAGAAATTGTCTTATTGCAGGAGGCGGTTTAGGTCTTTCTCTTTTTGTAAAAAAAGATGGACGTTGGATTTACAAAACTGGCATAAAAAATTTTGATGAGTATTCTCGTCATATAGCACAAGATGGAGAAGGATATTTTTGGATTTCGGAAAAAAGCAAAGGTGTTTTTAAAATTAGATTTAACGAATCGTTTGATAGTGTAGTTTTTTGTCAAAAATACGACAATAATTCTGGATTACCTGAAAAAATAGAAAATTATCTGTTTAATACAGGTAATGGTTTGGTATTTGGTACATTGCACGGATTTTATAAATATAATCCCAAAAGCGATATTATGGAGATTTGTTCCAACTTGAATTACGACAGCGTAAACCCAGTTGTGGCAGATTTTCTTTATGCAGATAGAGAAAAGAATTATTGGATTAAGCGTGTAACCGTTGCTCCAAAAGATCCAAATATAAAATATTGGAATCTCGAAAAACTTGTTATTTCAGATGATACTATTAACAAAGTAGTTCGTAGTTTGTTCACACCTTATCGAAGTCGCATAAATTCTTTTGCGGATATAGGAGAAAATTGTTACATTATAGGCGACAAAGATTGCTTTGTTCATTATGATGAGAAGATAAAATTTACAGCCGACAATTCATACCCAGCTTTTGTTCGAAGCGTAGAAACAATTTCGGGCGATTCGGTTATTTTTGGTGGAGCATTTAGCGACGACAGCCTTAATGTTTGTTCAATTCAAGATAAGGTATTGGTGTTGCCTTATGAATACAATGGGTTAAGATTTTCATTTTCGGCTGGTTGTTATCAATATCCAGAAGCAATAAGTTATAAGTTTAAACTTAATAATAATGATAAGGATTATAGCGATTGGAGAAAAGAAAATGTCAAGGAATATTCTAATCTTTCGCCTGGTACATACACATTTAAAGTAAAAGCTGTTAATAGTTATGGTGTGGAGAGTGAGGAAGCTATGTTTACTTTTAAAATTCTTCCACCGTGGTATCTTACCGTTTGGGCATTTGCATTTTACGCCATTTCGCTTATACTTTTGATTGTGTTTTTTGTAAAAATTTATACGCGAAGGCTACAACACGAAAAAGAAGTACTTGAACGTATTGTTAGCGAGCGTACTGCCGAAATTGTTAAACAGAAAGATGAGATAGAACAGAAAAACGAACTTATCACCGAAAAAAATAAATCTATAACCGATTCTATCAATTATGCACGGCGCATACAAACGGCAATGTTACCATTGGAGGTAGATATTAAAAAAGCTTTACCAGAGCATTTTATACTTTTTAGACCAAGAGATATTGTTTCGGGCGATTTCTATTGGTTTGCCGAAACCGAAGATCGTATTATTATAACTGCTGTAGATTGTACTGGACACGGCGTACCTGGTGCGTTTATGAGTATGGTTGGCTCAGAAATTCTTACAACAATTGTTAGCAAAGGGATTGTGGAAGCAGGTAAAATACTTACCAAACAAAATTCGTATATTCGTAAGGCATTGAAACAAGATGCAACCGAAAATCAAGACGGTATGGACATGGCTTTGTGTTCAATAGACAAAAAACGTCGCGTAGTGGAATATGCTGGCGCAAAAAATCCGCTTGTATATATTCAAAATGGCGAAATTAATCAAGTTAAGGCCGACAAACAAGGTATAGGTGGTTCGCAATTTTATCAAAATTTTGAATATACTACGCATGAAATTGCTTTAACTGATAGTCCGTCGTGGTTTTATATGTTTTCTGATGGATATGCCGACCAGTTTGGCGGTCCTGAACTCAAAAAGTTTATGTCTAAACACCTTAGAAATTTGCTCTTTGAAATTCACGAAAAATCAATGTCAGAACAGCGCGAAATATTAAATTCTACTATTGAAAATTGGATTAAAAATTCACCCGATCCAAGTAACGAACAAACCGATGATATATTGGTAATTGGGTTTAAAATTTAAAATATCAAGAACAAACATTTAAAACAATATGAAAAACAAACTTGACGAGCAACAAGAATTTGCCAATGATCTTATAGATTTTATATCATACAGCCCCAGCACCTATCATGTTGTGCGCAATATCAAGGCTGCTTTACTTCGTAAAGGTTTCAAAGAACTATCGCTTACAGAAAATTGGTCGATAGAAAAAGAAGGAAGATATTTTGTTTCGCAAAATGAAACCACTTTGGCAGCATTTATTGTTGGTATGGGAAGTCCAGAGGTAGATGGTTTTCGCGTGATAGCAGCTCATACCGATTCTCCTGCCATAAAAATAAAACCTTCGCCAGAAATGGTAGTTTCTGGTGGATATATAAAACTTAATACAGAGGTTTATGGCGGTCCTATACTTAATACGTGGTTTGATAGACCATTGTCTTTGGCGGGTAGGGTAGTGCTTAAAACAAAAAATCCGTTCAAACCAGAATCAAGACAAATTATTATTAAACGTCCGTTGCTCGTTATTCCTAATCTTGCTATACATTTTAATCGCAATGTTAATGATGGTGTTAAAATTGATAATCAAAACGATCTTTCTCCATTGTTGGCATGTATAAAATCTCCGCTTGAAAACAAAAATTATCTTGTAGATATAATGGCATCGGAATTAAATGTTTCGCCGTCATCAATACTTGATTTTGATTTTACGCTTTATGATGTTGAGAAAGGTTGCTTATGCGGGGCTAATAATGAGTTTGTTTCTTGCCCAAAACTTGACAATCTTTCTATGATACACGCTGGAATGGAAAGTTTGTTTTCTTCGCCTGTTGTTAATGCTACGCAACTTATGGTATGTTTTGATAATGAGGAAGTTGGAAGTAGAACAAGACAAGGAGCAGCATCACCGTTTCTTAAAAATGTTCTTGAGCGTATAATTTATAAACTTAATGGCGACAAAGAAGAATATATGCGTGCCATATACAACTCGTTTATGATTTCTGCTGATCCTGCACACGCATTGCACCCAAATTTTCAAAGTGTAGCAGATCCAACCAACCGTCCTTTGCTCAACCGTGGACCAGTATTGAAATACAATGCTAACCAAAAATATTGTACCGATGCAGAATCTGCGGCAGTTTTTGCACACCTTGCAAATCTTACAGGTTCTCCGTTGCAACGTTTTGCAAATCGTTCTGATTTGGCAGGTGGTTCAACGCTTGGCAGTATTTCGGCAACACAGGTTGATATGCGCAGTGTTGATGTTGGAATACCCATTTTGGCTATGCACTCTATAAGAGAACTTGCGGGTGTTTACGATCATTTTAATATGAAAAATATTTTTAAAACATTTTTTTCGTTGTAGGTAGTCGTTACTTTTTGTATAAAAATATAGATAAACTTTTTTGCAGTTTTTGTTGAACAAATTTTATTCAAATAATTATTTGCAAATTGTAACGATTTTATTGTGAAAAATATAAATAAAAACTGATGGATGAATTAACATATCCGTTAAAATACGAAAAAGCCGAAAGGTATTTAGTATCTGTCGATTGTGTAATTTTTGGCTATGAGGAAGGCGAACTAAAAGTTTTGCTTTGCCCTCGTTTGCTTGAGCCACAGATTGGACGTTGGAGTTTGATGGGAGGTTTTGTACTTCCCAATGAATCGCTCGATCAAGCTGCAGAACGAGTATTAAAAAATACCGTTGGACTCGAAAATATATACCTCGACCAAGTAAAAACATTTTCTGCGCCAAACCGCGACAGTGGGGGACGTGTGATAAGTCAGGCATATTTTGCGCTAATACGTATTTCTGAACAAGATAAAAAACTTGTAAGATTGCGCGGAGGGCATTGGTGGGAGATTTCTCAACTTCCCGAAATGGTTTTTGACCATAGCGATATGGTGATGGAGTCTTTGAAAAAACTACAATCGGTGGCTTTTTCCGATTTGATAGGACGTGAACTCTTGCCCGAAAAATTTACACTCTCACAGTTACATAGGTTGTATTCTTCTATTTTTGGCAAAAATTTCGATTCTGCAAACTTCCGAAAGAAAGTACTTTCAACAGGAAAACTTATGCGTCTTAACGAAAAAGATACTAAGGGAAGCAAACGTGGAGCGTTTTATTATAAATTTTTAGAATAATCTAATATGACTGTTATAATTATTTTAATTACAGTATTGATTTCTGTATCGGCTTTTGGCGATAAAAGTCCATTGCCCGACAGTATGCAGCGTCCCGAATGGTTTGATAGATTAAAATTCAATGCTTATCTTGTTTATAACGAAAAGCAATATTATAGACTCGTTAGTTCGGGTTTTGTGCATGGAGGATGGTGGCATCTTATTTTCAATATGATGACGCTCTATTTTTTTGGCCAAGCATTAGAAAATTATTTTATGATTGTATTTTCTCCCATTGCAGGAAAGTTGCTTTATTTGGCTTTGTATGTTTCTGCAATAGCTGTTGCATCGCTTGGTGACCTTATTAAATATCGCAATTTCCCTGCTTACAATGCAATAGGGGCTTCTGGTGCAGTATCTGCAGTTTTGTTTGCCACCATATTGTTCAACCCTACTATGGGTATCTATTTGTTTTTTATACCAATACCAATACCCGGCTATATATTTGCACCATTATACCTTTTTTATTGTTACTATATGGACAAACGAGGAATGGATAATATAGGACATTCGGCACATTTTTGGGGTGCAATTTATGGTTTGGCTTTTCCTTTGATTATAAAACCAGAACTTATTAATTTAGTAACTCGTTATTTCTAAAAAAATACATTAAACCTTATGAAAAAACTTTTACTTGTTTTGTCTGTTGCATCAATGGTATCGTGTCAACAAAGCATGACAGTTGATGGCAATAGCAATTTGATAACTACCGTTGGACGTTATCAACAAGATTCTCTTGGAAAGAAAATGTGGGTAGCAGGTGGCTATTTTACATTTGCTTTTACTGGAAAAAGTTGCCAAATGCAAATTCTTAGCGAGGGCGATTATGAATATAGTTTTGTTGATATTGTGGTTGATAACTTGCCACCGAGTCGCGTAAAATTACCCAAGGGAGAAACAACAATTGTTATTGGCGAAAAAAATGAGCCAATTTTAGGAAACGTTATTTATTTTTCAGAACCGCTTGATGAAGAAATTGAAATGCATGATGTTTCTGTTTATCGCGATTCTGAAACTATGATGGGCTTTACTCAATTGAAATCTGTTACTGCACAGCAAATTTTGGGACGTGTTTTAAAACCAGAGCATCGTATTGAGTTTGTTGGTAACTCAATTACCAGTGGCACCGACATTGATACCAATCTGATAAGTTTTAAAGATTATAAGTGGGGAGATTGGCATCGTGCTTATTATGCTTATGGACCTGTTACTGCGCGTAACCTCAATGCAGAATATTCATTAGCATCGGTTTCGGGTATAGGCCTTACTCATTCGTGTTGCGATATACCTTACACTATTGCCGATGTTTACGACAATTTGATTATGCGATACGATAGTTTGGATTATGATTTTTCGTTCAATCCCGATATTATTTGCTGCTGTCTTGGTCAAAACGATGGCATTCAGAATAATGATACATTTGTTGAAGCATACATAAAATTTATAAAGTTGCTAAAAGAAAAAAATGCGAATGTAAAACATATTGTATTGCTATCATCACCAATGGCAGATGATAAACTTTTCGATTGGATGAAAGAAGTATTAACACAAACAGTAGAAAAAGCCAAAACAGAAGGAATTGATGGTGTAACATGCTTTTTACCAGGGCATAATCGCAATTCTGGTGGAGCTTCGCATCCTGATGTATTTCAACACAAAGAAACGGCAGACGAACTAACTGCGTTTTTGAAAACATTGCTTTAAAATAGCCGAAAAAAAGCAAACAATGCACTATTAGCAGATATATTTGCAAACTTAAAAAAATATTTTTTTACTTTAGTTTGAAAAAAAACGATAAAAATTAGTTTAAGTGCATAGTTTTTGCTATATTTGGAAATTGAAAATATTAACAAATTAATGGACAATATGGAAGCGTTAAACGACGATAAATCACAAAAATCTATAAAAGAAATTATTCTTGTTTTTTCTGATATAGACGTAAAAATCACAGCATTGAACGAATGTTCGGCTGAGGATTTTTTATCGCTTAACAATTATTTAAAAAAATTTTACAAAGATGCTAAGGTAATTTCCGACCAAACCGAGCAAATTTACGACATAATAGCCGGAAATGAACATGAGAAATTTTTTGAAGATTTGTTAGGTTTACAAGATTCGCTTAATAGCAGGATTAATCTTTTTAAAAACAAAATATTAAAAAGTATTCGCGGACTTGAGAAAATGCTTACCGCTCTCAATCTCGTGTTTGTACCGTTAAAGAATTTTAACCTTAACATTCTTACTCTCAACTTTTTGCTTGTAAACTTAAAGTTGAATATAGCCTATTCCGATAACGAGAACATAAAACAAATTTGTGAGATAATAGACAACATTACAGCCGATATTGAAAGACTAAAACTTGTGTTGCCAAAAATTTCAGAAAGTTTGCAAATGGTAAAGAATGTAACTCGTCTTTCGTCGGGAAAACTTATCGACATTCGTAAGAAAAACATTCTTGATATTGATCGCGTAACGGGGCAGATAAACGATAGTATTATTATGCTCAAAGACAAGCAAGCTGAGGCTGCTCGCAAGTTACCAGAATTGTCGAAACGAACCAAAAGTTACTTTGATAGCGTTAATAAGATAATCACCAACTTGCAATATCACGACATAATTCGCCAAAAGATGGAACACGTGCAGGCAACACACAAAAACATTATCAAGGAGTTGTCAGCAATGGATTTAAAAACTGATGAGCAAGGAAAAATAGACCTTTCGGAAACAGCACAACAGTTTTTACAAATACGTGACATCGCTGGTGTGCAAGTTGCACAATTGATAAACACCAACAAGGAATACCAAAAAGCATTTGCTGTAATAATGCGCAAGTTTTGGGACATCAGCGAGGATATGGGTGTTATTTCGCAACTTAGCAACGAGTTTGTTGGTAATAATGATATTACCGATAGTTATTATAAAGATGTTGAAGATAGGCTCAAAGGTACAACTTCGGTATTAAAACGTTTGATTTCTGCCAATGATGATTTTGGTCAGGAAATAGAAACCATCAATCAAACCGTGGAAGACAAACACGATAAAGTGGCAGAAATTGAAAGTATTTATGGTGAATTGGGAGAAAAACTTGACAAAATATTTGAAATACTTTCGCAAAGCGGAGAAGAAAAAAGTATTTCGCGCATAAAAGGAGAAATTTCTCAATTGGCAGAAACTATTTCGGAAAACCTCAACGATGTAGTTTTGTTTTTCAATCAATCGCACAATATTTCAAAGAAACTTTTGGAAATCAATCGCGACAGCAAAGGCAATGAGATAACTATTAATCTTAAAGAACTAAGCGATAAAATAGCTACTCTTTTGGATTCTATAGCCAATCACAACGAAAAGATTGAAAATTTGCTTACGGAAAATTCTAAACTTAGTCTTAATCTTTCAAGTGAGATAAAATCGTCTGTGGAGCAAGTAAAGTATTACGACTTCTTTGAAAAAATAATGTTGGAGATTGTTACTCAACTAAACAACATTTATGCACGCCTTGACGACGATACGCTTAATATGCTAAAGCATAACAAAGCAGAGAATTTACGTAGTCTTGAAGAACGTTACACTATGGAATCTGAACGTATTGTTCATAGTCAGGTACTTGAAGGTGAGGATCCATTTGCAGAAGACGAGCAAGAAGATCCATTTGCGTCAGATGCAGATGACGATGATGTAGAGTTTTTCTAAAAAAAAAAAATATTAAAATTTAAATTTAACCAATTTTCATATATAATAAAAATTAATAATTATGAATAAATTTATATGAATAAAACAAATTAATTATAATAATAATATTTTAATATTAATAGAGCGGTAAAAACAATTTAAATTAATCAAATGGAAGCGAAAAAGGCCCCAAGCTCAAAAAGAAAAGCCGAAGATACTAATGCAGCAAATAAGCAAGCTGAGGATCCATTTTATAGCTACAAATACGCTTATACAACTTTCGACCAAATGAAAGAACAAGGAGAATATAACTTTTATGGTATAATATATGATGCTTCATTCCCCAAAGAAGAAGAGAATTTTGCACTTCTTCCAGGTACTAAAGCTCCTCTTCCTAAATATTCTGTTGTTTTAAAACTCTTAGATCAAAATACAAATTGCCTTACTCATCCAAATAATTTAGCTGAGAATTTGATAACATTGATAATCCAAGTAAATGAAAGAGAAAATATTCCATATGTACACCAAATAGGAGATATTATCAGAGTTCATAGAGGAATGTATGTCCCAAAACAAAAAAGAAATGTCTATTTGAACTTATTAAAAGGAAATCAATTTAAAGGCTCTTGGTGTATTTTTGCAGCTAACCCAGAAAATGATGGAGATAAACCATATCTTTGCTCTCATAAAAAATATACCTATGAATCCCAAGACAAAAAAAATATCGAAAGTATGAGAAACTTAGTCAAGAGTTATTTCCCTCTTCAAAAATCATTAGTTTATGCAAATCAAAATACTTTAGCTAATAGAGTTAAAGAAGGAAGTGATAGAGATTTATTGGTTCATGTTGTTAAAAAAGTTGAATTAGATGACCAACTTGTGTTTTTCATACAGGATGAAACAGATGGATGCGAATTACATACCTATAAATATTTCGATTTTATTAAAGAAAATGATGTTATAAGAGTAAGATCTTATAAAGTTTTTAATTCTGATGTTTTGGTCCTCAATGAATTCGGAAATATTTTAAAAGTTCCAACATATTCGGATTGTTATAAAACATTCATGAATAATTTGTCAAAAAAATTAAGAGATTATTCAAAAAAATAAAATTAATTGATAATTGAACTATCAAATAGTATTGTCTACCAATTATTTTCGAAGAAATAAATAAATATTTAAAAAAATATTATTAAAGTTAACTTTTAAAAAACAAATTTTTTTATTTTTCATTTTTTTAATATTTTTTTTAATCCTAATCTAAAAATAATTTTTAATTTAATTTATTTAATTATTAAAAAATTTTATTTTATTTTTTTCAATTAATATTAAATATAATCATGGGGATTGGGGATTGGGGATTGGGGAT
>ERZ842401.4537-NODE-4537-length-16071-cov-45.410215_pt1 | contig 16071 bp, 13 predicted proteins | sample MGYA00521270_ERZ842401 | MGnify/ENA primary metagenome ERZ842401 (study PRJEB31892, sample SAMEA3878208) | bioreactor metagenome | biome: Moose rumen | place: Sweden | collected 2011-10 | study: EMG produced TPA metagenomics assembly of the PRJEB12797 data set...
TGTAGTTGTTGCCCTGATACTTGTGGAGGCCCAGGTTGAATTCGGCTCCGTGCTGTATGACCGTACAATCGAGCGACGACAAGAGCACATGGTTCTCGTCGTCGATCTCAGGCACAGGTACAACCAGCAGACCGTGATACTTGCGCGTATTGCAGTCTACGAGCGTAGACGAGCTATAGGCGCCCGAACGGTTGGTACGGAGCAATTCGCGGCGCAGTGACTCCTCAAGGTTTGTCATCACGGCTTTTTCAAATCGCAAATAACTCATAATTCCTATTTTAGGTTTTTGTACTTTTGTTTATTACAGTTTTAGATTTCAATCCCAAAAGTAGTTATTTTTTGTTTTATGACAAAATAAATTGCCGATTATTTTGCTTTTTTAGAACAAAAAACATATTTCCGTCCACTTTTTTGGCATTTTGAGGTCTTTTTAGTAACTTTGCATCGCAATTTTTATGAGTTCCTTCACATGAGAGAGTCCGCCGAACAACATGCCATTGCGCCACTGATGGGGAAGCTGTGGGAACCGCTCAGTGACGAAGAGCGCCAGACCTTTATCCAACAATTAGGCGTGATGCACTGCGATGCCCAACAGACCATCTTCAGCCGAGGCGATGTTCCCACCTATTTATATTATTTAATAGAGGGGCGCGTCACCATCTACAGCGGTGAGAAGGGGGCCAACGAGCTGATTGTGCGTATGGTTGAGCCAGGCAGCATCTTCGGCATGCAGGCTGCCTTTACCGGCATCGGCCAGCACAGCACGACGGCGATTGGCGAGGAGGGCAGCGTAGTGGCCTATCTGCCCCTGCAGCTGGTGTACCACCTGATATGGGAGAAGCCTGCCTACGCCATGCTCTTCATCCGCGAACTGTCAGAACTGCTGGGCACCTCGGTCAACTACACGATTCACCTGACGCAGAAGAACATCCGTGGCCGACTGGCCGAGAGCCTACTGCGCATGAAAAAGAAGTATGGTGTAGAGGATGACGGACAGACGCTGCCCATCTATCTTAGCCGCAACGACCTGGCCATGATGTCGAACATGTCTACCAGCAATGCCATCCGCACACTGTCATCCTTCGTCAGCGAGGGCATCGTGGCTTTCAACGGACGCAAGATTCGCATCCTCAACGAAGAAGCACTGCTGACGGCATCGCGACTTTGTTAACTTTACAGTAAAAAGACTGAGAAAGTCGGTAATCAATCGGGAATCAAGAAGTTAACAACTTCCTGCTCAACTTCTATACGGTACTCGCCAACAGGCGTCTTCATCAGTCGGCCATCAATGCCCACCATCGCTTTCTTGGCCTGCTCCACCACGACCTCGCGGGTGCGGAAAGGATGCACCGACCGATGGTTTAGGAAGCGGCCTGTGATGAGTAGCCACAACCCTTCCACCAGCTGTACCATCTGCGGTGTGTAGACCACCGAGACGTCGAGCATGCCATTGTATGGCACTGCCGAGGGTGTCTGCCCGTAGCCTGGGCCATTACCAATACAGACGGTCATCACGTTGCGGTCGATAACGTCGGTATTGATACGCAACCGCATCTTATACTCCATGCGATGGAACAGCATCACTACGAGCGACGACAGGAAGGCCAAGGTGCGCGAACCGAAGAAACGGCGCGTCTGTCGGCGCAGGTTCATAATGTCGGCCGTCATGCCGATGTTCACGCAGTTCAGGAAATAGCGGTGACACTTGGCCTGCTCCTTGTTGACGTAGCGAATACAGCCGAGGTCAATCTTGCGCACACGATGCTTCAGCAGCCAGGCCACGGTCTGCTCGTCGTTGTCCTCGTCGAAGTCGAAGAAGCGGGCAAAGTCATTCATCACGCCATTGGGCACCACGCCCAGAACAATCTCGTCGCGAACGCGCTTCTCTTCCTGCATCAGGCAGTTCACGGCATCGTTCAACGCTGAGTCGCCGCCCACGATGACGATGGTCTTGTAGCCATTGCTTATGAGCATAGTGACAAGACGAGCCACGCTGTCGGCATTCTCGCTCTGCACCATGTCGTACTGCACGCCGTGGCTGTCGAGCACTCGTTGCAGCCGCTCCCAGCGCTTACGCTTATTGGTTATTCCGTTCTTCGGGCAATACAATATGCCCCATCGTGTTGTTTCTACTGCCATAGATTATCTTCCAATTTGCTCGCAAAGATAGTGATAAATGCTCGTATTACGCGATTTGCCACCTCATTATATAGCAATTTTAACATATCAGCAACTGCATGATTTTGCCCACCTTTTCCTCCATCGGCAGGGTGGCATCAATCCAGTGGATGGTGAAGCCACGCCGCTCCATGCCACGGAACCAGGTCATCTGTCGCTTGGCAAACTGGTGGATGGCAATCTCAAGCTGTCTGAACATCTCGTCGTAGGTGAGTCTGCCAATAATATGCTCCGTCACATACTTGTACTCTAAACCATAATAGATAAGGTCTTCTGCTGGAATGCCACTGCTGAGCAGACCACGCACTTCGTCAATCATACCCTCTTCAAGACGAGCCTTCAGTCGACGGGTTATCTTCTCACGGCGCAGTTCGCGGGAGATGCTGACACCAATGATAAGGGGAGGCTCACCACCCAAAACATCATCACAAAAGCCTTTTTGGGGTGAGGCATTCTCGACTGTGGCGGTTTCTATCTCAATAGCCCTGATGGCACGCTGGGCTGTGTCTACGTCGGTGGTGTTGTGCATGTGCGACCCATTGCGAACCTTCAGCTCGTTCAGCATCACGGTCAACTCTTCCAGCGACTTGCCTTCCAAGCGTGCGCGCAGCTCTGGATTCTGCGGCACCGGCGAGAGCTGATAGCCCTTAAGCACCGCCTCGATATACAGACCGGTGCCACCACAGAGTATGGGCACTGCTCCCCTACCCTTTATCTGCTCATAGGCCGCAGCAAAGTCCTGCTGATACTGAAACAGGTTGTACTTGGTGCCCGGTTCGCAAATGTCGATGAGATGGTAGTGGATGTCAACGGCAGAACCGTTGACCACGGTGTGATAGTCGGCCAGGTCTTTGCCCGTGCCGATGTCCATGCGGCGATACACCTGACGCGAGTCGGCCGAGATTATCTCGCCGCCTATCTCGCGAGCCAGTGCCGCTGCCAACGGTGTCTTACCACTGGCCGTAGGACCCAGTATCGTGATGAGCTTCTGCATAATTCGGATGCAAAAATAATAAAAAAAAATGGTACGGCCTTGCTTTTCATGCTTTTTTCGCATATATAGCACAACAAAGAGAGCCCCGACTCTGATAGCGAGGTCTCTCATGCTGTGTTTACATGGAAATAGATAAGGGGCTAATTGTACTAACTTTACTTTGATGATTTATTTTTAGGTTGATGGTTCAGCCGATAGCTCACGTGGAGCATGGCATAGCGCGGCAGCGTGTTGTGCAGGGTCTCGGTGCGGCCCTGGCCGTTGATGACGACGGAAGTCGACGACAGCTGCCCCAACAGGTCGAAGGCTTCGAGGCGCAGGGTGAGCCGGTTTTTCAGGAAGGTGCGCGAGAGCGAGGCGTTCCACACCAGGTCGTCGGTGTTCAGGTCGCTGCTGCCGTAGCCGCGGCGCGAGTACATCTTCACGTCCGTATTGACGGTGATGGCCAGCGGCAGGCGGTAGGACAGCGTGGCGCCGTAGTTCAGGTTCCAGGCCGTGACGTTGTCGGTGGTGTGCTCCTCGCTCGTGGCGTGGCGATACTCCACATGGCCGTTCACTCCCACGCTGAGGGCATCGCGGCGGTAGTTCAGCTCTAAGCGGTCCTGCCAGTAGTAGTTGCGGATGTGGCTCAGGGCGTTTTGTTGGTCGCTGTTGTACAGCGACATACTCGACGAGAGGTCGACGTTGCGGCTGTAGTCGCCGTGCATGTAGTTGGACAGCAGGAGGCGCTCCTTGCTGTCGAGGTTGCGGTTGAAGTGGCTCCAGAAGTAGGTCTGCCAGTTGCCTTTTACGTTCTCCGGGCGGTAGGTGTAGACGCCCGTCGTGCTGTTGAAGTTCAGTCCCTGCGACACCTGGTTCAGGAAGAAACGCAGGCCATAGCCTATATTAAAAGAGGTGTGGTGCTGCTTCCAGCGACGGGTGAAGCTGGTTTGCAGGCGGTGGATGGTGGGCCCGATGAGGTCGGGGTTGCCCCGTCGCACCTGCAAGGGATTCTCGGTGTTGCGCACGTCGACCTTCTGGAAGAGGTCGGGCGTCTTCATCTCGATGCCGTAGTTCAGCTGGTAGTAGCGCATCCAGTTGTCCGTGGCGATAAAGACGTCGAGCGTGGGCGAGAAGGTGTACTTCTGCTGCCGCAGCGTGGTGTCGGTCTGAGCGGCGTGGTACTGCAGACGCTCGTTCACGCTGTAGAAGCGCATGGCCAGACTGAGGTTGTAGTACTTGCCGTTGCCCTCCTTCGTGAAGCCCGGAGTGATCTTCAGGCGGTTCTCGCGGCGCAGGTGCAGACGGTGGTAGCTGTTGTCGTTGTCGGTCTGGTCGTCCAAGAGCGCGTCGTTGGTCTGGTCGTTCAGTCGTTGCAAGTAGCGGTACTCGTTAGAGAGGTAGAGACCGTTGAGCCAGGTGATGCGGTAGTAGGGAGCCGCCACATATTCGTACTCACTCTCAGGACGGGCGCTGTAGCGGTGTTGCAGCAGGTTGCGCTCTGCGGCTTTCAGGTAGTCAATGCGCTGCATGCTCGTGTTGTGGCTGTGGTTGGTGCGATAATGGGCGTTGAAGTTTATGCCGGCATCGTCGCCTGTAGGCAGTTTGTAGCTCAGCTCGTTGTCGGTGGCAATGTTGAAGAGGTCGTTGTCGCCATCGGAACGGCTGTCCGATCGGTTGATCAAGGCCGCCTGCAAGTCCGGGTTCAGCGACAGCGAGAAGGCGGAGTCGACATGGGCCAGCAGCGAATGGCTGGAAGCCGAGCGGGCCAGGCTGCGGGTGTCGCCGTCGTTATAGTTCATCGACACGAACGAGTTGAGGAAGAACGGCTTGCGCAGCTCGAAGCGGTTCAGGGCATTGATGCTGGTGTTGTGGCTCAGCACGTCGCTCATGCTACGGCCATAGACCATGGGGCTGTTGGCCAGGAACTGCTCCGTGGCCGTGTGGGTGATGTCGCTGCGCTTGGTCCATGAGGCCTGCACCGAGGCACTTTCCTTCCAGCGCTTGTCGGCCTGGTCTATGAGCAGGTCGGCACCGGCGGTGCGCAGGGTGGTCTGTCCCTGCGGCATGCTGGCCGGGCTCCAGTCGCCGTTGCTGCCAGGCTTGCGGTTCTCGTTCACGTTGTTGGTGTTGCCAAAGAGCGACAGGCGCGAGTGGTCGGTGTAGCGCAAGCCGAATAGGCGGGCTATATAAGGAAAGAAATTATCATAATTATCATAATTTCTGTCCGATTCTCCGTATCCGCCGGCCACCTCGGCATTGGCGATGTAGCCTGTGGCGTACTCGCGCTTCAGGACAACGTCCATCACGTAGCGTTTCTTCTCTACGTCGCGGCCCAGGTACTGGCTGCGCTCGGTCTGCTTGTGATACACTTGGATGTTCTGCACGGTGTAGTGGGGCAGGTTTTCGAGCATCACCTTGTTGTTGCCGCGGAAGAAGTCCTGGCCGTTCAGCGTCAGTTCCTCTATCTGTTCGCCGTTCACCATGATGCGGCCGTCGTCTTTCAGCTCCACGCCCGGCATCTGGCGCACGAGGGCATCGAGCATCGAGCCGTCGGGAACGTTGAAGGCATCGGCATTATAGACGATGGTGTCGCCCTTGTACACCATTTTTACGCGGGTCTTCTTCACAACCACCTCGCCGAGGGTGCCGCTCATGGCAACGGAATCGCTCTGCACGGAGCGTTTCTTCAGCAGGTGCCAGGGGGCGTCGAAGTAGGTGTTGCGGGCCACGCGCTTGATCTCGAAGTTCACGTAGCCCGTCTCGAAGTCGGGGTGTTCGGCACGGATGATGAACTTCTGCGGACGGGCTGGCACCTTCAGACGGTAGCCCGCATCGTTCTTCGTGGCCTGCCAGTTGCCCATGCTGAAGGTGCGCACGGTGTCGATGACTGCCGAGTCCTGGTTCATCACGGTGATGAGGACGCCGGGAATGCCCTCACGGGTCAGGTGGTTCTTCACGTGTCCCCAGAGGGTTACGGTGCGTTCGGTGCCGTTCTGTGCAGGCACAAGGATGGCTGTGCTGGCCAGCACGGCCAGAAAAAGGAGTCGTTTCATAGCGGGAAAGGGAGTTTGGTGTCCGGTAAGCTGCTATATTGTCGCAGCCTACCGGACAGGGGGTGAGATTAATTCAGGCGGAAGGTCACAGGCAGGCTAAAGCGGCTGCGCACAGTCTTGCCCTTGTGCCGGGCGGGCGTCCATTTCTTGTCGGTGAGGCGCACCACGCGAAGGGCTTCCTCGTCGAGCAGCGGGTCGGAGTTCTTGACGACCTTGACGTCGCTGAGCGAGCCGTCCTTCTCGACCACCATCTGCACAACGACGCGGCCCTGCTTCTTTTGTAGTTCCGCCTCCTTGGGGTACTTCATGTTGTCGCAGAGGAATTTCATGAGGCCGGCATCGCCACCCTGGAAGTGGGGACAGTGTTCGGGCTTGTCGATCACGGGCTCCTGAGCCATGGCACTGAGTGAGAACAGGGCTACTACCGCTACGCACAGCAGGCGCAGCCACGAGTGTTTTTGTTGCATTGTCTTCATTGTTGTTTCTGTTTTTAAAAGGTTCTACATAGGCGTTCCGTCGTTGGCGTCAGGGCACAGGCCTGGCTGCCCATTGCCTTTCAGGAACAGGAAAATCGTTATTCTTGTGTAAGACTTGTATTTATTGCCCGACGATCACGGAATCTACAGGTTCAGTGGCAGGCGGCTGGTAGTCCTCGGCCCGCAGCAAAGCCTCGGGCTTGCCGTAGTCTATCTGCTCGTAGGTGAGCGGTGTGGCCAGCAGGCGTCGCACGGCATAGGGCATGCTGATGCGACTGTAGTAGCCTATCGTGGGACCTTCGAACACCAGGTGGTCGTCGTCGGTCAATCGATACTGGAAAGGTCTCTCACCGCCCAGTTGCATCCAGTTCTCGCGTGGCTGCTTCAGCGTGCCGCAGTAGGCGCCACCGCAGCCATGGAAGGTGCGAGGCCCGTGCTGCGGGGCAATGCTGAGCTGCATGAACAGCGTGTCGCTGATGAGCAGGTAGCGCTGGGGCTCGCGCTCGCTTTTCCAGACACCATCCAGGGCAAGGGACTTATAGGGCCTGTGGGTCTCATAGGACCTATGAGGCTCATCGGCATGCACCATGATCTCGAACAGCTCGCGCAGGTCTTCGTCGACGGGCATGCGGCTCCACTGGTCGGTAATCTCCGGGCCTTGCAGCAAGGCCACCTGGTAGGGCTTGCGCGTCCACTGCACCTCGAAGGTGTCGTCGCTGATGAAGCGGTAGCGCTCGGGCTTGCCGTCGGCGTCGACCAGCGTGTCGCCCTTCAGCCGTGACTCGCTGAAAGAGAAGCCGAAGCTGAGCGACTTGCCGTCACGGGCGCTATAGTGGATGGTGAGGAAAGTGTCATAGTTGCGGAAGCCAATCTGACGGAAAGGCAGATAGACCTCGGTGTTGCTGCCCGTGTTCCTCACTAAGTCCAGCGTCCACCAGCCCATGAGCGGATGCTCGCGTCGCTTCTCGTTGGCCTGACAGGCCACCAAGCCAGCCGACACAACGGCCACGCCCAGGAGCACTACTGAGAGCCATGCGCGGCGGTGGTTGCTGCGAGGGCTGATCTTGGCCTGCATGAAAGCCAAGCGCTGGGTGATGGCGTGCCGCCCGAAGGCCGAGAGAATCCACACGGCACTGCTGTACTGCATGGCGGCACGTAGTAGCGAATACTGATAGGCTTCGCGGTCGATGCCCTGGCTGAGCACGTCGCCGTCTACTTGCAGCTCCTGCATCAGTTGCAGCTCGCGCATGAGCAGCCAGCAGAAGGGGTTATACCAGTTCAGGGCCACCAGCACTTGCAGCACACAGAGCCACAGGAAGTGGCGGTGCTGCACATGGGCCAGCTCGTGCAGCAGCATGAAGTGGCGCATCTCGTCGTCGGCTTCGCGGGGAATGAACACGCTGCGCCCGAAGGAACAGGCTGCTGTGCCGTCGACGGCATAGAGATGGTAGCCGTCGACCTGGCCAACGCGTTGTTGTCTGCGGCGCAACCGCCACAGGTAGGCGCACTGCCACGTCACCTGGGCCAGCACCGCGACCACACCGGCCAACCACAGCCAGCCAAGGAGTGAGGCGGCATTGTGCAGCAGTGGCTTGATGGAGTGCGGATGGGCGGCGTCCTGTTCGGGCGTGCGCACCTTGATGACGGGCTGCGGTGCGTGGGCTGTTCCCACCATCTCGATAAGGGCAATGCCGTTGGCGTCAGGCTGCACCACCACCTCGGCGGTAGCTTCGTGCTCCACCCATCGCATGGGCGACACAAACGAGCACACCGTGACCACCACCATGCTGGCGAAGATGAAGCTGATGGCCCAGCGGGCCGTGCACTTCATGCGCACCACGCCGAAGTAGATGGCCGTGAGCAGTGCGGCCACCAGGATGGCAGTGAGAGGGTAGAGTCCGGGTTCGAGGGTATACATGTTTTTAGGAGTTTATGAGTTAGGGAGTTGAAGAGTGGTGAAATCAGCTTCTAAGTTCTTTTCTCGATGATGCTCAGAATCTCGCTGATGTCCTTGTCGCTCAGCTTTTCTTCCTTGGCAAAGAATGAGACCAGCGACGTGAAGGAGCCGCCGAAGAAGGCCTGCTTCACCTCTTTCATATATGTGCGCGTATAAGACTCTTTCGATACTTCGGCCGAAAAACGCTGGGCCTTGCCTTCCTTCACTGATGACACGAAGCCCTTGTCCTTCAGTATCTTCAGGAACGTGAGCAACGTAGTCAGCGCAGGTTTTGGCTCAGGCATGCGCTCCATCAGTTCTGCCGATGTGGCTCCTGCTTCGGAAAAACTCCACAAGGCTTGCATCACTTGTGTTTCAGCTTTGGTCAGTTGTTTTTTATCCTTCATCGTTCTAAACTTTTAGAATTACGCTGCAAATATATTCTAAATATTTAGAACGACAAAACAAATTGCTCTAAAAGTTTAGAGTGTTAACGTTTTTTTACCATAAACGGAGAAAACGGCAACTATCCAACTCCGCATAATTAAGGCTTTTGCCCTTTTAGGGCGTTTCCCCCCAACCATGTTTACCCAGGGCGATGCCCTGGGCTGGTGGCTTATTGGCCTTTCAGGCCGTCTTCCCCGGACACCAATAAAAAATTGGGAATCGATCTTCTCAGACAGATTCCCAGTATAAAAAACTTTGGAAAATGATAAATATAGATTAAAATTACTAGTTATCGGATGCAAAGGTACACATAATGCGTGAATATTCCAAGACTTTTCGACAGAAAAAACTTAAAAAAATACAAAACACCCTATATTTTTGCCAATTCAGTATAGATTCGCTGCACAGGCAACCCCATGACATTAAAATAGCTGCCATGCAAACTCGTCACGCCAATATAGCCTATCCACTCCTGAATGCCATAGGCACCTGCCTTGTCGAATGGTCTATAATGCCCGACATAGTAGTCTATCTCCTCGTCGGTGAGCACCTTAAAAGTAACGTCGGTCGTCACAGAGAACTGTACCTGTTGCTGTTTCGTGGCCAGGCAGACGCCCGTGATTACCTGATGCGAATGGCCGCTGAGTCTGTGCAACATGCCGCGAGCATCGTTCGCATCGACAGGCTTGCCCATCACCTCATCGCCACAAACCACTATGGTGTCGGCCGTGATAATCAGGTCGTTTTCATTCGTCGCCCCGAGATAGGCAACGGCCTTCTTATGGGCAATGAACTGCGCTACGTCGGCCACGGGCATCGTGCTGGGGTAGCTCTCGTCAATGTCGGGCATTACCTGCACATCAAACTCTATTCCCAAACCTGCCAGCAGTTCTCTCCGACGTGGTGAATTGCTGGCCAATACAATATGATATTTCTGTAGATTCTGTAACATAATCATTCCTCTTACTCTTGTCTCTCAACACTCAACTCTCAACCCTCAATCCTCAACTCTCAACCCTCAATCCTCAACTCTCAACCCTCAATCCTCAACTCTCAACCCTCAACCCTCAACTCTCACCCCTCAACTCTCAACCCTCAACTCTCAACTCACTCACCACCCAAACGCATGTCGGTCTTTGAGCCACAGCCCCTGGGCACGCAGTGTCTGCTCTATGACATCGCGTGCACAGCCCTGACCACCATTGCGGTCGCTGACATAGATGCTGGCCTCGCGAACCTCGCTGCAAGCATCCTTTGGGCACACCGGGCACCCCACCCTACGCATCACCTCCAGGTCTGGAATATCGTCGCCCATATACATCACTTCGCCGTCGGCAAGCTGATACTTCCGCAGGAAATCCTCATAGGTATCAATCTTGACAGAGCACCCCATATAGATGTCTTCAAGACCAAGGCCAGCATAGCGCACACGAATGGACTCGACATTGGCGCCCGTCATAATGACGATGCGCAATCCCAGCTTCATGGCAAGCTGTATGGCATAGCCGTCCTTGATGTTGACCGTTCGGTTTGGCACTCCATCGGCCGGCAGGTTGATAGTTTCCTGACTGAGCACACCATCCACATCGAAGATGATGGCGCGTATTTTCATTAGATCGTAGTTTATCATGCAAGCTGCAATTAAAAAACAATTATGATGACTTGTGTAGCTGGTGTATGCTGCGGCTCAGCAACTCATAGACCTCGCGCATGGCAGGGTGGCCGGCCAGCATCTGTTGCTGCATGCCGATGACCTGCTGGTCGTAGCGCACGGCAGGCCCTGTCTGCGCATCGTGGGGATGCAGTTCCATGACCTTGCGTGCCGTCTCTTCCACCAGCGGATGCATGATGCTGAACGACAGGCCCTGCTCTTCGAGCAGCTGTGCCGACAGCTCATAGCAGTGGTTGACAAAGTTACAGGCAAAGACAGCTGCCAGGTGCACCTGCTTGCGCGCTGCCGACGGCAGCACCTGCACATGCTGGCTGACCGAGGTGGCCAGCCAACGGGCCGTAAGGACAGCCTGCTCGTCGTTGCCCTCAATAAAGACAGGTATAACGGAGAAGTCCACCAAGCGCTCCTTCGAGAAGGTCTGCATGGGATAGACAACACCATAATGCCGTATGCCCACACCCGCGAACACCGACAGCGGCACCGATCCTGCAGTGTGAAAGAAGCAGCACTGCTCACGGCCTGCTGACAGCTGAGGCAAGAGCGTAGCGATGGCATCGTCTTTGACAGCAACGACAAAGGCATCGGCCTTGCGTGGCAAGTCGTCAATATGACATGTAGCCTTAGCCCCCACCCTATCGGCCAGCGTCTCGGCGGCATGCAGCGTACGACTGAAGACTGCCACAATGCTGTGCCCCTGCTCATGCAACGCACAGGCAAAGTTGGTAGCCAGCCGTCCTGCGCCCACAAACACGATATCCATATCAGCAGGCATCGTCGCCACCCTGAGCGGCATTGAACTTGCCAATATGAACATTCTCCCACTTCAGGCGGTCCTCGTTCTGAGGCTTACGCTCGTCGGCCTTATGGCCAAAGGCCACCACGCAGAGCACACTGTAGTTCTCTGGAATATCGAGCACGCCACGTATCACGGTGTCGGCCGTTGTGCCGTCGCCAAGCCCACGGCCACGCATCTGCACCCAACACGAGCCCAGACCCAGGTCTTCGGCCTGATACTGCATCGAGATGGCTGCTATCGAGCCGTCCTCCACCCAGCAGTCGTTCTGCATAGGGTCACCCAGTACGACAACCACCAGCGGAGCACCTTTCACAAACTGCGACCCCAAGTCTTTGGCATCGGCTATCTTCTCTATGTCCACAGGGTCGTCGACCACCACAAACTGCCAGGCACGCTGTCCCTTCGACGTTGGCGACATGAGCGCAGCCCTGAGGATGAGCCGCACATCGTCGGCATCAATCTCCTCGGTTGTGAACTTACGGTGAGAGCGGCGCATCTGCGCCAGTTGCTTAAAATCCTTCATAACACTTTACGATTAATACACGTTTTAAGAGCAAAATTATAAAAAAAAGCCATAAACCACCCAGAAAGCAAAAAAAATTAAGCTTTTTACATTGATTATTAAGTATTATTTCGTATTTTTGCCAACGATGAGCCAGCTTGTGAGCAAAATATACACACGCAGCGAGGATCTGCCCGAGGCACTGTTGGAGAAGAAGTTCTTCCACAGCAGCCAGCTCTTTGTGCTTGGCAAGCAGACACCACGCATGAAGCCCTACATGATTGCCGTAGAGACTGCCGACGGCCATGTGCTGTCGCAGATGCTGGCCATCGTGCGCTATCGCTCGTCGTGGTTCCCACCTTATTTATATATACACTGCCGAGTGCTGGGCGAAGGCCACTTTGCCGATGACCTGCCGACTTACGGCACCAATCGCGAAGAGCTGTTTGCCCTGATGCTGAACAAGCTGACCAGCAAGCTGGGCAACGTTGTGCTCTACATCGAGGTGAGCAACCTCTCGCAGAAGATGTTTGGCTACAAGCATTTCCGCCAGCAGGGGTTCTTCCCTGTCAGGTGGATGAGCATACACAACTCGCTGCACTCACGTACACCCGAGGAACGCATAAGCCAGCGCATGCAGAAGCGCATTGACACGGCCTACGAGCGGGGCGTCAGCAACAGGGAGGTGAGCACCGACGAGGATTTCACGGCCTTCATGCGGCTGCTGCGCCACCACAACTGGCTGAAACCCAAGCGCTACGTACCACACGATGACTTTTTCCGCAGCATAATGCAGCAAGGCCACGGGCGACTGTCGCTGACGTGCTATCGCAACCATGTGGTGGGCTGTTCGGCTGTGGTATACAGCGGCACGAATGCCTACCTGTGGTATTCTGCTTTCCGCCGCAAGTCGTTTGCCTACATTCATCCTGACATTATGACTATCTGGCACGCCATCAAGGATGCCCACCAACGAGGCTACGACCACATCTTCTTTCTCGACGTGGGACTGCCTTTCCGCAAGAACAGCTTCCGCGAGTTTATCCTACGCTTTGGCGGCAAGCCTGTAAGCACCTACCGCTGGTTTCGCTGCTCCATCGGGTGGGTGAACAAGCTGTTCTCTTGGTTCTATCGCGACTAACCATAATGACTTCTATCTGCTAAACACACCCTTGGAAGGCAGTTTGCAAGCAGTCTGAACGCTTCGGACTGGCAGTTTGCTCCGTTCGGACTCTCAGTTTACCCCGTTCGGACTCTCAGTTTGTACTATCCAACCAGAGATTTTAATCCTTGTATTCACTTTCGCAAGCTGAGGAGTTCTTGGACAAGCCAAGCGGCAAAGCCGAGCGAAAGGAGTTAAAGACAGAAGAAATGCAGTATTACCGCCCATAGCCTATCCCTCAGCACAATAAATAGCAGCTTTTGACGTTATAAGTTTAAATGAGACAACTATTCATACGATATATAGGTGTGCTTGTCATCTCTATGGCAAGCCTTTCGGCTTTGGCACAGTCGTTCACGCTGAAAGGACGTGTGACCGACGACGAGGGCAATGCCCTCGAACTTGCCACCGTCTCCTGCCTGGAGCAGGCAGCCGTAACTATGACCAACCTGAAGGGTGAGTTCAGCATGACGCTGCAGTCGGCCGACTCGGTGGTGGTAAAGTTCTCGATGGTGGGCTATAAGACCCGCACCCGCACACTGAGGAACCCCAAGGGCACGCAGACGCTGCAGATACAGATGCACTCGAGTCAGGAGCTGGGCGAGGTGGTGGTGACGGAGAAACGGCGCCAGACCGATGCCATGGAGCAGATAGACCTGAAGGACATCAAGGGGGTGCCTTCGGCCAGCGGCAATGCCATCGAAGAGCTGATACAGCAGCAGGCAGGCGTGTCGACCCACAACGAACTGTCGAGCCAGTACAATGTGCGTGGCGGCTCGTTCGACGAAAACCAGGTATATATAAATAATGTAGAGGTCTATCGCCCATTGCTCATTCGCAGCGGACAGCAGGAGGGCCTGAGCGTCATCAACCCCGACATGGTGGAGAAGGTGAGCTTCTCGTCAGGCGGATTTCCTGCCAAATATGGCGACAAGATGTCGTCGGCACTCGACATCACCTACAAGCGGCCCAAGAAGTTTGAGGCCTCGGCCATGGCCAGCATGTTGGGTGCCAATGCCTATGTAGGCATGAGCAGCAAGAAGTTCTCCATGAGCCACGGGCTGCGCTATAAGACCAACCGCTATCTGCTCGGCTCACTCGAAACGACTGGAGAATACAAGCCGAACTTCCTTGACTATCAGACGCATATCACCTACGAGCCTAATCGCCGGTGGACACTGTCGCTGCTGGGCAACATTGCCGAAAACCACTACAACTTCAAGCCCACTGACCGCGAGACATCATTTGGCACGATGAACGATGTGAAGTCGTTCAAGGTCTACTTCGACGGGCAGGAGAAAGACATCTTCCGCACACTCTTCGGCACGGCATCGATAGCCCGCCACTTCGGCGACTCCACCCACGTGAAGCTGCTGTGGTCGGCCTTCCATACCAAGGAGCAGGAGGCCTACGACATACAGGGCCAGTACTGGCTCGACGACACCGAGTCGTCAGAAAACCTCGGTGTGGGCACCTATATGGAGCACGCACGCAACTATCTGACAGCCAACGTGCAGAGCCTGAAGCTGATGTTTGAGAAGAAGTTGCAACGGCACTACATCGAGAGCGGACTGACCATGAAATGGGAGCACATGAAAGAGCAGAGCCGCGAATGGGAGATGCGCGATAGCAGCGGCTACAGTGTGCCGCACACCAGCGACAGGCTCGACCTGATATATACCCTATCGTCGAAGAACGACATGCACTCACGCCGACTGGAAGGCTACGTGCAGGACACCTACAAGTGGAGCACAGGCTACTCGGACGAAGACGAGGACGATGGCAGCGGACAGACATTCTACACGCTGACCTACGGTCTGCGCTTTGCCAACTGGTCGTTCAACCGTGAGACCATCCTGTCGCCCAGAGCCTCGTTGGCCATCGTGCCCGTCTGGAATCAGGACGTCACCCTGCGCTTTGCCACTGGCCTGTATTATCAGGCACCCTTCTACAAAGAGCTGCGCGACACCACTACCGTGGGGGGCATCACCGTGGCCACGCTGAACTCGCAGATAAAGAGCCAGCGCTCCATACAGTTCCTGGCAGCCTTCGACTACAGGTTCAACATGAAAGAGCGGCCTTTCAAGTTCACAGCTGAGCTATACTACAAAGCCCTGTCGAACCTCATCCCCTACAATGTGCAGAACGTAAAGGTGACCTACTATGGCCAGAACCTTTGCTCTGGCTATGCAGCAGGACTCGACCTGAAGCTCTTCGGCGAGTTTGTGCCAGGCACCGACTCATGGATATCGTTCTCGCTGATGCGCACAGAGCAGAAGATGAACGGCAACTGGGTGCCGCTGCCCACCGACCAGCGCTATTCGCTCAACCTCCACTTCACCGACTACTTTCCTGGTACAGAGCGCTGGAAGATGACCCTTCGGCTGGCATACGCCGATGGTCTGCCTTTCGGAGCACCACACCGCGGGCTGGAGTCGCAGAACTTCCGTGCACCAGCCTACAAGCGAGCCGACATTGGCATGAGCTATCTGGCATACAAAGCCGAGCGCCCCAACACATACAGCCTGAAGAACGTATGGTTAGGACTGGACTGTCTGAACCTCTTCGGCATCTCAAACGTAAACAGCTACTACTGGGTGACCGACGTCAGCAATCGGCAGTGGGCCGTGCCAAACTACCTCACAGGCAGGCAGATCAACGGAAAGGTGATTGTGGAGTTCTGAAAAAGCCTATTATCTGCCCGACTTTTATATTTGTTTCACAAACTTAATGGAGAAACGTTTGGCCGAGAAAGAAATAATTCGTACCTTTGCGGCAATATTTTAAGCTTAAACTTTAAACAATTATGAAAATTTCGCACATTGAGCATCTGGGCATTGCCGTCCAGAGCATTGAAGAGAGCCTGCCGTTCT
>ERZ842401.4538-NODE-4538-length-16068-cov-3.636733_pt1 | contig 16068 bp, 15 predicted proteins | sample MGYA00521270_ERZ842401 | MGnify/ENA primary metagenome ERZ842401 (study PRJEB31892, sample SAMEA3878208) | bioreactor metagenome | biome: Moose rumen | place: Sweden | collected 2011-10 | study: EMG produced TPA metagenomics assembly of the PRJEB12797 data set...
CCCTTTGATCCCCAGGATTTCAACCCGCATATCACCCTGATCCGCAAGCCCGTCCTGCCCGGCGAGGACCTGCCGGAGATCAGCATCCCGCCGGTCTCCATGGCGGTGGGCGAGGTCTGCCTGTACCGGTCGGAGCGCGGGGAGAACGGCATGCAGTATACCGTGATCGGAAGAAGATAAACAGGAGGCATCCATGAAATACCAAGGCATCCGCAAAATTCACGAGGGAGAATTCATCACCCGGTACGATGTGGATTACATCACCTCCGAAGGCCGCCCCAAGACCTATGAGATGATCAGCCGCAACCGGCAGATGGAAACGCTGAGCGACTTGCAGAATCAAACGCCTGATTCGGTGGTGATGATATTGACCAGCGAGGACGGCGAGCGCATCCTGGTCTGCCGGGAATACCGCATGGCCATGGCGCGGTGGATCTACAATTTTCCCGCGGGGCTCATCGATCCCGGCGAAACGCCCGAGCAAAGCGCCCGGCGCGAGCTGTGGGAGGAGACTGGGCTGACGCTGACGCGCATCGACGACGCGCTGGACAACAGCTATAGCGCCGTGGGCTTTGCCAACGAGCGCAACGTGTGCGTGTTCGGCACGGCGGCCGGCGAATTCCGCAAGAGCACCTCGGACGCCGAGGAGATCGTGCCGGGCTGGTATACCCGGGAGGAGATCCTGGCGCTGCTCAAAACCCAGCCCTTCGCCGCCCGCACGCAGGCCTATTGCTACGCGTGGGCGAAAATGAGGTAAGGCGGGAGGTGCTTTGCATGAAGCAGTGGTATATAGCAACCGCGACGGCCATTGTGTATCTGGCCATCAATCTTGCTTTCGATGCCTGGGCCTGGTCCTGGGTGATTTGGGTGATCTACGCCCTTTACAGATTCCTGGAGCATCGGAAAGCCAATCCATAAAAATCGGATTTGCCGAAACGATATCAAGGAGGATTGTTTCCAATGGACATATGGGAAAAACTGTATGAAAAGGCAAAGGCGCAGTATCATCCCGAGGAGGTTTCGCCCTTTGTCTATGCGCATCATGTGGTGTGCGCGCTGGAGGCGGAGAACGGCGAAATCTTTGTGGGCTTCTGCGTCGAAAGCTGCAGCGGCGTGCTGGATCTGTGCGCCGAGCGCGTGGCGGCGCTGAATATGTATGTGAACAGCGGGCAGACAAAGATCAAGCGGCTGATCGCCTTCCGCGATCATGCGCCGAACGGCGGGGGCAGCGGCATGCCCTGCGGCGCTTGCCGCGAATTTCTGTATCAATTGAACGAAGAGAACGAGAACATGGAAATCATGTATGATTATGCCAAGCGGGAAACGGTCACCTTAAAGGAGCTGACGCCGCATTGGTGGGGAAAAGAACGCTATGCCGCGGCGAAGGCCAGGGGCGAATAAGCCTTTACGCAATACAGAGGAAGAGGTGCGCAAAATGAACGCAAAGCTTTTGACGCAGGCCATCGGGAAGTTTGTGGGCGGCCTGGCGGTGATGGGTCTTTTGCTGTTCCTTCCCGCGGGCACGCTTGCCTGGCGGCAGGGGTGGCTGCTGATGGGCATCCTGTTTATTCCGATGTTCATCGCGGGGCTGGTGATGATGAAGAAATCGCCGGAGCTGCTGCGCAAAAGGCTGAACGCCAAGGAGGACCAGCAGGAGCAAAAGCGGGTGATTGCCCTCAGCGCGCTGATGTTCGCGGCGGCTTTCATCCTGGCGGGGCTTAATTTCCGCTTTGGCTGGATCGTGCTGCCCATGGGGGTAAGCTACGCCGCCGCCGTCCTTTTCCTGATCGCCTACGCGCTGTATGCCGAGGTGCTGCGGGAGAACGTGTGGCTTTCCCGCACGGTGGAGGTGCAGCAGGATCAGCGGGTGATCGATACCGGGCTGTACGGCGTGGTGCGCCATCCCATGTATATGAGCACGCTGCTGCTGTTTTTGATGATGCCGCTGGTGCTGGGCTCGCTGCTCTCCTTTTTCATCCTGCTGCTGTATATCCCCCTTATCGCCCTGCGCATCCGCAACGAGGAGCAGGTGCTGGAGACGGGGCTTGCGGGCTACGCGGAGTATAAAAAGCGGGTGCGGTATAAGGTGATCCCGTTTGTGCGGTGAAAATTGGACTTGCGGAGAAACGCGATGAAGGATTGTATCTTTTGCAGGATCGCTTCGGGCGAGATCACCGGCATGCGGGTGTATGAGGACGAGCAGACCCTGGCCTTTATGGATATTGCCGGGGACGTGGACGGCCATATGCTGGTGATCCCCAAGGAGCATTGCAAAAACATACTGGATTGCAGCGCCGACACGCTGTCCGCCGTGGCGCGAACGGTAAAACGGGTTTGCAATCATCTGACGGAACGCTGCGGGTATGACGGCGTCAACCTGCTGAACGCCAGCGATGAAAGCGCGGGACAATCGGTGCCCCATTTCCACATCCACATCATTCCGCGGAAGAAAAATGACGGAATCGACGCCTGGCCTTCGTTTGGCGGCACAAAGGAAGAAATCCCCGCGGTGTTTGAGCGCGTGAGGATGTGAACGGTTATTCATCTGATTCAAGGAAAAGGCTTCTCCTGGGAAATCTGGAGCGCCCGGAAAGGCTGCCAGCGGCAGGCTTTCGGCTTAAACTGTTTAGAATTGAAAATCGTGAGGAATTGCGTATCCATTTACAGCCATATTTTATATTGCATACAGCGACGCAATCGCGGCTGCCGCCAGTTATTCGATCCATAAAAACGTTGCAACGCCATAATAATCCCGGTATTTCAAAACGAAAGGCGCGCTTATCACCCCGCTGCATGGGGATAAGCGCGCCTTGATTGTTTTTAAGCGTTCAAGCTGTTCTGTTTTCGTCCAGTGTCCTTCCTTTACACAGGCAGCGCCCGGCCGGTCGTTTTCAGAGCCTGCTCGTCCAGCGCGCCGTTTTCCAGCACGGGGACGCCGTTGATGAATACGGCCTTGATGCCAAAGGGCTTTTCCTGGTCGGGCTGGGCGTTTTTGAGCTCCTCCTCGTCAAACACTGTCAGGTCGGCGTAATAGCCCTCCTTCAGGTAGCCGCGGTCCTTCAGCATAAAGCGATCAGCGGTGGCGCCGGTCATGCGGCGGATGGTGGCGGGCAGCGTATCGCCCGTGCCGCGCAGCGAATCGCGCAGGAATTTGGGAAAGCAATCGTACAGCGCCGGGTTTTGCACGCCGTGCTCCTCCACCCAGGCGTCGGTCATATACAGGCAATGGGGATTGTGCTCAAATTCAGAGATTACCGCGGGCGTGCTGTAGGGCCCCATGTTGACGCGGCCCTTGAAATCGCTGATCTCGCAGAGCTTCAAATAGGCCTTCAGGTCGCTCGTGCCCTCCTCCCGGGCGATTTGATGCACGGTTTTGCCCTCGTATTTTTCATAGCCCGGGCCGATGTACGCCACCTGGATATCCTTGAAGCCAAAGCCCAGCAGCAGGCTGGAGGCCTTGACCAGCACCGCCAGCTTGATGCGGTTCAGCGGGGCTTTTTTCTGGGCGGGCGTCATGCCCTGATACCAGGCGGGCAGAATGACCGTGATGACCGATACGCCCAGGCACTCGTTGTAAATATCAAACATCACGTCCACGCCCTCGGCGCGCAGCTGATCCATCATGCGCAGCAGCTCTTCCTTGGCCCCGAAGGAATTGCGGCCCACGAAGATCGCGTGGGAATACTGCAGCTTCAGCTTCGTCCCGCGGGCGATCTCCACCAGCTCGTCAAAGGCGCGTAGCAGATGCGAGCGCCCCAGCAGCTGGGGATAGGCCATTGAAACTTTGGATTCGGCGCGGGGATGCACCGTCAGGGGCTTATTGTATTTCACGCAGAGCGCCGCCACCTTTTTCAGCTCCTCCACGTCGGCGTACAGGCCGGGCTTGTACATCATGCCCAGCGACAGGCCCGCCGCGCCTTGCTGCAGCGCCTTTTCCAGGATGTCCAGCATGCGCTTTTCCTCCGCGGCGGTCAGGGGACGATTCTCGTTGCCGCCCGCAGCGGCGCGCGCCGTACAATGGCCGGCCAGCAGCGCCATATTGCAGGGCATGCGCCGATCCATCGCCGCAAAATACGCCTGCATATCGCCGTATTGCCCCGTCGTGCTGCTGAAATCAAACAGCCCGCCGCCCAGCGTGGCCAGATCGGCATCCGGCTCGAAGCCCACGGCGGATACGCCGCAGTTGCCGGTCACAAAGGTGGTGATGCCCTGCCGGATAAAGGGCGAAAAATAGGGCAGCTGATCCTTTTTGAGCGCAAACCAATCATTGTGGGAATGGGCGTCGATAAAGCCGGAGGACACCGATTTGCCCCGCAGGTCCAGCATGCGGTCAGCCGCCGCGTCGATCTGCGACGCCACCCGCGCGATCCTGTCCTCCTCCACCAGAATATCGCCGACAAAGGGCTCCGCGCCGGTGCCATCATAGATTTTCGCGTTTTTCAGCAGCAGCTTCATCTGTTCTCCTCCTGTTCCTCATCGCCCGTGCAATCATCAATCTATTTGTAGTATATCACCAGGCGCGGCCGGGAAGCAAGGGGGTATCTGTTTATCCGTTTTACGCCTCAATCACATGGATCCGCGCCGGATCGAAGCGATCCTCCTGGGGCGTGGTTTGCGCCGGGTAGCCGTAGGGGAAGATGGCGAAGGCGCGCAGCGTATCCGGGATGCCCAGGATCGTCTCGGCCTCGCGCATCCGCTCCTCGATGGGCGCAAGGGCCAGCCACACGCCGCCAAGGCCCTGATCGACCGTCTCCAGCCACAGGTTTTCCATGGCAATGGACAGGTCGATCTGCGCGAATTCCGGCGCCCAGCACTCCTTGCGGTAGGCGGATACGATGGCGGCAGGCGCGCCCTTGGTGCAGCCTGCGTAGGGGCCCACCTTGGAAAGCGCCTCCAGCTTTTCTTTGCTGGTGACCACATAGAATTCCCATGGCTGCTGGTTGCCGGCGGAGGGCGCCTGCATGGCCGCGCGCAGGATGGCCCGGGTCTTGTCGCTCTCCACGGGCCGGTCTTCAAATTTTCTGACGCTGACGCGCTGATAAATGGTATTCATCGCCTGTATTCCTCCCGGTCACAGCACATTTTTCAGGATGTAGGTCTTCTCCTGGGACATTTCGGACAGCGTCACGCTGACGCCCTCCCGCCCCAGCCCGCTCATCTTCCAGCCGCCGAAGGGCTGCTCCAAATGGCGGTAATTGCCCGACGCGTTGATGACCACGCCGCCGCACTGCAGCCCGGCGGCCACGCGCATGGCGCGCTCCATGGAGCGGGTCATCACGCCGCCCTGCAGGCCGTACTGGGTCGCGTTGGCGATGGCAACGGCTTCCTCGTCGGTCTTGAAGGTGAGGATGGGAAAGACCGGGCCAAAGATCTCCAGGTCCCTGGCGGCGTCCATATCGAGCGTCACATGATCCAGGATGGTGGGCTCAAAATAGGTGGCGTTGTAGGCATGGCCGCCGCAGACCAGCGCCGCGCCTTGCTCCACGGTAAGCCGCACCTGGCGCTCCACCTCCTGGGCGGCGCGGGGGCTGATCAGGCAGCCGTATTCGGTATCGTCCTCCAGCGGGCTGCCCTGCTTCACCTGCTTGAAAGCCTCCTGCAGGCCCTGCACAAAGGCGTCGTGCAGCGATTCATGCACGATGAACCGCTTGGGCGAGCAGCAGGTTTGCCCGGCGTTTTGCAGCCTGCCGCTGACCGCCGCCTGCACCGATTTTTCCAGGTCGGCGTCCTCCAGCACGATGAAGGGATCGTTGCCGCCCAATTCCATGAACACGCGCTTCAGCGTGCCCATGGCCTTCTGCGCCACCGCCAGGCCCACCTCGGTGGAGCCGGTCAGGCTGATGGCGTTGATGCGGGGGCTGAGCGCCAGCACATCGCCCACCGTGCCGCCGCGGCCGGTGATCACCTGCAGCACGCTGCCGGGCACGCCCTCGGCCACGCAGAGGCCGATGATGGTCATCAGCGTCAGCGGGTTATCGGTGGCGGGCTTGACGATCACCGCGTTGCCCGCCGCCAGCGCCGCCGCGATCTTCTGGGAGGCCAGCTCGACGGGATAGTTGAAGGGCGAAATGCAGGCCACCACGCCCAGCGGCTCGTGCCGCGTGAACAGGATATCCTTTTCGGTGCCGATCTGATAATCGGTCAGCGTCTTTCCGTACTGGTGCGCCGCCGCCTCGGCGAAGCCCCGGAAAATCTGGGCGCAGACGCGGATCTCGCCCCGGGCCTCCCGAATGATCTTGCCCATCTCGGTGGAGAGGCTGCGGGCCAGCTCCTCCCGGCGGGCGTCGATGGCATCGGCGCAGCGGTACAGGATGCGGCAGCGCTCATGCACCGGGGTGGCCGCCCAGATTTTCTTTCCCTCCTGGGCGGCGTCAATGGCGCGCTCCACATCCGCCCGGGTCGCCTGGGGCACGGTATCGATCTTTTCCTGCGTTGCGGAGTTGACCACCTGGATCGTGGCCCCGTCCTCCGCGTCGGTCCATACGCCGTTCAGCAGCATCTTCATGGGATAGCTCCTCCTTTATGTTATTGCTTCCATTTTCCAGACAGATAGAAGATCAGCCCGATGGCCATGGGCATAAAGCCCGCCAGCGCGTCGCCCAGCCAGAAGCCCAGGCAATCCAGCCTCAGCGCGAAGCCCAGCAGCGCCGCCAGGCCCACGCGGGCGATCACGCCGTCTATGATGGCCACCGCCAGGTTCAGCCGCGAGCGCCCGGAGCCGTTGATCAGCGAGAAGGCGACCGAGCGGGGGGCCGAGCCGTAAAAATTCAAAATGATGGGCAGCGTCAGCACCGAGGACAGGGCCAGCACCTCCCGATCGGTGGTAAAGATGCCGTAGATGGCGTCCGGCCACAGTAGCATGGCCGCCGTAAGCAGCGTGGAAAGCCCCAGACAGAAGGCGCCGATGGCCGCCAATATCCTGTTGACCCGCCGGTGCTCCCGCGCGCCCAGATTCTGGCCCACCATGGTGCTGCCGGCGGCGGTGAAGGACTGCGAAATCACGCCGCACATGATGTTGATCTTGTTGAATACGCCCGACAGCGCCGAATAGGTGACGTCAAACAGGTTGATCCAGCTGGTCAATATGATCTTGCTGAAATTCACGGCAGCCGACTGGATGGCCATGGGAATGCCCAGGGCCAGCAGCTTTTTGAACTGCGGGCCGTCGATGCGGAAGCTGGCGGCCCTGAAATCAAAGCCGAAGCTTTCCCGATGGCGGTACAGATACGCCACCGAGGCCAGGAAGCTGACGCCCTGGCCGATGACCGTCGCCAGCGCCGCGCCGAACACCGCCAGGTTCATATATTTGACGAATACGATATCCAGGATGATGTTCAGCACCGCGGCGACGCCGATGAACACAAAGGGCCGCTTGCTGTCGCCCATGCCGCGCAGCACGGCGCTGACGATGTTGTAGCCATAAATGAACACCAGCCCGGTCGCGCAGGTCATCATGTAATCCATGGTGTAATCATAGGCGGCGGCCGGCGTATTGAGCCAGGACAGCACCGAAAACCGCAGGGCGAAGCACAGCGCCGCCATCGCCACCGAGAAGCTCAGCAGGAAGGTGAACATGGTGCCGATGGTTTTGCGGATGGCATCCTGCCTTTTGCCGCCCACCGCCTGGGCGATGATGACCTGCCCCGCCGAGGAAAAGCCCATGGCCACAAAGGTGAGCAGGTGCAGGATATCGCCGCCGATGGATACGGCGGACATGCCGGCCTTGCCGATGTAATTGCCCACCACCACCATATCCACCAGGTTGTAAACGGCCTGCAGGGCGTTGGAGACAAAAAGCGGCAGCGTAAACCGGATCAGCTGAGATACCACGGGGCCCCGCGTCATATCCCGAACCATGGTGGACATACGATCACCGCCTTTTGTGTTATTCCAGTCCGGCCGCCCGCATTTCTTCTATGATTTTGATGCCGCTGGAGGTGCCAAGGCGCGTGGCTCCGGCCTGCAGCATGGCCTCGGCGTCATGCCAGCTGCGGATGCCGCCGGCGGCCTTCACCTGCACGTCCGGCCCGGCCCAGCGCTTCATCAGCGCCACGTGCTCGGGCACAGCGCCCGCCGTTCCGAAGCCCGTGCTGGTTTTGACAAAATCGGGCCTGACCCGGGACGCGATCTTCGCCGCCGCGATGATTTCCTCCTCCGTCAGGTAGCAGGTTTCAAAAATCACCTTGCAGCAGATGCCCGCTTCCCGGGCCGATTGCACCATGGCCCGCATTTCTTCCTCTATATAGGCGTAATCATGCTCCTTCAGCTTGCCCACGTTGAGCACGTAGTCAAACTCCTGGCAGCCGTCGGCGATGGCGTTCTTTGCCTCGGCCGCCTTGGTGGCGATGGTCATTTGCCCCAGAGGAAAGGCGATGGCCGCGCCGGTCAGCACCCGGCTGCCGGCAAGCAGCTGCCGGCACAGCCGGACGGGATAGGTGTTGATGGCCACCGATTTAAAGCCGTACCGCACGGCCTCGCCGCACAGCCTTTCAAAATCCTCCCGCGTGGCGTAGGCCTTCAGGTTGGTATGATCGATCATGCCCGCCACCTGTTCACAGGTCCATTGCATGCGTTTCGCCCCTTTCTGTCTGTCGTTCAAGTTTTTAAGCGTTCAATTCCCGGTATGTGCGCAGGATCACGATCGCCGACAGGATGAACGTCAGGATATCGGCCACCGGGAAGGAATACAGCACGCCGTTCAGCGCGAAGAGCAGCGGCAGCAGGATGGGCAGGAACACGCCGAAGATGATCTCGCGCACCAGGCTCAGTATCATCGATTCCTTGGCCTTCCCCAGCGCCTGCAGGAAAATGAAGGTGCCCTTGTTCACCATGGCCAGCGGCATCATGCACAGATAGATGCGGAAGCACCGCACGGCAAACTGGGTGTAGTAGTCGCTTTCGTTGGCCGCGCCGAAGATGTTGATCAGCCCCTTCGGGAACGCCTCCACGATCAGCAGCGCGATGAGGCCCAGGACGGCCTCGGCCGTCAGCAGGTAGGTGAACAGCGTTTTCACGCGGTCGCGGCGGCTGGCGCCGATGTTATAGCCCACCACCGGGATGCAGCCGGCGGACAGGCCCACCGAGATCGAGATGGCGATTTGGAAAAACTTCATCACGATGCCCAGTACCGCCAGCGGGATCTGCGTATACTGCGGCTGGCCGAACACCGGGTCCAGCGCGCCCCACTTGGCGCAGGAATTCTGCACGGCGGCCATCGAAACCACCAGGCTCGCCTGGCTCAGAAAGCTGGTGATGCCCAGCGGGAGGTACTGCTTCATCAGCTGGGGGAAAATGCCAAAGCTGGCCCGCTCCAGCTTCACGGCCTTCATGTGGCACAGATACCAAACCGCCAGCGCGGCGGTGAGCACCTGGCCCAGCACAGTGGCGATGGCCGCGCCTCGCATACCCATATGCAGGGGATAAATGAACAGCCAGTCCAGGATGATGTTGGCGATCGCCCCGGCCACGGTGGAAATCATGGCAAAGCGGGGGCTGCCATCCGATCGGATGATGGGGTTCATGGCCTGGCCGAACATATAAAAGGGGATGCCCAGGGTGATCCAGAAAAAGTATTCCTTGGCCAGGGCAAAGGTTTCATCGTTTACCCGGCCCCCAAACAGGGTCAGGATGGGCTCCGATAAAAGCAGATACAGCGCCGTTACGATGATGCTGCCGCTCACCGTCAGCAGAACAGCGTTGCCGATGGTTTTGTGAGCGTCCTCTAAGTTCTTTTTGCCTAGCAATATGCTCACGAAGGCGCAGGCCCCGTCGCCGATCATCACGGCCACGGCCAGGGCCAGCACCGTCATGGGAAACACGGTGGTGTTAGCGGCGTTGCCGAAGGAGCCCAGATAATCGGCGTTGGCGATGTAAATTTGGTCCACAATGTTGTACAGCGCGGCCACCACCAGGGAAATGATGCAGGGAATGGCATATTTGCGCATCAGCCTGCCGGGCTTTTCCTTCACCAGGAAATCGTTGGCGCTTCGTTCGGACATGGTTTTTTTCCTCCTCCAAAAAAATAAACATGCGAATCATTGCCGTTTCGTATCTGCGCAATGACTCGCATGTATCGTGCCGCATCTATTGTAAGGGAAGAAAAAAGCTTTGTCCATGGAAATTTAAACGCAAATCGGGCCAGATTCCCCATTTTCCAGCAGAACGAAGGGTTGTTTTTTGCGGGGAAGGAATTTGCCGGCTCCTTTTCAATCCAGGATTTCATCCAGAGCCAAAATGGATACGGCGTAAATTCTGGCACAGCTGTATACCTTCTCCAGGGGAAGCGCTTCATCCCGACCGTGGGCTCCGCCGTGGCCCTCCGGCAGGAATTCCCGCACGCGGCTGGGCCCCGGGGTGCCGGGGCCGAAGGAAATGGCGTTGGGAACGGCCTTGGAATAGGTGCCGCCGCCCATGGTATAGGGCGGGTCCTCCCGGCCCGTCAGCGCGTGATAAACCTCCTGCAATGCTTCCACATAGGGGCTCTCCCGGGGCATATAATAAGGCGCGGAAAGCGCAAGCTCCTGCGGCGTATAGCCCAGAGCGCTCCAGGCCTCGATGAGGGAGGCTTGCAGCTTGTCTCCGGGGCAGGTGATGGGATAGCGGCAGTCCAGCCCCACGCGGAGCACGCCGTCCTTCAGGTGAGCGATGGTGTATACGAGGGTCAGCGGGCCGGAGGTTTCATCCTCAAAAAACACGCCCTCGCTGCGGCCGTGATTGTCCTGGCTGAGGCGCTGCAGCCCGGCGATCGCCTGGGCGGCGGGGCCAGTCAGCAGGTCGGATGAGGCCAGTGCGGCGGAGAGCACGGCGATGGCGTTGACGCTGCCGTCCGGGAACGCCGCGTGGCCGGACTGCCCGGCGGCGGTCAGGCGTATGCCCTCCGGCGTTTTTTCAGCCGTGATTTTTTCGCGCAGCGCTTCCGGCAGCTGAGCCAGGGCGGATTTTACCGCCGCTTCCTCCGCCGCGATCACGCAGGAGGCCGTATCCGGTATCACATTGTGGGCGCTGCCCGCCTGGAAGGAGCGCAGATTTCCCTGGGCATTAGCCTGAATATAGCCGTTCAGGGAGCCCTTCTGTCCATAATTCACGGGAAAACCCGCGTCCGGCACCAGGGACAGCTTGGGGAATACATGCCCTTTTTTGCGCAGGGCCATCATATCGTGCATCCCGTTTTCCTCGCTGACGCCGCAGTAAAGGGCAAGGCCGTGGCGAAGGGGCACGCCCCAATCCCGCAGCATCCGCATCACAAACAGCGCCATCACGGCGGAGCCCTTGTTGTCGTCCACGCCGCGCCCGATGAGAGCGTCGTGCTCCGGCAGGTATGTGGCGTCGAAGGGCGGATAGATCCACCCGTCCCCTGCGGGCACCACATCCAAATGGGCGATCAGGCCAATGGCGCTGTCTCGGCTGCCCATGGAAATCACGCCCGCGCAGCCGTCCAAATCCTCCGTGTCAAAGCCGTAGGCCCGGCCCCGTTCCAGCGCGTGATCAAGCGCCCGGCGGCACGCCGCGCCGAAAGGGGCCCCGGGAGCCGCTTCCTCGGGACAGCTGACGGAGGGGATCCGGGCCAGAGCCTGGATTTCCGCGATGAATTCCGCCTTGTGCGCGTTGATCCATTGGTCCGCCTTTTCCGCGTAAGCGAGTATTTCAGACTTCATAGGCATGTTCCTTTCATCCGTCACCGGCGATTTTCTTTCTGCGCGCTTCCGCGCCGGGGCGCCATTTTTCGCTGCGCCAGCGGTGCAGCAGGATCAGGCCCCGGGTCATTTCATCCAGGGCGAAGGCGGTCCATACGCCATAGAGCCCCCAGCCCAGCACGATGCCAAACAGGTAGGACCCGCCTACGGAAACGATCCATCCGCTCAGCTGGTTCACGATCAGCTGGTAGGTCACATCGCCGGTAGCCTGCAGCGCGCCGGCCACGGTGTTGTTCAGGGAACGGCCGATTTCCACCGCCAGATCGAGAATAAAAATCATGCCGCCCACGCGCAGAATGGTTTCGTTTTCCGTAAAGATTTTCAGCAGCGGATAACGCAGCAGGATAAAAAGAAGGGAAAAAGCAATATTGGAAATCAGGCCGATCCTTGTCACCAGGGTGCGGACCGCTTTGGCCTCCTCAAATTCGCCCGCGCCGATCTTGTAGCCGATGAGAATGGAGCTTGCGCTGCCAAAGGCCATGCCCACCAAGGCGATATAGTGAACGATGTTGCTCACGTACACCTTGGCGGCCATCATGGCTTCACCCAGAATGGTGATCACGGCGGTGGAAACGATTTGGCTGAGGGAATAGGAAATGTTGTTGAGGCCTCCCGGGATCCCCACGGAAAGGGAAAGCCGGATATCCTCCTTCGGAAAAGGAATGAGCGCCTTTACGGAAAAGCGTACGCCCGACCGGTGCACGATCACCAGGGACATTGCCATGCCCACCACCCGGCTGAGCACCGTCGCCAGCGCCACGCCGTTCAGGGGGTCCATGCCCAGGGCCGTGTGATGGAACACAGCCAGATAGTTGCCCGCGATATTCACCAGGTTTTCCGCCAGATTGATGATCAGCGGCGCGTTGGGGTGGCCCATGGAGCGGCACAGGCTGGCAGATACGATTTCCACGCATTGGAAAATCATCATGCCGCCCACGATGTTCATATAGCGGGCGGCATACCCGGCGGAGGCTGGCTCCATCCGCATGATGATCAGCAGCCCCCTGGAGCCGAACAGGAACAGCAATCCGAACATCACGCCCAGCAGCATATTGGCCCCCAGCGCGATGGAAGACAGCTTCACCACGCGCTTTCGGTTTTTCATGCCGATGGCCTGGTTGATGCACACGATGGACCCGCCCGCCACCGAGGCGGCGATGATTTGGCACAGGATGATGTACTGGTTGGCGACGCTCACCGCGCTGACGATGCTGTCGGACAGGCGGGACAGAAACGCCACGTCGATGACCCCGACGGTGGAGCGCAGGATGTATTCCAGCAGAATCGGCAGCGCCAGCTGCCCCAGACCGATATATTCCGGCCCCAGCGCTTTTCTTTCTTTGGAAGCCCACAAATACTTTTGCATGGCGATTTTACTCTCTTTCACAGGAAAAAGAATACCCGAGGCCCTGCCGGGCCGTTATGAAGCACGACGATTCATTATTCCATGCTTTTTCCAAAACTCCTTCATGCAAGCCCGGCAAATCAACGGTGATGGAGCAGGAATCGAGGGATTTACGGGCGGAATGAAAAAAATATAAAGAATATAAAGAAATGGTCACTTGCCAGACGAAACGCCACTTTGCCAAAGTAAAAGGGAGAGGAACCACCACGGGAGAAAGAGCCAGGATAAAGGAAAGGTAGCCAAGCTCAATCAGCAGAAAGCAGTCAGAAATGACGTGAATAGCTGATTCGAGTATAACCATAAAGGACAGGGAATGAATAACCTGGCGCTCAGCATGAGCTATTAAGGGGGTGTGCAATGCTACCATAATGCCGACTGTATGGAAAGAAAGGCATGGCAAACAAGGCGGAAGCAAAGGGACTTGAGATTTGCAAAAGTATTATGGCACTGCTCCATGTGCGAATCTCTGGCGAAGATTTGCCGGAGTAAATGCAACAGCAGCGTTTGTCAGAGTAAATGCAACCTCCGACTTGCATTTAGTTTGGCAAATAAGTTGACTGGGAAAAAATCTCTTTTTTAACTGCCACCTGTTCTGAAGGCGCATATAAAGAAGTGTCCGGCAGTTGATGATCGGACAGAAAATAAAGAACAAACGCGTCAGCGCAAATGAAGTAAAGGAGATTACGAAAATGCGTATTGCTTTGAACGATAAGGAACTGGAAATGGTGAACGGCGGTGTGGATTGGGACAAGGTGTGCGGTTTCGGCTGGCTCGGCGGCAGCGTCGGTTTTGCGGCTGCGGGGATTGGACTGATCTGCGCGGGTCCTATCGGCTGGGGAGCCCTGGGCATACTGGCCGGAGGTGCTGCCGCGGGCACCGTCGTCGGCGGAGGCATTACCGCTGCGGTGACAGCTGATGACTGAAATAGCGGGAACTGACATACTTGATCCATAATAGACGGGGCTAACGCTTGAAAACAAAGTGAGTCAGCCCTTTTTCTATCCGACGCCTATTCCCAATATACCACCGTCATCATGGTCCCCGGAATGCACGATATTATCGCTCAGAAGGTGACCTATTCCGACGGCAACGGCAAAGTGTACACCGTTGAGCAGTAATGAAAAACGCTTTAAAATACATCGAAATATACGGTCATCACCGCGCCCTGGGGAGCCCATGAACCCCCGGGGCGTTTTTTCTTCCTCTTTCTGCCATTGTTGCAAAAAATACGTGTCGATTTTCTAAACAATTTGTAACATTGTGGACTTTCATGCGTTTTTCCTGTATAATTCTTCTGTACAGTTTCGCCGATTTATAGCCTGAATGAACGCGGAAGGATGTGACATTTCCCATGGATTGTGAACTGCAGAAGGCCAGCATGTGGAAGCGCATCTCCGCCTTTCTTTTTGATGTGATCATGCTGGGTATCGTGGCCGTGCTGCTGGGGTGGGGCCTGTCCGCGCTTTTGAACTATGACAGCTACAGCCGGATCGTCACCGACAGCTATACCCGTTACAGCGAGGAATACGGCGTGGATTTGCGCCTGACCCAGAAAGAATATGAAGCTCTCCCCGAGGAAGAAGCCCGGAAAGTAGATGCCGGTTTTGCCGCCCTGAACGCCGATGGAAACGCCCTTCGCGCCAACCAGATGATGCTGCAATTGTCCGTGATGATCATTTCCCTGGGCTTCTTTTTCGCTTACCTGATCATGGAATTCTTTATTCCCCTGAAGCTGGGCACTGGGCAGACGCTGGGAAAGAAAATTTTTGGCATCGGCCTCATGAAAACGGACGGGGTGAAGGTAAACGGCGTGACGCTGTTCATCCGGGCCATCTTGGGCAAGTACGCCATTGAAACCATGGTGCCTGTACTGATCATCCTGATGATCTATTGGGGCACCATCGGGGTGGTGGGCCCGGCGGTGATTTTCCTCATTTTGATCGTGGAAGCCGTGGTGATGATCTCCACCCGCACCAATTCCCTCATTCACGATTTGCTTGCAAACACCGTGGTCATCGACGCCGCCAGTCAGCGCATCTTCGATTCCCCGGAGGCCCGGGCCGCCTACAAGGCCAAAATCGCCGCGGAATTGGCGGAACGGCAGGAATACTGAGGTCCTTGCCGCGCTTCTGCAAGGAGCGCGTAAAAAAATATCATGCCACACCTTGAAATACCCATCAGCAAAAGGAGGAGAGGGAACCGTATGAAAATCGTCCTGCAAAACCTGACCAAGATCTTTCCCAGCCGCAACAAGAAATCCGATGAAGAAGTGGTGGCCGTCAACAATTTCAACTTTGAAATCCCCGACGGCAAGCTGATCGGATTGCTGGGGCCCTCCGGCTGCGGCAAAAGCACCACGCTGTACATGATCAGCGGTCTGCAAAAGCCCTCCAGCGGGAAAATCTTCTTCGGCAACGACGACGTGACCGAGCTTTCCACGGAGAACCGGGGCATCGGATTGGTGTTCCAGAACTACGCCCTGTACCCCCATCTGACGGTGAAGCAGAACATCCTCTTCCCCCTCCAGAACCTGAAGGGCAAGGATAAGCTGGATAAGGACACCATGCTGGACCGGGCCTACCAGGCCGCCAAGCTGGTGCAGATTGAGCAATTGCTGGACCGCAAGCCCAGCGAGCTGTCCGGCGGCCAGCAGCAGCGCGTGGCCATCGCCCGCGCCCTGGTAAAAATGCCCCGGGTGCTGCTCCTGGACGAGCCCCTGTCCAACCTGGACGCCCGTCTGAGATTGCAGACCCGTGAGGAAATCCGCCGCATCCAGAAGGAAACGGGCATCACCACCGTATTCGTGACCCACGACCAAGAAGAAGCCATGAGCATTTCCGATATGATCGTGGTGATGAAAACCGGTATCGTGCAGCAGATCGGCAAGCCCCAGGATGTGTACGATGATCCCGCCAACCTGTTCGTGGCCAAGTTCCTGGGTACCCCGCCCATCAACGTGTTCTCCGGCCA
>ERZ842401.4539-NODE-4539-length-16066-cov-37.926059_pt1 | contig 16066 bp, 23 predicted proteins | sample MGYA00521270_ERZ842401 | MGnify/ENA primary metagenome ERZ842401 (study PRJEB31892, sample SAMEA3878208) | bioreactor metagenome | biome: Moose rumen | place: Sweden | collected 2011-10 | study: EMG produced TPA metagenomics assembly of the PRJEB12797 data set...
AACTTAGATGATTATAAAATTTATAATTTAATGTACTTGGATAAGTAATTGCTTTTAATTTTAAAGTAACACTATAAGTTTTATTTTCACTTGATGATAAATTAGCTATTATAAACCCATTTGTTCTGTCAATTGATAATAATATATTTATATCATTTGAAGTTAATTGATTATTTAATAAATATTCACTTGCTTGATAAATAATAAATTCTTCAACTTTACTACTTTCAATATGATTTACATCACGAGATTCAACAATTAATTTAAAACCAAAAGGCATTTCTGCATCATTCATATTATAGTAAATAGGTAATGATACTTCGCTAGAATTATTAGGATTAATAACTGTATGCTGCTGCGTATAATTTAATGTATAATCATCAATATTAACATTAGAATAATTTCTTCCAAGTACATATGGTTTACTTACTACATTTGCAAAATTATTACCAACTAAATTTATATTTTTATTATTATATAAATAAATTCCATTGTATGGTGTTATTTCACTAGATGTATCTCCATCTGTAATATATTCAGATGATCCATTATTTGAATTAAAGTTTATATCAATACAATCGGAAAGAACTACATGACTGTGATTGTTCCCTGCAGAACTATCTCCCGCATAATTTCTTCTAAAGTAATTGCCTATTACATTAATAAGTAAAACGTTTTCACATCTTAATCCTTGTTTTGAACATCTATCAATTAAATTATCTGTTATAATATAATGTTTACCTCTTGTTAAAAATATTCCATATCTAGTACACCATTCAATCCTGTTTTGACTTATGGTATCATCGCCTTGGTCAGTGTTTCTTATACCATCATAGCATCGTGTTATAGTGTTATTAATTATTCTTCCGTCTGTAAAATCTAATATACCAATATCACAATCAGAAATAATAGAATTAAATACTAAAATTCCTTTTGAATTTCCATGTATTCCTGCATGGAAATAACTTATATTACAATTTTCAATACTACAAGCATTACCTTCATTTTTTCTTTTAAATCCACAATAAAAGTTAGATTCAGTTCTTGAAGAACCATAAATTGATAAATTTCTAAAGGTATTTTTATCACAATCAATAAATGCACTTTTAGCAAAATGTAAAGAAGCTGTTTGATAAGTAGAAGGAAGTCCATAATTACTTGCAAAATCTCCAAAAATTGCAATTCCTTTCGCCATTGTTATTGGCTCAGAAAAATAATAATAATCTTTCGGAAAATAAATATTGTATTTTGAATAATTTTGCATAAAATTATTCAATATCGTGCTATTGTCTTTATCATTCATTATTCCAATTTGTTTAACATTTATGACATCTTTAACAATTAAAGTAGCAAACAATCCATTGTTTAATTCTTCTTGATAATCAGTTTGACTTTGTGTATTTACTATTTTATAAGTAGCTCCTCCTCCATCATTAGCTTCATAATAGCCTAAAGTTCGAGCATAACTTCCATCAATTAAATTAGTAGCTGCTTTCATATCAGCAACATTATCGAAACACCAGATTGCTGTTGATTGTAAGAATTGCTGAATAATTTCAGTTAGAACACCATCTTCAAGCATTTGATCTAATTTATTATTAATTTCATCTTGAACATCTAAATTATCAAAATAATTATTCATATAATTTTCAAGATCTTCAACATCTTCATCAATAGAATTTTTGAAATTATTAATGTAATTTTGTAATTGTAAAACTACTGATTGAACTTCTTGAACAGCACTTGCATTATTATTGATTGTTGGAATAATATTATTTTTTAAATATTCAATAAACCATATAAGCATTTCATAGTAACTCATTGTCTCAAGATAAGCTGTTGGAATTTGACCAATTGTCATGCATATCTTTTTTAGTGGAATTACTTTCATTGTAGGTACATCAATTTTTTCTTGTGAATCTGGATAATTTTCATGTGGATTAAAATTTTCATTCATATTTTATCACTTTCCTTTCTAATATAAACCCATGAATAAAGGTTCTAATTTTTCAATAATTTCTCTGTTAATTGCTCGAATGTTATCTCTATATTGTTCAACCATTTTTTGAGCAGTTGCAGAAACTCCTGAATTTCCTTTTATTCTTTTTGTGTATTCTTCTTCTGAATCGCTTCCGCTTGTGGTGTTTGTTACATTATTAATTTGTCCAGTGTTTTGAGTTCCTGTTGTTGCTGTTGCAAAATTTCCTGCAAGAATATTTTGTTTTGTAATTCTTCCCTGTGGAGTGTCTGAAGTTATTCCAATAGAATCACCAGAGTTAGAAGAATCCGAAACACTTCTTCCAGTGTTATCAACGTTTGCTGTTCGTGTAAATGTTTCTGTATAATCTACATTAACAAGAGGATCATACTGAATAGCACTTGAATAAATTAGTGGAAGATATTCTTCCATCAACTCTTCCATTGTGACTTTTGCATAATGTATAAAAAGTCCAATTGTTTCTTGTCCTATTTCTCTCATATAATAATGATTAACAATCATTTTAGCAAGTTTATCTTTATTCCATATTCCTGATTCATTTATTACTGATATTTGTTCTTCCGTTAAAAAGTCAGATAACTCATAATCTTTGAAGAATCCTTCAACTTGTTCTTTTGTATAAAGAGGTGGATTAAATTTAATTGGTGTGAATAATTCTCTTAATTCCATTGTATATTTACTCATTTTCATTCACCTCTTCTTTTTCTTTTTCGATATTTTTCTTTCTATCAATTTTTCCATTATCATTATAGTCTGAAACAATTGATTGTTCCATTTTTATAATGTTCTTTAAATCAGAACGTACTCTAACTGATATTTCTTTATCTGTTCCAGTAAGACCATATTTTTCATTAAATTGTCTACAAGCCTCAATTCTTGGTGCTAACATACTTTGTAAGTTAAGATTTACAAGTTCGTTATTTTCATTTGATTCTGATTCTGTAAGTCTTTCTTTTTTCTGAACTGATATATTATTAATTCCAAGATATGTAAGAGCTTCATTCCATATTTCTTTTTTATATTCTGTTATTTTATCAGTAACATATGGAGAATCAGTTTTAATTGCTTTTAGTATATCATCACTTAATTGATTTTTATTTCCAAAGATAAAAGGCTGATTTCCATTATATTGATTATATAAGTTTTCAAGCATTAATCTTTGTTTTTCATCACCAACAATCATTATTGGATAACGTTGTCCTGATATATTTACATCACACGTTCTTTGTGCATTATATAGACGCCATGCAAAAAGTTCCATTGAACCAGCTGTTGGAGTTCTGTCAAAATTATTCATAACAAGTATACATTCATAATTCTTTTGATTTTCTTTTTGAGCTTCTGTAAGTAGAGGATTAAGTCCAGTGTATAATTTTCTCATTGAATTATAACCATAAGAGAAACAATTGAATCTATCTGGAAGACCATAAATATTAACATAACCAGAACCTGCACATTTTGTATTTATAAAACCATATTTCTTATCATATAATAATGAAGCTTGTCCATTATAATATAAGCATTGTTCTAAGTATCTTGCGTCCATTGATTTTGGAAGATTAACCCATTCAAACATTGACAAAGCAATTCTTCTAAATCTATTCAAATAATCAACATATGTTGCGTCATTTACTATTAAGGAATCTTCAAATTTATAGTTTTGTGATTTTTTCCTTTTCATTGAAATCTCCTTTCTTGATATTCTTTATTTTATTATATCATAATTTATTATATTATTCCATTAGAAGCTGAATAATTTAAAAATGTAGAAGTATTATGCCAGAATGTACAACCATTATTAAATAGACTTCTAATTTTCTCTAAATCTTTTTCCGGAATATTTCCTTCTATGTTAACATCAATTGTTTTTATATAATCCCAATTAACTCTTTTATGAATGTTTGGAGTAGCTAATCTATTAACTTTATAACCATACATGTCAAAATAATGATCAATCATTTCTGCATATTCTCTTTTAATTGTCATCAAGTACCAGTGAAAAGTATTATTTAAATTTGCAGTAATGACATCACCACAGTTAATATTACCTTTTGCAGTATCTCCTACAAACGAGTGTTGATAAATTGAATTCATACTATTAAATACTTCAGTCGCACCAGTTAAAGCAATTGCACCAGCAGAAACATTTCCAGTAGAAGCTGCTATACTACCAGCACCAATAATTTTTAATAAACCTGCTCCAACATCGCTAGCAATATTTACTCCATTTTGAGTAAGCCAGTTTGTATATGTATCAGTTGTCCAGTTTAATTGTGGATATTTACCAAGTACTAAAGACTCATCATATGGAAGAGCTTCACCTTTATAATATATTGGATAGCATCTAATAGAGCAACCGGGTGTAAGACATGCCTCAATTTGAAATCTTAATTTACTATTAGAATCTTTAGTAAATAATTCTTGATGATAAACAGCATTATTACCTTGTCCGTTACTCATATTAATAGCAACATAAGGATATGTTAATAGTTTTTTATTTTTTGGAGTATAACCATTTATAGTTGAAATTGCGTCAATTGTTTGCTGGAGTTCTACTGGTTGTGTGGAATCATTAACTACACCTCCAGTTTGTGATGTTAAAAAACTAGGTGCTAAAAATAAAGCTGTAACACTACCCGGATATTTGCTCTCTAATTCAGTTATTGATTTACTTAAATCATGTACCGAAAGTGAAGGATAACAATAATATCTCATACCACTATATATGCCGTTATATTTACCACCAAACCATTTGTTATATTCCGATGGAGTTCTTGATGAAGCTATAACAATATTAGTTTGTTGCAAATTAGTATTTTTTATATGACTTTGAATAATATATTCTCCAGTTTCTAAACCTTCTGGTATAGTATGAAGTCCTATTGTATCATCAGAAACGTGTTCTCTTTCAATAAATGAATTCATATATATTAAATCAAATTGCCATGTTTGAAATACGTCTGTTTCAATTGAAACTTCACTCATTCCATCATTTATATATTTTATATCTGTTATAAAAGCATAAAACCATTTATTTTGATAAGAATCATTTTTATACATACAATAATTATATCCTAATAAATCTTCAAATCGTGGTGCATTTGGATTTGATTCTTTATCTGTTGAATAACGAATAACGCCATCTTTTCTTTGATAAGTGCAACCATCATATTCAAGTTTTGGAAGTGAATTAAAATAATTAAATTGAGCATTTATATTGTTAAATGTAATTTGATTATAATTATCAAGTTTTAATGGTGATTTAATTAATATTATATCACTATCTGGAACTACAATCATTATATCTCTCCTTTCTTTTTATATTAAAAGAGAGGGATATTATTTCCCTCTCCCTTAAAAGGTTTATTCTCCAGTGACAGATACTGAAATTGTTCCTGTAACACTTCCGTTTGAAGCTGTAATTGTAACAAGTTCAGAAGTTGCTGAAACACCTTCAATTTCAACATGTCTATTATCAATCTTTGCAATTTTTACATAAGTTTCATTACTATCTGATGAAGTAAATGTTATTGTGTCTGTTGAATTTACTGGTGTTGTTGTTAACGCTAAAGTTTTCTTTGCTCCAGCTTCAACACTAGCTGTTGTTTCATTAAAAGCAATTGCAGTTGATGATATTGAAGGAAGACTTCCAACTAACATTAAAGCATTCGCAAATAATGAATAATTAAATGATTTAATAACATTTAAGTATTGTTGCCAGCTTCTGTTGTTTGCGTTGTAGAATTCGTCCATGAACATATCTTTTGTACGAATCTTGAACCAACGTCTGTCACAGATTAAAGCATAGATATTTGAACCATCATATGTAACGTTTCCATCATCATCAATAATATCAAAATTATCAACATAGAAAACTCTACCTTCTAAATCAGCTCTATCTATATTAAAAGCTCTTGCTAAAACTTGAGTATCTAATACAGAAGCCATTTTATTTGATATAAATACATAAATATCTTCTGGTTTACTCCATGAAACAATTGCTCTTCCATATCCACCTACTTTACTCCAAGCATTGTAATGAGTTGATGGAGTTTTGAAGTTTAGATATAATTCACGAAGTCTTGATGTTAAATTAACAAGCTCTTGACGTGTTGGATTTGCTGGATCTACAATTGAGAATGTTTCCATTTGTACAGCATTATTTCTGTAAGCATTTGTGATTAATTTTTTAGTATATTTATAATCATCGATATATGCTCCATTATATAATGAAGTAGAAATTCCCATTAAGAAACTTTCAAAATCACCCCATGAAACAAAGGCTTTTTCTAATTCCTTTCTGATGATTGTAACTGGATATTGAACATCAAAATTAATTTCAGAATATTCAGCTTTTACATCTGATTCATATTTTGCAAGTAAACCTGCAAAATCGTCTATATTATAAACTCTTCCTTTTGCTGGATTAACATAAATTTCTTGTCCGATTGCTCCAAGTGGTAATTCGTCACCTGCAAGCTCTCTTAAAGGATTTTCAAAATAATCCATAACAAATTTGGTGTAAGCTATTCTGTTTACTAAAGACTGAATGAATTTGTTTCTCATGTCACTTGGTAAAGCAAGTAAGCTTTGTCCATAAACTTGTGATGAAGTATAATGATTTACAAGAGGAATTTGTTCTTGATATAGACTATTGTCTTGAATAAGAGTCTCACGAATCTCATTCAACGCAGTTTGTAATCCTTCTGATGGATTCATATAATCACTTTCCTTTCTTCTGGATTATTTCCAGACACACGGAAATGATGAGTGGTGAATTTCATTTTCCCTGTGTCTAGAAACAATTGTTTCTAGATTATCTTTTAAAATGACCTTTTTCATCAAATATAGTTCTAAAATCAAAAGGCTTGTTTTCTTCTTTTTTAGAGTTTGTCCCTTCAAAGAATGATTCTTCTTCTTTTGCTTGTGGAACTTTTAGAAGTAAATTTCCATTTGCCTCTATAAGCATTTCTTTGTCATTTTTTAATTTTGTAATTGATGAATCTTTTTCTTTAATAAGTTTTCCGTTTGCTTCTTCTATTACTAAAATATCAGCTAGGCTATCACTTATTTTTCCAGCTTCTTCTTTTCCAAGCTTTTCTTGTATTGTATCTACAATACTTGATAAAGTTTTTTCGTTCATTTTATCACCTCTCTAACCTTCTAAATTTTCTTGAATATAAAACCCATGGAAAATTTTTCTTTCTCCCAGTATCAATAGGAGGAGTTGGCTCTTCATAAATTTGCCAGTTATAATCTTCCGGTCTTAATAAAGCTGTATTATTTACATAAAGACCTTCCCACATATGAATTGCTTTATATAAACCTATACCTCCACTATTCCAGTATTGGTCTCCTGCGTTTATTTTTGCAACTTCCATGTGTAAATGTTCTCCAAAAGATTGTCCATAATTTCCTGTTGTATAGAATTCGTCTCCCTGATTATAATGAGTGTTTAAAACAGGAGCAACATAAGAGTGTGCAACTAAAACCCTCATTTTTGAAAGCGAACCATCAGGAAAATGAACTAAATCATCACTTTCTAAAATACAATTGTGATCATTTCCTGTGTATACTATTCTTCCTGTGAATGGAGCATAACATTTCATTCCTGTTATAACAGCCCCAGCTATTGTTCGTGGAAGGAAATCAAGTGCCAAAACATCATGTTCGTCAGGGTCTCTTGCTGGTGATAAATATAAAGCTTCACATGGAAAAAGTGCAACTTCATAACCATCACTTGCTTTTAATTTTTGTCCTGCTATCATTTACATATTCCTTTTCTTTTCATATAATATTTAAGTTCATGTTTTTTTGTTAGAAATAAAAGTCTTCCACAATGATTACATATTTCTTTTCCTTCTTTATTATATATTGCAACAGAATGTCCACATTTGCATATTTTAGTTACTTTTGAAGTGTACTCATCGTCATATTTATAATGATATTTATATTGTTTCATTTACCTTATTTTCTATAATTTCAACTCTTTGAGTTAAAGAGTTCAAATTTCCTTGTATTGAAATAAGGGTCTTTGTTATTTCTTCAGTATTTGATTTAATGTCTTTTAAACTAGTGTTCATGAAATATAAAAGTGCTATAAATGATCCTACACCAATTCCATTTTGAACTACTAAATTAATTATTTGTTCCACATTATCACACCCTTTTTCTTTATTATAATACTTTTTAAAATTTTTGTACAGCTTTTATTAGTTTTTTATCTTCTTTTATTGTGAATTCTGTCTCTTTTAAAATAACTCCACCCTTGACGTGTGTGAATGTTAGTTTTCCATCAACTTTTAAACCTTCTTTGAAATTATTCCATGTAACTTGATCATAGCATCTTTGAGGAAGTCCTGCACATGTAATTTGAATTTCCCCATTTATTTCTTCAAGATAAGTCTTTTGTCTTATGAATTTTGCTCTTGTAAAATGTGATTCATGTTTCCATTTTCCAAGTTCTACATCATCAATTTCACAAAACTGAACTAATTCTTCAATTGGAAGTATTGTATGAATTGAATCTGTGTCACTATAACAATACATATCAACTCCATATTTTTTAATTGAGTAGTCTTTTATTGCTTGACTAGTTCTTATTGTTTTATCTCTGGCGTATGCTGTAATAAAGGCTCCCATTGGAAGATACACTCCATCTTTTGTTTTCTTTTCACCAAGGCGATATTTTACAATGTCATTCTCTAAATAAGGAATCTTTGATTGAACATCAAGACTTGTTGCAAATTTCCCATATAAAGAATTAAGCATGATTTTTGCAACTTGTCTCATTCCTTTGTTTCCAGATATTGTTGCGTCATTCTTAACTTTAATCCATTTATCAATATAATCAGTAAAAAGCCCCCTCATAGCTTTGAATTTCCAACCTGATTCATAATTTAAATCCCAAACATCATATTGTTCAAGAAAAAGTTTCAAGTCAACACTTGTCAGAGTAAGTGCAACAGGTTCATCACCAGAGTCAAGTAAATATTCATTATCAACGAATCTGGAATGTTTAATCTGAATTGTTGGAATTTTTCCTTCTTTAATTTTAAAAGAACATGTAAGTCTTTGAATGTATAAAGGATAAACTTTATCTTCAACATATTTTCCTTCATAAAAGAAAGGTTCACCGAATGGAAGCATTTCTTTATACATAACAGATGGATAAAGTGAATTTACATCTAAAACTTCACCCTCTTTTACTTCCTTATTTTTATAAAGTGGATTAAGATATGTAAATCCACCACGATAAGCACGTCTTATATCTTTATCTATTTCATAATTAAGTGGTTTATATAAACTTCTAAAACGATTTAAACGAGTAATCTCTTTGTACTCTGATAAAGCATTACTTCCTGCTGTCATTTTTGTAAGTCCCATATCAAACAAATATTTAAGAGCTTTTGCAACTATTATAACATCATTTTTTACGTATGCTTCTTCTTCACCTGTTAAGATGTGACCTCTCTCACGTGGAGCATTATAATCAATTTCTAGTTTATTTTCTTCTATTTTAAAAGTTTTTGGCATTGATTCAACTGATTGATTAATTATTTTAAGTGAATCAATAAAAGTAACTTTTCTAGTCTTTTTTCCAACTTCAAAATATACTTCAATAGAATAAAATAATCCCATATCAGAAATTAATGTGGAAAAAGTTTTATTTCTTTTTTCATGTGTTTCTACATATTCATAACCATTCTTCATTAAATAATAAAGAATAAATTCTCCATCAAATTTCAGATTATGAAAATAAATATATGGATTTGATTCTTTTTTAATACGTTCTATAAAACTTTCAATTGAATTTCCAACTTCAACATGACTTGGATTCTCTATATCACATAAAGCCCAAGCCCAGACCCATGTTTCATCATTTTCCCATGTGGCTGTTTCAAAATCAGCTGTAAATCTTTTCACATATTTTATACCCTTATATCATTAATACCTAAATGAAATAAAAGAGTAGAATTAAAAGCTTCTTCATTATCACTAAAAGCACCATAGAATAATGTATCTGATTCTTTATACCACAAAAATAAATCCATAAGTACAGGTGACTTTCTCACAAATTCATAAAATTTAGTAGGATTTTTTATTTTATCAAGTTCTTTCTTTAAAACATCATAATTTTGAAAATTTGATATTCCCTCTAGTGCTTTATAAAAATTCTGTCTAAAAAGCTCGTCTTTTGAAAGTTTATAGTCACTTCTACCTACTGCAAAGATTCTTTGTATTAATCTTTTTAAATCATTTCCTGTTCTAAATTCTAGTGTTACAAAAGAATTTTCAATAGCTCGAATTTCTGAAAGTCTTTCATCACCCATTCCTATTGATGGTCTATCTTTTAATATAGACTCACGTTCAAGATTCAAATTTCTAAAAGCTCTTTTTCTTGCTTTATTAATTTCCTGAAATTCCCATTTTGAAATCTCTTCTCCTGACTCTAAAATTTTTGTATTAAGTAAATTTTCTGTGTTAACTCTTCTTAAAGAATTAATTACTCTATTTAGTTCTTTTCTTGTAGTTATGTGATCTTTTATTTCTTTATAATCTTTTAAATCTGGAAGAAATTCTCTTTCGTCTGTATCAAGTTCTTTTATTATTTTATTAAAACGTGATACAGCCTGTCCAAGTTTTATATAATCTCCTCTTCTCCAACGTATTAAGCTATCCATATTTTACACCCTCAATTCATCAAAACTTATTTCAGTAAAAATTATTGTATTTCTGTCAATTACTATATCATATTTTCCTGATAATGATGAGTATTTCGTGATGTAAAAACCTCTTTTCTCAATTTTTATATAGTATGCTATAAGTAAATAATACCTTATGGAAATATTAATTCCATATTTTGATTTGATTTTATCCTCTTCCTCTTTGATATATGATTCATATCCATTAAGGAATCTTTCCTTATTAAATGAAGAAGAGAAGTAAAATCTAGATTGTAATAATTCAACAAATTCATTTGATTCTGTTAAATCATAAAATATTTTTTCACTTCTCCTCATTTCTATCACCTCTTATATAAGTTCAAAAGCAAGTGCTTTATTTCCTGAATCTTTCATTTTCTTTTTAACTATCTTAATTTCTAACCCTTGTTTTATAGATTCTACACCATACATAACAATGAATCTTTTCATTTGATTAGTAAACATCTTTGATCCAGTTGCATATGTGTTTCCAGCGTCATCAACTAAAATACAAGCTTTATTTGTTTCAAATTCTTGAATTTCTCCTGTTTCTGTATTTACTTTAGGTTCTTCAAGTTCATGAGTAAATTCTTTTATTAATACATCTACGACACGAATTGATTGACCTTCACAATCATTTAATAAAAAATCACATTCTGCATTATCTAAATTATATAATTTCTTTTGTTCTGATAAATCAATAGTTGTGTAATATTTACGTGTTGATTTTGCTGATTGCTCTAAAGCTCCGAAACTAGATACAACCATTTCTTGTTTTTCAGTTTCAACTACTTCTTCCTTAACTTCTTTTTCTTCAATAATTTCTTTTGTTTTTTCCATAATTTTCTTAATCTCCATTTCTATATTTATTTTTATTTAATTTTATAATGTCATTATACGCCTGCTGCAATTTATTTTCAAGTGTTTTGATTTCAAAACGTTGTAGTATTATTACTATCGTGTTAAGCAATAATATTACTATTAAAATAATCTTCACATTCTACTCACCACCTTTCATATTTTCTACGATTTTAATAATTATTTCTTTTAAATTAATGATTAATTTATCTTTTAATTCTAATAAACGATATAGTCTTTCATTTTGTTCTATTGTTCGAGTTAAACTTTCATAAAATTCTATATACATTTCATATTTTGTACCTTCATCAAGTTTATTAAATTCTTCAGGTGTCATTCTACTTTTCAGCTTCATCAGATTCACTTTCCTTTCGTGATTTATATTCTTTAATCTTTTGAATAATATAATTAATATCAATATTTCCATATTCAAATATAGATGTTATAATTGATCTAATACAATAATCATCAAGTGTATATTCTTTAATATTATTTAAATAATACAGGTTACCTTTAAAAATATTATTATAAAAATAATCTTCATACACTTTCATATTTGCTTTTAATTCAATATTTTCATAATAATAATCATTTTTACATTTAATAATTCTATCATATACTTCTCTTGAAATAATAACTAAATCTGTTAAATCTACTTTATTTTCCATTTCTAATCCCTCACAATCGTATCATATTTTACACTTGATAACTTTAAGCATAATATTATCAAATAAAATAATAACTTGCTATTAGTTTTATGTAGTGTTTTTGCATACTCAATCTCTTTATTTGTCATTTTCTTTACTTCGTATTCTATTACTTTATATTTCCATAGTTTCATTATTTCACCTCACTTTGTTTAAATGATTCCCAACTATATAATTGATTTAATTTTATAAGAGATATTCGTAATTCAGCTGTAAAATAATAATTGTTATTATATTTGATATAACCTCTTTTATCTTCATCAGCTTTCAAATAATCATCATATATTCCAAGAATCTCGAATGTATCTTCATCATGAATTGTTAATACATAAACTTCTTTCACTCTTTTTCACCTCTTTTCCATAATGAGTATTTTCAAGTGTTCTTATTAATTTAAGAATTTCTTTTGATTTTGTACGATAAGCTTTTAAACGTTCAATTTGATAACGATTTCTGTTAGTACATATTCCTTCTTTAGTAAAATGAGTAATCTTTTCAGTATTTAATATTTCATTTATTGAATAAATTGAATTTAAACAGTGTAATTCAATAGTATTAATTATTCTAAAATATTTTTAAAAAATTCTATATCTTTACGTAATCTTTCTATTTCAATATCTTTTTCTTTTAATAACATTTTAACTTTATATTGCCAACTATCTTCGTCTATATATTGGTGATATAATCCATCTTCCGAATCACAACTTCTGCAATAATCATATGGAATATTGTTTTCTAAATCTGTTAATACTTTTTCTTCACTCATCATTCAAAAAACCTTCTTTATTAATTCTTCATAAGCTACTAAAATCTCTTCAGAAGATAAATCATTTATCTCATTATTTAATATTTGAACTTTAGTTCCAATTTCATTTTGTAAATTATCCAAGAAAATGTTTAAAAAATTAAAATCTATAAATATTCGAATTTGATATTTATTTTTATATTTATCATTAAATAATTTACTAGCATAAATATAATTATTAATAATTTTTCGATATGGTTTAATTTTAACACATATATCTTTATTTTTTAAATCTTTTATTTTTGAATCATCATAATACTTTCTCATTTTCTAACATCTCCAATACTTTATTATAAGTCTTTATTTCAATCCTTAAATCATGTAATCTATCTTCAAAATATTTTTGCTTATAATTATAATAAGGATCTTCAGTTTTTTCTAAATAATAATCATACAATTCTTCAAGTTCCTTAATTTCTTTTAATAATTTCTCTTTCATTATTTATCTACTATCCTTTCTATATTTTCTTTACATTTATTTATATTATGACTTAAATCATTTATAAATTTCTTAACATCTTCATTTTCAGCCATATGTGAATGAAAACCAAATGACATTATGACTGCTTTTTGGTTATTTAAAAATTCTAATATCTCTTTATATAATTTAACACTCATTATTTTTCACCTCTTATATCTTCCATAAATTTAAATAAATTATAATAATTATCTTCCATCTCCTCCTTTATCAACTTTGTTAAATATTTCTTTTCGTCTTTTCTTGTTTTTATTTTATCAACATACTCGTCTAAATCAAAATATCCATAAAATTTATTATTTAAAAATACAGCTTCCTGACTATCTCCAGAATAAATATAATAAAATTTGAAAGTATAATTGATATATTTGTCATATATTTCGATAACATTTCCTACTTCAATAATTTTCTTTAATTCTTCTTTTGTTAAATCTTTCATGAAACTCATCACCACTCCTTTTTTCTTGTTTCATTGTACCTTAATTATAATGGATAAATTTTCAAATGTCAACACTTTTTTTAAAACTTTTTCAAAAAGTTTTTAATTTACATTTTTAATAATATATGATATAATTATTATAGTGATAAATCTTATTCAATATATAGTGTGATTATTCGGAAAATCACTTGTGAAGAACAAGCCGAAAATTATATGGAGTGATGTCCTGCTATATAATAAGGTTATATTGCTAAAATTATAAGGAGTGTTTTATGGATAAAAAATTTTATTACAATTATGATAGAATTATTTCATACAATGCACTCCTAAATATTATTGTTGGACCTCGTGGAATAGGAAAAAGTTTCGGTGCAACTGATTTTGTAACAAAGCAATTTATTAAAAAAGGTGATGAATTTGTTTATTTAAGAAGGTATAAAACAGAACTTTCTAAATCAGCTAAAAATTTCTTTTCTGCTTTAATTAAAGAAGAAAAATATACAGATCATCAACTTTCAACTAAAGGTTTAAATTTAATGATTGATGATAAAATTGCAGGTTATGGAATGACCCTTTCAACAGCTCAACAATTAAAATCTTCAAATTTTCCTAAAGTGAAAACTATTATTTTTGATGAATTTTTAATTGAACCCGGTCAGGGTCATTATATTAAAAATGAAGTGTTTTCTTTTCTTGGTTTAATTGAAACAATTGCACGTACAAGAGATATTAGAGTATTTATGTTAGGAAACTCTGTTACAGAACTCAATCCATATTTTTTATTCTTTGACATTTCAATTCCTTATAATAATGATATAAAATTATATAAAGATGGAATGATACTTTTACAATATGTATCTGGAACAGAATTTCAACACGCTAAAAAAGAAACACGTTTTGGAAAATTAGTTGCTGGTACTGATTATGAAAATTATGCAATTGATAATAAATTTATCGATGAATCAAAAATGTTTATTGAGCATAAAACAGGTTCTTCCAAATTTTCCTTTTCATTTATATATAAAGGTTCTAAATATGGAATATGGATAGATTATAATATAGGTAAAATGTACGTTTCAAATGATTATATTGACAATGGTTTATGTTTTGCTACTACAACAGAAGATCATAAACCTAATACAATGCTTTATTCAATAGCTAAAAAATATAATTGTTGGAATAGTTTTATTCAAAATTATAAACTTGGAAATGTTTATTTTGAAAATATGAAAATAAAAAATGTATCAAAAGAGATTTTAAAAAATATTATTTTAAGGAGTTGATTTTATGTTTAAAGGTCAAAAAAGTGTACGTGGCGGTATAGAGGATTTTCTTTGTCCATTTACTGATATGTATATAACACAAGGAAGTAATTCAAATTTTAGTCACAAAGGAATAATGGCAAATGACGTTAGAGGATTAGAATCTGGTGTTAGATACTTAATTTATGCTCCATGTGATATAGTTTGCAAAAAATTATATCCTGATTCAGGTCAAGCTATGTGGCAATCAAAAAATAAAGTTAGATTTGCAAATGGTAGAATTGATTATGCAACATTTATGGTTGCACATGACAACACAATGGATTGCTATGTAGGACAAGAAATAAGTCAAGGTGAAAGTTTCTTCCAAATGGGCAACAAAGGAAATGCAACTGGAATTCATACTCATATTCAAATTTCTCAATCAAATGATGAATCTTGGTTCAAAAATGAATTTGGTAATTATAAATTCAATAATGAATATGATCTAGACGATTGCTATTTTGTAGATAATACTAATATTCTAAATGGAATGGGTGGCTCTTGGAAACATACCTTTGATGTTCCTGTCGCTGAAAGTGAATATATTAATATTCCAGAATGGATTGATGAAAGAAATATTTACGATGTAAATTCAAAAGAATTAATAGGAATAATAAAACCTAAAAAATTTGGCGGACTAACTTATAAAATTATTAGTCATGATGAAAAATTTGCAGAAATAGAAACAATTGATTTTGGAAAGTGTTTAGTGCAGATCACAAAGAACACACCAATAACATCAGTTCCAACATATGATCATGGAAATTTTTA
>ERZ842401.4540-NODE-4540-length-16064-cov-4.893872_pt1 | contig 16064 bp, 13 predicted proteins | sample MGYA00521270_ERZ842401 | MGnify/ENA primary metagenome ERZ842401 (study PRJEB31892, sample SAMEA3878208) | bioreactor metagenome | biome: Moose rumen | place: Sweden | collected 2011-10 | study: EMG produced TPA metagenomics assembly of the PRJEB12797 data set...
GCCGCCGCCTACTCCTATGACCTTTATGATGGAGTGGCTTTCAGGAAAATCCACGGGATAATCTGTAAAGTTATCGTTGATAAGTTCCATAATTTGCTGCCTTGGGGTTTACACTTCGTTTGAGCCGCTGTTGAAGAGGTTTTCGCTGTCAAAGGCTTGCTTTATCTTCTTTCCAAAGCCTTTGAACAGGTTGCCTCTGGACTTTGTGCCTGATGTTGGCTGTACGGGAGTTTCAACTGCATCCTGAGCTGGTTCTGCAAATACGGGTTCCATTTCCGGTTGGGAGGCTGCTGCCGGCTCCTTGGCGGAAATGTCTGTTACACAGCCTGGGAAGAAGATGCCCTCGTCCTCCATCCTCTGGAAGGCGTGTATGAGCATTCCAACTGCCGTGGAAGCGGTGGAGTCCTTGGCTTCCTCGCAGCTCGAAGGGTCTAAAGCAAAGGCGTTGGGAGTTCCTACCCTTGTTTCCAAACCAGTAACAAAATCGGCAAGGTTAGGAAGGTTCTTGATCTTGGATCCGCCGCCGGTAAGCACCAAGCCGCTGCGTATCTTGTCTTTGAAGTCGGACTGCTCTACATGCCAGCATACTGCTTCCAGAATTTCCTCCATTCTTGCCTGGATTATTCTGGAGAGAGTCTTTATCTGAATCTCTTTGTTGTTGCCGCTTCCGATGCTCGGTATCATGACCTTCTGCAGGGCGTCTGCATAGTCGGAGAAGCTGCATCCGTAGTTGGTCTTGATGTATTCTGCTTTTTCTGTGGCTATGCCGCATCCGGTGCAGATGTCCTCGGTTACGGAGTTGCCTCCGAAGGGGATGATGCCTGCATAGCGTATTACATTGTGGTGATATACAATTACATCCGTGGTGCCGCCTCCTATGTCAACAAGCACGCTTCCTACCTCCATTTCGTCGTCTGTGAGGACTGCCTTTGCGGATGCTATAGGTTCCAGGACTATTTCTATGGGCTCTATGCCGGAAAGGCCGAGGGTGCTGTTTATCATCCTTATGGAGTTTTCTTTTCCTGCAAAGAGCTTGTAGCGGGCAACTATGTTGCGTCCAATCATGCCAACCGGATCGCTGACGCTCATGTAGTTATCTACATTGTAGGCCTGAGGCACGGAGTAGAACACCTTGTAGCCGTCTTCTATGGCGGTGTTGTAAGTGCTGGCGGTAATGTCCATAATCTCCTGCTGGCTTATCAGGGCGTTAAAGTCTTTCCTCTGGACCATAAACGGTTCAGGGGCAAGGCATTTGATATCCTGGCCGGCAATTCCCACAAAGGCTTTGCGGACGGTCATTCCAATCTGCTCCTCCACCTTCCTCAGGGCCTTTTCCAAAGACTGGTGGGCAAATTTTACATTCTCAATTCTTCCTCTTTTGATACCTCTGGAAGGTGCCTCTCCGAAGGCCAGCACCTTAACCCCGAGGTTGGTTTTTTCTCCTACAACGACTACCGTTTTCGTTGTTCCGAGATCGATGGCAGCAATCAAATCTTTCATATCTGAGTGTGTTACTGGTTGTTGTTTGTGTATCTGTTGTTAATTTATTTTTTCGTGCAAACTATCTGTCCCCGATATTTGAGGTTTACGCAGGAGTATTTGTTCCACCCCACATTGGGAACAATGTACTGGTAGAAAGACAGGAGCTTGTTGAACTTCTCGTTCAGGTTATCCCAATCGCCGAGTATTATCCTCTGCTCTCCCACTCTGGGTACAAGTTCCACATCTCCTTCAGGATTGATGAACACCTCTTCTATCTGGTTGTTCCAGAACGGATGCTCCTGAAGGAAGAGCCCCATCTGCAACATCTTGTCTATCAGCGCAGTGCTGTCTTTAGGATTTTCGCTGAAGAGGAACTCCTCCGGTATGTTGCCGCAAATTACCGGAACGTATGAAGGATGGTCTGCTATCAGCGGAAATATATATGCTGTTTCGTCTATGTAGAATCCTCCGTTGGGAGCTTCTATCCTTACTACGGGTTTCCTCTGCCGGAGCTCCAGATGCAGCACTCCGTCTCTGGTTACATAGGCCTGACTTTCCTTTATTACGCTGCGGTGGTTGAGCAGGGCTTCCATCTGGCTGAGTTTCAGGCTGTCTATGTTTTTGTTTACAGACGGGCCAAGGAACCGGTCTATGATATCCACAACCTCTTCCTTGCTGATGAACTTGTTCAGGGCGCTGTCGAGCAGGGTTACTTTCACGCTCTTGCAGACCTGGCTCGTCTGCCCCTTGCGGTAGAGACCCTGGGCAAACCAGAAGTAAGCTCCGGCCGCCACGGTCAGCACCGTATATAGGAGACTGCCCCAAATGTATTTCCAAGTCTTGCTCATCTTGCGTCCTTATCTGTCTTAAATTCTCTTTTCTATCATCTCAGCGATGGGTTTTACCATCCTGTCTATGTTGCCGGCTCCGAATGTGGCCAGAAGGTCCAGCTTTCCGCCGTCCATCCTTTCTGTCAGCAGGCCTATCAGTTCTTCCTTGGTTATAAGTACTTTGTCTTCTGCCGTTATCTTGTCAAAGATAATCTGGGAGGTTACTCCTTCTATGGGGAGTTCCCTTGCCGGATAAATGTCCAGGAGTATGACGCTGTCTGCAAGGCTGAGAGCCTGTGCAAACTCCGGCGCAAAGTCTCTGGTTCTGGTGTAAAGGTGCGGCTGGAATACTGCCGTAATCTTTCTGCCCGGAAAGGCTTGGCGGATGGAGCTGACAGTGGTTGCTATTTCCTGCGGATGGTGGGCGTAATCGTCTATGTAAACGGTCTTTGGAGAGTTTACCCAAATGTCCATGCGGCGCTGTACTCCGCGGAAAGTTTCCAGAGCCTCCTTTATCTTTTCCGGATTGAGGGCTGAGAGCAGGGCCACTGCCGATGCGGCTACGGAGTTTTCTATGTTCACCCAGCCCGGAACTCCTACGGTGCAGCCCTCCACCTTGCCGCTGCCGCCGATAACGGCAGACGGATAGTTGAGGGTGAAGGAGAACATTCCGGTTTCTTTTCCGTCTTTCTTTATGGGCTGTATGTCAGAGGCATAGAAGTCAGACTCCGGATTCATGTAGGAGTAGCTGAGGATTTTTGCATTTACGTCTCTTGTGTCCAGAACGGCTCCGCTCTTTACAATGAGGTACCCGTCCTTATCTACCTGCGATGCAAACTTGGCATAGGCCTCTCTCATGTTCTCCACCGTGCCGTAGATATCCAGATGGTCTGCATCGGTTGCCGTAACTACCGCAATATGAGGCCAAAGCTGGTGGAACGAACGGTCAAACTCGTCGGCCTCGGCAACTACGATGTTGTTGGACGAAAGCAGAAGGTTGCTGTTGTAGTTCTTGGATATTCCGCCCAGGAAGGCGTTGCATCCCTCTCCGCTGCTTTGGAATATGTGGGCAAGGAGAGTACTGGTGGTAGTCTTGCCGTGGCTTCCGCTTACGGCCAGGCAGGTCTTGCCTGCGGCTATGTGCCCCAGTGCGCGGCTCCTCTTTATTACATCGTAGCCCTTCTCCTTTACAGTAACAAGCTCCTGCATGTCTTCAGGTATGGCGGGCGTGTATATGACCAGGGTGTTGGCTTTATCCTGGGGTATCATCTCGGGGTTGTCTTCATAGTGAACTGCAATACCCTCTTGCTCAAGGGCCTTGGTCAGCGGGCTGGGAGTGCGGTCATATCCGCCTACCTTGCAGCCGCGGCTTTTGAAGTAGCGGGCAAGGGCGCTCATGCCAATTCCTCCTATTCCTATGAAATACACGTTCTCCGGTTCCTTGGACTTTGCCTCAGGCTGGGCCTTGCGGTAATCTTTCTTGCAGAGTTTCAGGCACTCGTCTGCAATCTCCCTTCCGGCATCTGGCTTTGCCAGCAGTAGGATGTTTTTCTCCAGAGAATGTATTTTTTCTTCATCGCCGATGAGACTTTCTATGACTCCCATGAGTTTTTCTTCTGCCTCGGCGTCTCTTACCATCAATGCTGCATCTTTGTTTACCAGAGCCATTGCATTGTGCGTCTGATGGTCTTCGGACACATTGGGGCTGGGCACAAACACGGTGCATTTGCCGGCTACGCAGAGCTCCGATATGGTTCCGGCTCCGGCGCGGCTGACCACAACATCGGCAGCGGCGTAGGCAAGGTCCATCCTGCTGATGAAATCCGTACAACAGACACACTCATGAGGGTTGGATTTCAAGAATTCGTCTATCTCTTTCTTATAGACCTTGCCACACTGCCAGATTACCTGGAAGCCCTTTATGCTGCCTTCCAGGATAGCTTTCTTCATACAGTTGTTCAGGGTTCTGCAGCCCAGGCTTCCGCCTACCACAAAGACGGTCTTTTTAGAAGGGTCCAGGTTGTAGAACTTTATGCCTTCTTCTTTCATCTGCGGGGTGCAGCGGACAATTTCTTTGCGGATGGGGTTTCCGGTTACAAGAATTCTGTCTGCCGGAAAGAAGCGTTCCATGTTGTCGTATGCCACGCAGATTTTGGAAGCCTTGGATGCGTTCTTGCGGTTGACTATGCCGGCAAAGGAGTTCTGCTCCTGAAGCAGAACGGGAACCTTCAGGGCGGCCGCGGCAGAAACCACTGCGGCTGACGCATATCCGCCTACGCCTACGGCAAAGTCAGGCTTAAAGTCTTTGACTATCTTCTTTGCCATGCGGCGGCACTTGAGATAGTCTATGGCTACGCCTATGTTGGAAAGCGAGTACAGGGGGCGGTGCAGTCCTCTGGCCGGTATGCCCTTGATTGGGTATCCGGCTGCGGGAACCTTCTCCATTTCCATTCTGCCGCTGGCTCCCACAAAGAGTATCTGGGCATCCGGAACCTGTTGCCTGATGGCATTTGCTATGGAGATTGCAGGAAAGATATGACCTCCTGTTCCTCCTCCGCTGATTATGACCTTAAGCTTTTCCATATTCTTCATCCAATTGTTCCTGTGAGTTTGTTTCCTCAAGTTTTCTCTGTTCTCTTTCCTGCCGTTTCTGCTCTTTTTCCAAACGGTCTTTTTCGTCAATTGCGGCCTGGGCATCTTCCTTGGTTCTGGAAATTGAGAGTATGATGCCAAAGGCGCAGCTTATTATTATGAACGATGTTCCTCCGAGGCTAATCAACGGCAATGTGTGCCCGGTAACGGGGAATATGCCCACATTCACCAGTATGTGCAGCATAGCCTGAACCATTATGACGGCACCCAGTCCTCCCACGGTTATTGCCGAAAATACCGTCCGGCAATCCTTGACAATCAACACGCACCTGTAGAACAAAGACACATACAGCATCATCACCAGAAACGCTCCCCAGAGCCCGTACTCTTCCACAATTATGGAATAGATGTAGTCCGAATAGGGGTGCGGCAGCACATATCGCTGAGTACTCTTGCCCGGACCCTTGCCCAGCAGCCCTCCTTCCTTTACGGCTATCTGGGCCATATCGGCCTGCAGGGTTTCGTCTGCCAGCCTCTGCAGGGCTCTCTTGTCCATGTTCTCCGCTCCTATGGTCTGTTCGTCCTGGGTAAACCTCTTGATTCTCTCTATGGCGGTGTCCATCCTCGGAAAGAGTCCGAAACTTACATGAAGCAGAATCAGAAGCAGTCCGCCGGCCAGTGCAAGCCCTATGGTCTTGAGCAGGTAAGACAGCTTGATGCCTGCTATGTAGAGTATTATAAAGCATATCAGGCCCATGTACATTGCTGCCGAAACGCTTCCTACCAGAATCAGTACGCAGCAGAGTCCTATTGGCAGAATAATCTTTATAAAGAAGCTCTTGAAGGAATCTATGGTCATGATTTCCAAGGCTCTTGCCAGATACAGAACTATTGCAATCTTGGCAATTTCCGTTGGCTGGAACTGGATTCCTCCTATGGAGAGCCATCTTTGGGCATCGTTGGTCTTTACTCCGGCTACGAGTGTCAGCAGCAGCAGGGCAATGGCCACAATCAGAGAAACAAGTGCAAATGTCCTGTACCATCTGGGTGGAATCTTGTAGCAGATGAACATGGCTGCAAATCCGCCTACCACAAACTTTATCTGCTTCATCAGAATGGCAAAGTTGGTGCTGCCCTTCATATAGGCCAGGCTGCTGCTGGCGGAGTATATGAGGGCAATGGAGATGAGGCTGAGCAGGAAGAAGATGACCCAGATCACCTTGTCGCCGTGGAGGCGGCTGCCTACGTCTTTGCGGGTGTTTTCCTGCATTTCCTTATTTTTCTCAATGTCTGCCATTGCTGATGTCTCAACTGTTATTGTTACGCAAATAATTTTGCCTGTCTATTACAATTCACGGATGGCTTTTTTGAACTGTTCTCCGCGATCTTCGTAGCTTTTGAACAGGTCAAAACTGGCGCAGCAGGGGCTGAGGAGAACCGTATCGCCGGGAACTGAGTTCTCGTAAGCGGCTCTGACAGCGTCTTTTGCGCTGGTTACATCTATAATCTTATCTACTTTGTCGGCAAAGCACTTGTGGAGCTTTTCGTTGTGAAGCCCCATGCAGATGAGCACTTTTACCTTGTCTTTTACAAACTTGTAGAGCGGTTCGTAATCGTTGCCCTTGTCTTTTCCGCCGGCTATCCACACCACCGGAGTTGTCATGCTTTCAAGGGCGTACCAGGCCGAGTCCACATTTGTTGCCTTGGAATCGTTGATGTACATGACCCCCTTTATGCTCATTACCTTTTCCAGGCGGTGCTCCACTCCCTGGAAGTTCATCAGCGATTCTCTTATGACTTTGTTGTCTATGTTTACGGCCTTTGCGGCTATGGCTGCGGCCATGGAGTTATAGACATTGTGCTTGCCTTGCAGGGCCAGCTCCTTCAGGTACATTGAATACTCGTCTTCTTCGTAGCGGACAAACAGGCGGTCTTCGTCTATGAAGGCTCCTTGATTGACCTTTTTCTTCTGGGTGAAAGGCAGCTTCTTTGCAGTCAGCACTATGCGGTTGAGCTCCTTTGTGCTTATGGGGTCATCGGCGCAGAACACAAAACATTCCTTTTCTGTAAGGTTCTGGACTATACGGAACTTTGCGTCAACATAGTTCTGCATCTTGAACTGGTAGCGGTCCAGATGGTCCGGGGTAATGTTGGTAAGTATTGCTATGTCTGCCTTGAAGGCATACATTCCGTCCAGCTGGAAACTGCTGAGTTCTATTACATAGTAGTCAAAGTTTTCGGTTGCCACCTGGTATGCGTAGCTCTTTCCTATGTTGCCGGCAAGGCCTACGTTCAGGCCTGCGTTCTTGAGCATATAGTAAATCAGCGATGTAGTGGTGGTTTTGCCGTTGCTTCCGGTGATGCATATCTTTTTTGCATGGTCGTATCTGCCGGCAAATTCTATTTCGGAGATGACGGGTATCCTGTACTCTCTTATGCTCTGGACCATAGGGTTTTCTTCTGGTATGCCGGGGCTTTTGATGACTTCGTCTGCGCACAGGATCTTTTCGTTGGTGTGGCCTCCTTCTTCGTAGTCTATGGAGAACTTGCCGAGGGTTTCTTTGTACTGGGGTTTGATGGTTCCGCTGTCTGAGAGGAACACGTCAAAGCCTTTGACTTTGGCCAGGACGGCGCTGCCGACTCCGCTTTCTCCGCCTCCGAGTATCACTATCCTTTTCTTTCCCATATTGCTGTTATATCAATTTTTACTGTTACGCAAATAAATTTTCTGTTATCTGATTTTGAGGGTTATTACGGAGAGGATTCCGAGTATTATTGTGATAATCCAGAAGTGGACGGTAATCTTGGCCTCGGGGGTTACATGGTGGGGCCATTGGATCAGGGCGTCGGGATTTTCTTTCTGGAAATGGTGGTGCAGGGGGCTCATCCTGAATACTCGCACTCCGGTTCCGGTTTTCTTTCTGGTGTATTTGAAGTAATATCTTTGGATTAGTACGCTGAGGCTCTCTACAAAGAAGATTCCGCAGAAGATGGGTATCAGGAACTCCTTTCTTATCATTACTGCCGCAACGGCTATTATGCCGCCGATGGCCAGAGAGCCGGTGTCGCCCATGAATACCTGGGCGGGGTAGGTGTTGTACCAGAGGAAGCCTATGAGCGCACCTACAAAGGCGGCCATGAAGATTACTATCTCTGCCGTGTCTGGTATATACATTATGTTCAGATAGTCTGCAAAAATGGCATTGCCGCTCAGGTAGGCCAGAATGGCAACCGTGGTGCCCACTATGGCCGATGTACCTGCCGCAAGCCCGTCCATTCCGTCTGTAAGGTTGGTGCCGTTGGATACCGCTATGATTATGAAGGTTATGATGAGCACATAAATAATGTTGGTAGCCCAGTCGCGGAACTTGCCTTCGCCCGGAGCCAGCCAGGAGTATTTGAACTCGTTGTGCTTGAGGAAAGGAATGGTTGTGGTACGGCTTTTTACATCGCGATAATAAATAACCTTCTGGTCTCCCACTGCCTTTACTATTTCTTTCTTCTCACCCTCGTGAGGAGTGTCGCTGTAGAGGCGGATCACATTCTGCCCGCTTACCAGCAGGGCTGTTCCAACTACCAGACCTACAATGAGTTGGCCAAAGATCTTGTTCTTTTCCTTCATGCCGTCCTTGTTTTTGCGGAAGACCTTGATGTAGTCGTCTTTGAAGCCTATGTAGCCGAGGCATACCGTAGTGAAAATCAGAAGCTGGACATAGATGCTCGTAAGGTTGCAGAAGAGCAGGACCGGAATCAGGATTGAGCCGAGTATGATCAGACCTCCCATGGTGGGGGTTCCTTTCTTTTGAATCTGGCCCTCCAGCCCGAGGTCTCTGATGGTTTCTCCGATTTGCTTTTTCTGGAGCCGGTGGATGATCTTGGGGCCTATCCAGAATGCTATGAGCATGGCTAAGATTATGCCTGCCGCAGCTCTGAAGGAGATGTAGTGCATCAGGTTGGCTCCCGGGAAGTCCCATCCGGATTTTTCAAACCACTGGAAAAGATGATATATCATAATTAAGTCTGTCTTATGTTGTTATCTGAGTCTGAATGCTTCTTTTACGGTTTCGCGGTCGTCCATGTGGTGCTTTTGGGTTCCTATAATCTGGTAGTCTTCGTGGCCTTTGCCTGCAATCAGGATTATGGAACCCGGACGGGCACTTGTAACTGCGTTCTGTATTGCCTGTATGCGGTCCGGTATGAACTTGGAGCGGAGTACGGACTCTGCGTTCATTCCGGCTTTTATGTTTTCTATTATGGTCATCGGGTCTTCCGTGCGGGGGTTGTCGCTGGTAACAAAGATGCGGTCTGCATAGTTGCCTGCAATGGCTCCCATTTCCGGACGTTTGGTTTTGTCGCGGTCTCCTCCGCAGCCGAACACGCAGATGAGGTCTCCCTTGGGTTTTAGGGCCTTGAGGGTTTTGAGCACATTCTCAAGGGCATCCGGAGTATGGGCATAATCCACGGCGGCTATGATGTCGTCATCACCCCTGAAGTACTCAAGCCTTCCGCTGACGCTTTTCAGAGAACTCATAATCTGAACCAGCTTGTCGTGCGGTGCGCCCAAAAGCATTGCGGCACCGTAGATTGCGGTCAGGTTTTCTGCGTTGTACTGGCCTATGAAATTGCACCACAGCTCGGTTCCGTTGATGTTGAGCAGCATTCCGTCTATGCTCTGCTCAATTATTCTGGTCTTGTAGTCGGCAACATTGCGGGTGGAGTAGGTGTGAATCTGGGCCTTGGTGTTCTGCACCATGAATTCTCCGTTGCGGTCGTCGATGTTGATAAGGGCAAAGGCGTCTTTGTCCAAACCGTCAAAGAAGAGTTTCTTGCAGTTGCGGTAGTTCTCAAAAGTCTTGTGATAGTCCAGATGGTCGTGGGTGAGGTTGGTAAAGATTCCGCCCTCAAACTTGAGCCCTGCAATCCTTTCCTGATCCACGGCGTGGGAACTTACCTCCATGAAGCAGTATGAGCAGCCCTCGGTAACCATCTGGTCCAGCAGATAGTTGAGTTCCAGCGGACCTGGGGTGGTGTTTATGGTAGGAATCTTGCGGTCTGCAACATAGTTGGCAATGGTGGAAATCAGGCCGCACTTGTTGCCCAGAGCCGTAAAGGTCTGGTAGAGGAGTGTGGCTATGGAGGTTTTGCCGTTGGTTCCGGTAACGCCTATCAGCTTGAGTTTGCCGGACGGATTGCAGAAATTGTTGATTGCAATCTTGGCCTCGGCCTCACGGCTGCTTTTTACAACAACATAAACAACAAGATCTCTGTCGCCCCTTCTCATAGGAGCTTCCTCTTCTTCGGGAATGTTCTCGCATACAATATACTGCGCACCCCTTTCAATGGCATCGCGAATATACTTGCTGCCGTCTGCAACGGCTCCCTTTACAGCAATGAAAAGCGAACCGCGGCTGCATTTGCGCGAATCTGCGGTGATGCTTTTTACATCGTTGTTGTTGGCCAGAGTGAACATGGCGGTGTCCGGAAAGAGGAGCTCTCTTCCCTGAAATTCCCTGAGGATTCTGATGCCTTTCAAAAGATGACTTAGTTTCATTGCCTGTTGTTTTATTGTTTTCTACTGTGTTTTTCTGCTGAGGGTCAGCGTTACCGTTTCTCCTTTGGGCAGGTCTGTTCCGCCCTGCGGCAGCTGTTCCGTTACTTTTCCGTGACCGTTGACTCTTACCTTGTAGCCTTGGCTTTCCAGCAGGAAGACGGCGTCTTTGAGCCCCATTCCGGTTACATCTGCCAGAGAATCTTTGTACAGGTACAGGTTGCTGGCCTTTATTGCGTTGGTATCTGTTTCAAATGTTACCCAGCGGCTGTTCCCTATGCTGGACAGGGCCTGCTTTCCGGCGGATGTGGGTATCTGTGCCAATACGCTGCGGCTGGCTTCTCCCATACCCGCTGCCACCTGTGGATTGCTCTTTTTTGTCTGCGTCTGACTTCCGTTGAGCATGGGGTTCCACTTTGGAGTGTTGGCGTAGATGAACCTTGCTATCCTGAGGAACGGAGGTCCGGCCTGAGTTGCCCCGTAGAAGCTGCCGGCTGTCTTTCCGGAGTAGAGTACCACAATTACGGAGTATTCCGGATTCTCCGAAGGGAAGAAGCCGCAGAATGTAGCCTGATAACGCCTCATTCCGCCTCTTTCATATCCGCCGCCGTCAAAGGCTATACGTGCCGTTCCGGTTTTGCCGCTTATGTGGAACACCTCTTTGTTCATCATCTTGCCCGTTCCTTCCGTAACTACTGCCCTGAGTGCTTCCCTGGCCTTTTCCGCTGTGGCTTTGGAGCAGATGGAGCCGCTGATTTCCTGTGGGCTGAACTTCTTTACTACATGGCCGTCTTTTTCATATCCTTCTATGAAGTAGGGCTTCATCATCCTTCCGTCGTTGGCAATGGCATTGTAGAAGGTAAGAGTGTGGAGCGGGGTAATAAGCAGTCCGTAGCCAAAGCCCATGGATGCCAGGAGGCCCGGAGTCCAGCCTTCCCAGTCCGGAGAATGGATGACGGCCGTACCTTCTCCCTGAATGTCCAGATGGAACTTTTCTCCCAACTTCATGTTCTGTATGCGGTTAACGAAGTCCTTGGGATTATGTTCATAATTTCTGGTGGCAAGTTTTGCAAAGCACACATTGGAGGAATGGGCAAACGCTCCTTTTACGGTCTGCAAGCCCACGGCATGGCTGTCTGTAACTTTCTGCCCCATGTAGGTCCAGGTTCCGTTGCCCCCGTCAACCAATGATTCCAGAGTTTCTTTCTTGTCTTCAAGAACGGCTACAAGTGTAACAAGCTTGAGCACGGAGCCCGGCTCTGTAGCCTGGCTTACGGCGTAGTTGAGGCTCTCGTCAAAACCTCCCTTGCCATCGTTCTTGAGGTTGGCTATGGCCCGGATTGCTCCTGTACGCCTTTCCATAACCACGGCTGTGGCTCCCTCTACATTGTAGCCTTTGGTAAGCTGCTCTTTCAGAGCATCTTCTACGGCTTCCTGGAGGTCTATGTCTATGGTTGTGCGGATATCGTAGCCGTCTTTTGGCGGAACATTGTTCTCAGAGTTTACCGGAACCCATTCGCCGCCGGTGAGCCTCTGGAAAATCTGCTTTCCGGGAGTGCCTTTCAGGTAATAGTCCCAGCTGCTCTCTATGCCGGTTCCGCGCCCCTCGCTGTTGATGAAACCTATGGTTCTGAAGGCGGTACGCCCGTACGGATATTTTCTCTTGTATTCTTCTTCCACTATTATTCCGCCGTTGTTGGCTCCTTTGTTAAAGAGTGGGAACTGCTTTACCTGGCTGAGTTCCGAGTAGTCCAGAAGCCTGCGGCTGATGTTCAGGTAACGCTTGCGGTTTTTACGCCCCTCGGTTATGAGTGTCTTGTACTGGGCCGCCGTTTTTTCTTTGTAGAATTCGGCCAGGCTGCGGCTGAGGCCATCTACATATTTGTTGAAGGTATCCTGTTCGCTCACCGTGCAGTCGAGCCTTATCCTGTAGTAGGGGATGCTGCTGGCCAGAAGCCTGCCCTTTACGTCCAGGATGTCGCCCCTGACGGGTTCGGTGGGCTTGTCTCTGAAGGCTATTTCAGCTCCCGACTTTATGTCTTTCTTGAAGTACTGGACATAGATTATCCTGGCCATTACTATGACAACCAGCAAGATAAGGAACCAATATACCCTGGAAGCCCTCTTGAATATGATCCTGTAATTTTCCGACGTCTCCATATCTTCTCTCCTTTACTTTAACCTTTTGCCGTCGGTTTTTTCTACCCTGAAAGCCGGTTCTTGAGGGTCTTTGAGCGTGGAACCGCTTTCCTTGAGCCTGAGTATGATTTCGCTCCGGCTGCTCTGAGCCTGGAGTTTTGCTTCTTTGCTGGTGTAGTCTGCCTTGAGATTCTTGAGCTCCCTGAGGTTGCGGCTGCTGGCCTTCTGGGTGTTTATAACCGCAAGATTCAGAGTGATGTACAGGAAGATGAGCAGGAAGATGTACAGGATGAACACCCACTGGCGGGCCTTGAGGCTCCGTGTGAGTATAGCCCCGCCGAGTATGTTGCTCTTTATGTCGAATCTCTTTTTAGCCATCCTGTAGCCGTCTGTTTTTATTTTTTCTCAGCGATGCGGAGTTTTGCGCTCCTGCTTCTGCCGTTTGCCTGTATTTCTTCTTCTGTGGGAACCACCGGTTTCTTGGTGAGGATTTCCACCTTGCCTTCCGCCCTGGCATCGCGGAGAAAATTCTTTACAACCCTGTCTTCCAGCGAGTGGTAGGTTATTACAACCAGTCTTCCGCCGCTATGAAGGGTGTTAAGGCTGCCTCGGAGCAGGTCCTCAAGGGCTCTGATTTCCTTGTTGACCTCAATCCTGAGGGCCTGGAATACCTTGCCCAAAAACTTGCGCTCGGTATTGGGGCTGAAGAATCTTTCAAGGGCTTTTCTCAGCTGACCCGTGGTGTTTATCCTCCCATCGGGAGAACTTTCACGGAAGGAACATATCGCTGAGGATATCCTCATGGAATTTTCCACCTCTCCATAGTCTGCAAGCAGGCTTGCCAGAGTTTCTTTGGAATAGTTGCTTACCACGTCAGCCGCTGTAAGTTCAGCGTCCTGGTTCATACGCATATCCAGCGCAGAATCAAACCTGTAGGAAAATCCTCTTTCGGCCGTGTCAAACTGGTGCGACGATACGCCCAGGTCTGCAATAACTCCGTCCAATGCCGCAATTCCCAAAAATCTGATATGGTTTTCCAAAAATCTGAAATTGCTTCTTACCGGTGTAATGCGTTCATCTTCAGGAACGTTTGAAAGGGCCTGGCTGTCCTGGTCAAAAACAATGAGCCTTCCGCTTGCTCCCAGCCGGCTCAGAATTTCTCGGCTGTGTCCTCCCCCTCCAAAGGTGGCGTCTGCAAATATTCCGTCCCTACGGTGCTCAACATTCAGAGCATCAACACTTTCCTTCAGCAGCACGCTCTTGTGATACATCCTATCCCAACAGTTTTTCCGTAAGATTTGTAAAGTCTTCTTCGCTGAGGCGGTTGTTTCCAAAGTTCTCTTTGGCCCATATTTCAATCTTGAAATCGCAGCCCGAGAAGACTATTTCCTTATCTGCGCCTATTTTGGCAAGAAGATTTTTGGGAATGATTATTCTTCCAACCTTGCCGTCCAGGGTTACAAGGGCGCGGTCCATCATGTATTCCCTGTACCATGCAGCATCTTCTCTGCGGAACAGGTTCAGGCGCGAACGGACCTGCTCGCTTTCCTGGTTCCATTGCTCGTAAGTGAACATATTCAGGCAGTTGGCAAAGATATCCTTCTTAATTACAAAGGATATCTCCTGGTCCGGCTGAAGCTTGCCTAAAAGATTCTTGAAGGCAGCCGGAACCACCGCACGGCCCTTATCGTCCAGCTTAGGAACATATTCTCCTATGAATTTTACCATATCAGCTCATTTTTGGGTCTTTTTTACCCACAGGCAAAATTAAACAAATCTTTCCCACTTTTTCCCACATTCTTCCACTTTTATCCCAAAAAGTTATCAACAATAAAAGCCCCGCCTTTGTTCAAAAGACGGGGTAGGGGGGTTAAACCGCTGAACGAGCGTTATGTTATCTGCGCAAAGCGGACTGCGCCACTGGGCATCTAATCGTCGTCTCTGATGCTCAGTTTGGCCTTTCTTAGGTCAAAGTTTCCTCCCAGGTATTTCTTTCTTGCATCTGGGTTGGAAGCCAGTTCCTCAGGTGTGCCGCTGTAGAGGATGCGCCCTTCGTACTGGATGTAGGCCCTGTCTGTAATGGCCAGGGTTTCGTGTACGTTGTGGTCTGTAATTATGATGCCTATGCTCTTTTTCTTGAGCTTGAATATGATATGCTGGATGTCTTCAACCGCAATCGGATCTACGCCAGCAAATGGTTCGTCCAGAAGTATGAACTTGGGGTTGATGGCAAGGGCCCGGGCAATTTCGCACCTTCTTCTTTCACCTCCGGAGAGCTGGATTCCGTAGCTCTTGCGTACCGTCTGCAAAGAAAACTCCTCAATCAGCTGCTCCAGCCGGTCCTTCCTCTCAGATACCGGAACATCGGAAAGCTCCATGACGGCGTTCAAGTTGTCCTCCACCGTGAGCTTACGGAATACGGATGCTTCCTGGGCAAGGTATCCGAGGCCCTTCTGTGCGCGGCGGTACATCGGCAGGTTGGTAATTTCCTCATCGCCGAGGAAGATTTTTCCGCCGTTTGGCTTTACGAGCCCGGTTACCATGTAAAAGCTGGTGGTTTTGCCGGCTCCGTTAGGCCCCAGAAGGCCTACGATTTCGCCTTGTTCTACATCGTATGAAACATTGTTTACAACGGTTCTGGGCCCGTATTTCTTTATGAGATTTTCGCAACGTAAACGCATATCTACTTGAGTTCTGCGCCCAAATCCTTCTTGAACTGGGCAAATTCGGGGTTGGTTTCTGTCAGGAAGCGGTCTTTGTCCTGGGGCATGTACATCTTCCTTATGATGTCTTCGCGGCTTTTTGTCTTGACGGCCAGATTAACGCTTTCATTCTCAAGCGATTTTCTCAGGAATGCCACCATCTGGGCTCCGGCTTTTTGCTCGATATAGTCTTTCTGGCTGATGTTGCCTACGAAGAAATCTATGGTTATGGAGTCTTCTTCCAGAACCGGCCGGGCTTCTTTGAGGGCGGCAATGAACCTTTTGAGGGCGGGGGTTTTCTGCTCAAAGTAGGTGGCCATCTTGTTCCAGGCTATTGCTACATCTTGCTGTGTTATAGGCTTTACGGTGGATGGGCCCATGAAGTCCAGAGGCTTCTGCGGTTGGGCCTTGTTTGCCTCTTGCTCGTTTATCAGGCCGCTGATGCTCAGGGCTGATGCAAATGCTGGTTTTTGTGGCTCAGCGATGGTGGGTTGTTCCGTTGTCTCTTCCTCGCTAATGCGCGGCACGGCAAAACCTGCTGCCTTCTCAGGTTGAGGCTGCGTCTGCGTCTGTGGCTCGGCAGCGGTTTGTGCTGTTTGCGCTGAGCTCGGGCCTTCCGGCTGGGTCTCTGCGGGTTTCTGTGTTGTCTCCTCCTCGCTAATGCGCGGCACGGCAAAACCTGCTGCCTTCTCTTGTGGCTGAGGCTGAGGCTGCGCCTGTGGCTCGGCAGCGGTTTGTGCTGTTTGCGCTGAGCTCGGGCCTTCCGGCTGG
>ERZ842401.4541-NODE-4541-length-16058-cov-4.478035_pt1 | contig 16058 bp, 11 predicted proteins | sample MGYA00521270_ERZ842401 | MGnify/ENA primary metagenome ERZ842401 (study PRJEB31892, sample SAMEA3878208) | bioreactor metagenome | biome: Moose rumen | place: Sweden | collected 2011-10 | study: EMG produced TPA metagenomics assembly of the PRJEB12797 data set...
CCTTGGTCTCCTCCTCGAAGAGGTACTCATACGACGGATTGTGGGCAATCACGGTCGAACCAGTGATGCCGTACTGTGTCAAATCTAACTTTGCCATTGCTTTTATTGTTTTTAAATTGTTCGTTACTGTCTATTTCGGATGCAAAGGTACAAAAAAGTTAGGAGTTAGGAGTGATGAAAAGGAAATAATTTGCGCGCACACAACGCTTTTTTGGTTAAAGTATCCAAAAACGCCGGACGCGCGCAGGGTTTTGCAACCCGCAGTTGGCAAAAAGTTTACTTCATTATTCGCTTCACCGTGCGCACTTGCCCGTTTTTCAGGGTTTCACGCACCACGTTGAACCCCTTTTGCGGCTGATCCAGCCGACGGCCGTCGAGGGTGAAATACAGGCAGTGGCTGATGTCGTCGCTCTTCTTGATGTTGTCTTCCGTCAGCTCCACCGTAGCCGTGGTCTCGCCCTCGGTGAAGGCACCGGGATACATGGCGTCGCCGTCGTTAGAGCCACGGATGATCTTCCACTGAAAACCGGCGGGGAAGGGGTGGCTAATTTTTTCATAACATCTTACTTATTTGAGACAACTCGCAATGTAACATTGCTGGCGCGGCAGAAGAAAAAATCTCGGCCGTTTTTGAAAAAATCTCGGCCCCGCATGAAAAAATCTCGGCCAGATTTTCTTCTAGTGTAGGCAAAGGCGCAAAGACACGAAGTAAAAAACTTCTCGTCTTTGCGCCTTTGCCTGGCAAATCCCGTCCGAAGGCTAGTTCTTCGACTGCTTCAGGGCTTTCTTCCGGGCTTTCTGCCGTTTGCGGAAGTCCTTGTAGGCGATGGCGGCCGGGGCATAGCCAGCGGCCTTTGCCTTGCGGTAGGCCAGGCGGGCGTCTTGATAGAGGCCGAGCCGCTCGAAAGAGATGGCCATGTAGAAGATGAGGTCGGCGGCTTGGAGGCGGGTTTGCAAGGCGCTGTCGCCGTAGAGCAGCGTGCGGGGGGCGTCGCCGGCGACATAGGCTTCGAAAGCGCTGTTGTAGTGGCGCATGAACTCTGCATGGCGGGCGATGGAGTCTTCGGGCGTGGCATCGACGATGGCCACGTCGTTGATGTCGCGTGTGCGAGTCCAGTACATGCCGGGGGTGACGCCGCCCATGTAGGTATCGCTGGACACGGCGATGCCATAGTCTGAGTCCTGACCGCGCAGGGCGCGGTGGTAGTGCGTCTCCTGGGCAACGGCCGTCAGGCCGACTGCCAGCAGCATCATGGTGATGATGGTCTTTCTCATGGTGCAAAGAATAGAATTTCCTATAAGTCTAGTCTTGGAAGTACACGCGCTTGACGCGGTTGCTCACGCTGGTGAGCACCTCGTATGGGATGGTGTGCAGCACGTCGCTGAGCGCGGTGACGGGCAGCTGCTTGCCGAAGATCTCCACCTGGTCGCCCTCCTGGCAGGGGATGTCGGTCACGTCAATGAGGGCCACGTCCATACAGATGTTGCCCACGTACTCGGCGCGCTGGCCGTTCACGATGCAGTAGCCGTGGCGGTTGCCCAGATGGCGGTCCAGGCCGTCGGCATAGCCAATGGGGATGGCGGCGATGCGGCTGTCGCGCTGCAGTATGCCTTTGCGGCTGTAGCCCACCGTTTCGTCCTTGGGCACCTGGCGTATTTGCAGGATGGTGGTCTTCAGTGTTGAGACGGTGGAGAGCATCTGGTTGGTGCGGGGGTCTACGCCGTAGAGCCCGATGCCCAGGCGGCACATGTCCAGCTGGCGCTCAGGGAAGTGCTCGATGGCGGCAGAGTTGTCGATGTGGCGCAGTATCTTGTGGCTGAAGGCGGCTTGCAGCTGGCGGCTGGCCTGGTCGAAAAGCTCGAACTGGCGGGCCGAGAAGCGGTCGAAGTCGTCGCTGTCAGACCCTACGAAGTGGCTGAACACCGAGCGCGGGATGATGGCCGACTGGTGCTTCAGGCGGGAGATGAGCGTTGTGAGTTCGGGGTTGGGCGGCGTTTGACTTCCGTCTGCCGTAGAAGTGCCGCTCGTCGCCAAAGGCGCAACGTTAAACCCCAGCCGGTGCATGCCCGTGTCGAGCTTGATGTGCACTGGCCAGCCGGTGATGCCCTGCTGGCGGGCGGCGCGGATGAGGGCGTCCATGAGGCGGAAGCTGTAAACCTCAGGCTCCAGGTCGTAGTCGAAGAGGGTCTTGAAGCTCGACATCTCCGGGTTCATCACGATGATGTTCTGCGTGATGCCTGCCCGTCGCAGCGCAGCTCCTTCGTCGGCCACGGCCACGGCCAGATAGTCTACGCGGTGCTCCTGCAACGTCTTGGCTATCTCCACGGCACCGGCACCGTAGGCGTCGGCCTTGATCATGCACACCAGCTTCGTGTGGGGTTTCATCAGCGAGCGGTAGTGGTTCAGGTTCTCCACCACGGCGTTCAGGTCAACCTCCAGGATGGTCTCGTGCACCTTCTGCTCCAGCAGGTCGCTGATGCGCTCGAAGCCGAAGCTGCGGGCGCCCTTGAGCAGCACCACCTCGTCGTGTAGCTGGCTGTAGGCGTCGCTCTGCAAGAACTGGTTCACGTCGGCAAAGAAGTGCTTCTCGCCGACGGGGAAGAGGGCGGCCATGGCGCTGATCTCCGGCCCGATGCCGATGAGCTTGCTCACGCCACGCTGCTGCACGAGGCCTGCCACCTGGGCGTAGAGCAGCGAGGGCTGTTCGCCGCTCTGGAAGATGTCGCTCAGAATGAGCGTCTTGCGGCTCTCGCTGCGCCGCTGCATGAAGTCGAGGGCGATGTCGAGCGACTGGAGGTCGCTGTTGTACGAGTCGTTGATGAGTATCAGGCCGCGCTGCCCCTCCTTCACCTCCAGGCGCATGGCGATGGGCTCCAGCCTGGCCATGCGCTGCGCCACCTCGTCGGGCGTCAGGCCCAGGTAGAGGGCTGTGGTGGCGCAGGTAATGCTGTTCTCGATGCTGGCTTCGTCGATGAAGGGGATGGTGTATGTTCCTCGCGTACCTTTATATATATACGAGACGGTGGTACCCTCTACCGACACGTACATTGGTGCCGACTCGCTGTAGCGGCTCCAGCCGAGGCGCTCGCCACGGAAGTCGGAGCGGCGGATGCAGCGGCTCACCACGTCGTCATCGCTGGGGTAGATGATGACATGGGCATCGCGGAAGAGTTGCAGCTTCTCCATGCACTTCTCGTCGAGCGAGCGGAAGTTCTCCTGATGGGCGGCGCCCAGCGAGGTGAGCACGCCGATGGTGGGCTGGATGATGTCGTGCAGGGTCAGCATCTCGCCTGGCTCGCTGATGCCGGCCTCGAACAGTGCCACGCGGCTCTGCTCGTTCAGCAGCCATACGCTGAGGGGAACGCCTATCTGCGAGTTGTAGCTGCGGGGCGAACGGGTGGTCTTCATCGAAGGCATAAGCAGCTGGTATAGCCACTCCTTGACCCACGTCTTGCCGTTGGAGCCGGTGATGCCCACGATGGGGATGTCGAACTCGTCGCGGTGGCGCTCGGCCAGTCGCTGAAGGGCGGCCAGCGGCGAGGGCACTTGCAGGAAATTGGCATCGCCCATCGTGCCCTGGTAGTCGGCAGGCAGGTGTTCGACCACAAAGTTGCGCACGCCGCGGCGATAGAGCTCGCTGATGTAGCGGTGGCCGTCGTTACGCTGGGAGCGCAGGGCGAAGAACAGGGTCTGTTCGGGGAAACAGAGCGAGCGGCTGTCGGTGAGCAGCCAGCCGATGGTGCTCTCTTGCTGTCCGTAGCGGCGCGCTCCTGTCAGCGTGGCTATCTTCTCAATGCTATAGGTCATGAATTATTTCATTTAAGGAATCCCTGGTGACGGAGTGCCTCAAGGAGCGTGGCAGACATGGCCTCGTTGTCTTTCTTTGTATAGCGGATGTCGGTGAAGACCTGCGCCAGCGTCAGCTTCTGGTTGATGCTGACGAAGTGCCGGTTCTCGGGCTGCTGTTCCTTGGGCGAATAGTGGCGGTCGATGTCGGCGGGCGTGTAGTCGTGGTACACGTCGGCATGGACGAAGGCTTCCACGGGCAGACGGTCGGACTGCTCCGGCTCTTCGTCGGGCCAGCCCACGGTGAGTGTGGCCACGGGCATCACCAGCTGCGGCAGGTGCAGCACGTCGATGATGTGCTGGGGCTGGTAGACGGTGGTGCCCAGATAGCAGTAGCCCAGCCCCTCTTCGTCCATGAGGCAGCAGAGGGTCTGGGCATAGAGCAGCGCGTCGGTGGCTGCGTTGATGAACGACAGGAAGTTGTCGTAGCCTGGCTCGGCCTGTCGGCAACGGGCCCACAGACTGGTGCGGTTGAAGTCGGCGCAGACGGTGAGCACCACGGGGGCCTGCGTCACCATAGGCTGGTTGAAGTGTGCCGGTGCCAGCTGGCGCTTCAACTCGTCGGAACGGGTGACGACGACGCTGTAGAGCTGCAAGTTGCCCATGGTCTGGGTACGGGCGGCCTCCTCCAAGAGGCGTTTCAGCAGAGCCTCGTCAACGGGGCGGCTGCTATAGCGGCGGATGGTGCGCCGGGTGAGCAGATTCTTCATTTGATAATCTTGCGTCCTTTCTTTTCGTTGCCAATGGCCTCGATGTACATGCCACGAGGCAGTGTCTCTGAACAGGTGCCCATATATCGGCCGTCGAGGGTGTAATAGTGGGGGACAGAAGGCTGCTGAATGGTGTCGGGCGACGACACATAGCTGGTGGAGTCGCCTTCAGCGGCCACAATCAGCACTTCGTCGAGCAGGAAGCGCTTCTCAGGCGTAAAAGCCACGCGCAGCGTCCCACTGCCCTTGAGCTCCACATCGTATTTGTTCCATGTAAAGGACTCCAAGGTAACCTCCGAGGGGCTCACCTTGCCGTTGCCGTCAACACTGAGCGAGAGTGTGACGCCGTCGGTGTTCCAGCCGGCAGCCTTGAAGCTGAGCATGGCCAGGCCAGACTCGCCCATCACGAACTCTGGAGTGACAGCCTTGCCGGGAGCGATGACCGTGCCAAAGCGGGCGCACATGAAACCGCCGTAGGCTTTCTGCACCTCCCAGCCCTCGTTGTCGGGCCGGAACAGACTGCTGGCAATGGTCGTGTTCCAGGAGTTGTCGTTGCCGCCAGTGCCGTTACAGTCGGAGAAGGATTCGTAAAGCAGGGTTCCCTTGGGCAAATAAACCTCAGAAGCCGTGTTGCGGAAACGGAACTTCATGGTGCCGTCGCCATTGCGGGTGATGTCCATGATGCCTTTGTTCATCAGCAGGCTGCCGTCGCTGTTCTCATGATAGAGACGGGCAGAGGGCGATGACGTGTTGGTCAGCGAGTCATTGCCCTGATAGGGGTATGCGTCGCTGGCAGCATTGTGATACCAGCCACTGCCGCCACCTCCAGCCTGGAAGACGGTGCAGCGCTGGTGGTCGTTGGCAGGATAGCCATAGCCATTCGACTTACTCATGTTCGTGTTTACAAGGTTCCACTCCCAGATCTCGCGGTCGTAGTCCACGTAGAGGATGAGCATGCCGTCACCGGGAATCTCTGCGTCCCAGCCCTTCTGCTGGCGGTTCTCCAGCAGGTAGTATTCGTTTTCGTAGGCACCGTTACGAACCATGTACACCTCAGCCGTGTCCTCCAGCGGCCGCATGGCCTCGATGGTGATGTTATGGTCCAGCTCGATGGGCTTCACCCAGCCGCAAGTGTACTTGTCGAAGCTGCTGTAGCCAGAAGGGCAGAAGCCGTCGCCGTTGTAGGAGCCTTCGTCCATGAGCGACCACTCGCCCATGCCGTAGTTGCCGCCGTAGTTAATGTCGTACATGTCGGGCAGACCCAGGCAGTGGGAGAACTCGTGGCAGATGGTGCCGATGCCCTCGATGCTGTACGAGCGGCGCTCGTTAGCACAGGCATACGTGTTGATGATGACGCTGTCCAGCTCCAGCGTGCTGCCATAGTCGCTTTCTGTCAGCTCCCATTCGTGCGGCCAGATGGTACTGTTGTCGCCACCGTCGGCCTGACCTTGTCCGGCGTAGATGCACATTACCTGGTCTACCATGCCGTCGCCGTCCCAGTCGTAGTCTCTGAAGTCTACCTTATCGACAATGGCCTGACAGGCAGTGGCCACCATTTCGCCAGGATGAGCATCGTTGCCCTGTCCGCCAACGTCCTGACCGTAGTACTGATAGGTGTTGGGCATCTGAACAGGCCCCACCACGTCAAAGGTAAGGTTGAACTGGTTGTATGACTGGGCCTTGAAGTAGTCGTTCACGGAGCCGCGGAAGCGACCTTCGTTGAATCCCGTCTCGTTGCAGATGCGGGTGTAGAGCAGCGAGTCGTTACTGGATTGGAACTGCATGTTGCTGAACTCAACAAGGATGATAAGACCCTTTTTGCTGCCAGTGTAGTGCATGAAGTCGCCGATGGCATTGTGCTTGACACGGCGCTGGCGGTGGTTGGTAGCCTTGGCCCGTCGGCTAAGGGCATTGGCTTGCAGCTTGGGCATGTCGGCCAGCACGAAAGTGCCGTCCTGTTCGCTAAGTGCAGTGCCGTCTTCGGTTTGCCAGAAGTGCATGTGTTCGTCACCCATCAGCTGGGCCTTAACTTCCGTGCCATCGAAGGGCAAAGTCTTCCAGAGTCCTTTCTTTGCCGGCACGGCTGATGCTCCCATAGTTATCAGAAATAGCGATAACGCAGTGAAAAATTTCCTCATTGTTTGTTTTATTAGAAAATTGTGTGCAAAATTACGAAAAAAAATCCATTTCACTAGCTTAAAAGTGCTACTTTTTTATTAATTTTGCAACGAAATTGTAAAAGACAGACATTTATACATGGAGAAACAGACTGTGCAATCGAGCGAAGAGGCTCCTGTGATGATGCGTCCGCAGGTGACAGAAGTGCGTCCGCAGGTGTTGGAATGTGACGTGGTGCGCTTCCAGAACAACAAAGAGAAGTGGGTGGCGCTGGTAGGCCTGCTCAACGGCTATCCCTACGAGATTTTCACCGGTCTGCAGGACGAGGAGGAGGGCATCATGCTGCCCAAATCGGTGAGCAAGGGAAAAATAGTGAAACAGGTGAACCCCGACGGCACCAAGCGCTACGACTTCCAGTTTGAGAACACCCGCGGCTACAAAATCACCGTGGAGGGCATCAACGAGAAGTTCAATCCCGAATACTGGAACTATGCCAAGCTCATCTCCGGCGTGCTGCGCTACGGCATGCCCATCGAGCACGTCATCAAGCTGGTGGCCTCGCTTTCCCTGAACGACGAGAGCATCAACACGTGGAAGAACGGCGTTGAGCGCGCCTTGAAGAAATATCTGCCGGGCGGCCAGACCGAGCAACAGGAATCAACAGGCGGAAATGACGCTGCAGAGTAGTACCATCTTCATCCACAACCTGCGGCTGCACGCCTTCCATGGGGTCATGGAGCAGGAGCGCCAGGTGGGGGCCGACTTCCTCGTCAGCCTTCAGGTACATTATAATATCAGCAAAGCCATCGACACTGACTGCCTGACCGACACTCTGAGCTACGCCGAGTTGTGCGGCATCGTGAAACGTGAGATGGCCATCCCTTCGCGCCTACTGGAACAGGTGGCAGGGCGCATGGCCAAGGCCGTATTCGCTCAGTTTCCGCAGACTACGGCCATTGACCTCCGCCTGGTCAAGCTCAATCCACCCATGGGGGCCGACTGCGAGGGCGCTGGAGTGGAAATTCATTTAACGAAATGACCTAGATATGTCTAGACGAATTGCCAGTTTTCTCATCCTCCTGTTTTTCTGCATCGCCTTTGCCGGTGCTGCTGAAAAACATAAGTTTACACTTGTCATTGACGCCGGGCATGGCGGGAAGGACGCCGGAGCCTGTGCCAATAGGGCCATGGAAAAGAACATCAACCTGAATGTGGCGCTGGCCTTCGGCCGATATGTGGAACAGAACTGCCCCGACGTGAAAGTCATCTACACCCGCAAGACCGACGTGTTCATCCCGTTGCACGAGCGTGCCGCCATTGCCAACAAGAACAAAGCCGACGTCTTTATCTCCATTCACACCAACTCCGTGGCCAGCAAGAAGCCTGTCACGGGCATGGAAACCTACACCATGGGCATGCGGCGCAGCGACGAGAAGCTTAGCGCCGCCATGCGCGAGAACGAAGTCATCCTGATAGAGAGCGACTATAAGCAACATTATGCCGGCTTCGACCCCAAATCGCCCGAGAGCTATATCATTTTCGACATGGTTAACGAGGCGAATATGGCCGAGAGTGTAGAACTGGCCCAGCTCATCCAGAAGAAGGTGTGCGCCACAGCCGGCAGGCCCAACAAGGGGGTGAGGCAGGACGCCTTCCTGGTGTTGCGCGAGACGTCGATGCCTGCCTGCCTCGTTGAATTGGGCTACATCACCACCGCCTCGGAGGCCACCTACCTGACGAATCAGAAGAACGTGGACGCCATGGGAAAAGGCATCTATCAGGCTTTCGTCGCCTATAAGGACAAGCGCACCCAGAAGTCCTCGACAGCACAACCTGCCGAGAAACCGACAGAAAAGCCAGCCGAGAAAGCCGCGGAGAAGCCTGCGGAAAAACCCGCCGAAGCTGCTCCCCGGCAGGAGGCTAAGGCCGACAGTTCTGCCACCTCGGCAGCACCCGTCTTCAAAGTGCAGATTCTGGCCAGTGCCACTGAGCTGAAAACCAGCGACCGCCAGTTCAAAGGACAGAAAGGCGTGGAATGCTATCACGAAGGCAAGCTGTGGAAATACACCGTGGGCGCTTCGACGGACTACAGCAAGATTTACCAGCTGCGCAAGGACATTCTGGACAAGTTCCCTGAAGCTTTTATCGTAGCCTTTAAGAATGGCGAGCGCATGGACGTCAACGAAGCCATCAATGAGTACAAACGAAACAAAAAATAAAAGCAACATCATGAAGTTCTTCACCAACGAAGTGAAAATCGCACTCGTGGCCATCGTGGCCATCGTCGTACTATTCATAGGACTGCAGTTCCTCAAGGGCATGTCCCTGTTCTCCTCCAACGAAGTGTACTACGCCAGTTTCAGCGACATCAGCGGCCTCTCCACCTCCAGCCCCGTCTATGCCAACGGCTACCGTGTGGGCGTGGTGCAGGGCATTGATTACGACTACAGCCAGCCTGACCACATCGTGGCTGCCCTAGACCTTGACCCGAAGCTCCAGCTGCCCCGTGGCACCACCGCCCAGATTGAAAGTGACATGCTGGGCAACGTGAAGCTGGTGCTCCACTTCGGCAATACGGCTGGCGGCCTGCTCTCCAAGGGCGATACTATCCTAGGTGGCAGCCAGCAGGGACTGATGGCCAAGGCTGCCAGTATGATGCCGCAGGTGGAAGAACTGCTACCCAAGCTCGACTCCATTCTCTCGGCCATCAACACCCTGGTGAACGCCCCCGCCCTGAACGGAACCCTACAGAACGCCGAGGAACTGACGGCCAAGCTCAACACTACCGCCACGCAGCTGAACAAACTGACGGCCCAGCTGGGCAGCAAGATGCCCTCAATGATGGAGAAGGCCGACGGCGTGCTGGCCAACACTGAGAAACTGACCGAGAACCTCGGACAGATGGACTTCGCCGCCACCATGCAGAAGGTAGATGCCACCCTGGCCAGCGTGCAGCAACTCACTGCAGCACTCAACAGCCCCAAGGGCACCATGGGCATGCTGATGAACGACGCACAGCTCTACCAAAACATCACCGCAACCATGCGCGACGTTGATTCTCTGCTAGTTGACTTCAAGCTGCACCCAAGACGCTATATCAACGTCTCTGTTTTTGGTAAAAAAGATAAGTAATTTTATTTTTGTCTAAATAAAAAACAAAGCGGGAAACCTTTTTTTTGTTCTTTCAAGTTACTGAAAAACAGAATGTTGAATCCGTACAAGAGGCAAATTAAGCGAAAATCCGTGAAACACCATAAGTGACGAAGAAATAGAAAGTTACGAGCTTTGTAAACACAAGGGAAAAATTCAGACAATTTGCGCGGCTCGATTTTTTTTGCGAACTTTGCACTCGCAAACGAATCTAAAACTTTAAAATGCAAAAGAGTCATCAGGCACTCTGGGATAATTGTCTCCGTCTTATCAGGCAAAATGTCACAGAGCAAACATATAAAACGTGGTTCGAGCCCATTGCCTTCGAAAGCTACGACGAGCAGCAGAAGACAGTGCTGGTGCAGGTTCCAAGCCCGTACATCTACGAGTATCTGGAGCAGTACTACGTGCGTCTGATGGCTTGGGCCCTGTATCACAGCTTCTCCGAGGGTGTCATCCTCAAGTACCGCCTGGTCGTAGACCGCGAAAACGGAAAGGTGCAGGAGGTGGAAGGCGACCGCCCGGCCGACATCGAGGCTCCGCAGGCCACCAGCCGCGGCAACCAGTCGCCCACCGTGCTCGACGCCGCCGTTCCCCAGCAGCTCAACCCTCAGCTCGACCCTAAGAAGACCTTCGAGAGCTTCATCGAGGGCGATTCCAACAAGCTGCCGCGCACCGTAGGCCTTACCATCGCCGGGCATCCGGGCAAGAGCACCTTCAATCCTTTTTTTGTGTTCGGCCCTTCCGGTTGCGGCAAGACCCATCTTATCAATGCCGTGGGTGTGGAGTGCAAGCGCCTGTTCCCGCAGCGCCGCGTGCTCTACGTGTCGGCACGTCTGTTCCAGGTGCAGTACACCGATGCCGTTAGGCAGAACACCACCAACGACTTTATCAACTTCTACCAGTCGATAGACGTGCTCATCGTCGACGACATTCAGGAGTGGGCCACGTCGCCGAAGACGCTCGACACCTTCTTCCACATCTTCGACCACCTGTTCCGAATGGGCAAGCAGATTGTGCTGGCCAGCGACCGACCGCCCGTCGACCTCGACGGTGTGAAGGACCGATTGCTCACCCGCTTCAGCTGTGGCCTCATTGCCGAGCTGGAGAAACCCAACGTGCAGCTCTGCATCGACATCCTGAATGCCAAGTGCCGCCGCGACGGCCTGAAGATTCCGGCCGATGTCATCCTGTTCATAGCCAACACGGCCAACGGCAGCGTGCGCGACCTGGAGGGCGTGGTCAACTCGCTCATGGCCTATTCCATTGTCTACAACTCTCCCGTCGACATGCACCTGGCCGAGCGTGTCATCAAGCGTGCAGTGAAGGTAGACAACCACCCGCTCACCATCGACGACATCCTGGAGAAGGTGTGCAAGCACTTCGGTGTGACGCAGCAGAACGTCTTCAGCAAGAGCCGCAAGCGCGAGTTTGTGCAGGTGCGCCAGATCAGCATGTACCTGGCGCAGAAGTACACCAAGATGCCTGCCTCGCGCATCGGGCAGCTCATCGGTGGCCGCGACCACAGCACCGTGCTCCACAGCTGCTCGGCCGTTGAGCAGCGCCTGAAGGTAGACAAGGCTTTCGGGGAGGAACTGAGCAGCATTGAGCGCTCGTTCAAGCTGAAGCAATAGCGGGGTGGCTCCGCGCCGGAAAAAAACGAACGAGATTTTTTTCTGCGGGGCCGAGATTTTTCAAAAAACGAACGAGATTTTTAGAGGGGCACGTCCCCTTTTTGTTTTTTTTACAGAGAAACCAGTTCTCACCATGCAAGATTCTCCCTTTTCCTGTGTTTAGAAAGAAAAGCCTATACCATAAAGTAATGAAATTTCCCTTTTTTATAACTTTCCTGCTAAATCTGCTTGCTTTTCACAAATAATTAGTAACTTTGCCCACAAATTAACGCAGAAATGAAGCAAACAATTCTTTAACAACACTAGACAAAAATGAACAAGAAAACCCTTTGCGTGCTCTTTCTCCTGCTGGCCGCCTTCCAGTGCAGGGTGAGCGCCGACGGTCTTGACGACATACGACAGGCACTGGAAGCATCGTCAGTGTCGCAGGTACAGGAGAAGGTCTATCTGCATACCGACAACCAGTGCTACTTCGTGGGCGATACCCTGTGGTACAAGGCTTACGTGGTGCGAGCCGACGACCTACAGCCCACGGACATGAGCCGACTGCTCTACGTGGAGCTTCTCTCGCCCGACGGACTGCTGGTAGAGCGCCAGACCGTCGTGGTCAGCCCAAAGGGATACACCTGCGGACAGTTCGCACTGACCGACTCGCTCTACTCCGGCTACTATGAGCTTCGCGCCTACACCCGCTGGATGCTCAACTTCAACGTGCGCCAGCATTACTACCGACGCGACGAGACGTGGAGCTTCTACAACCGCCAGATGGCTGCCGACTACTACCGTGTGTGGGACGGTCTCTACAGCCGCGTCCTGCCCGTCTACAGCAAGCCCGACAAGGCCGGCGACTACGATGCCCGCCGCATGTATCAGCGCCCGAAGACGCGTCTTCCCCGCAAGAAGAAAGACGACCTCGTGGTGACGTTCTACCCCGAGGGCGGGCACCTCATCGACGGCGTGGAGAACCGCGTGGCCTTCGACGTCTGCGACCAGCACGGCGAGGCCGTCAACATCCAGGGCACCGTCTCAGCCGACGGCCAGCCTGACATCACCATCCGTACGGAGTATATGGGACGCGGGGCGTTCACCGTCACGCCTTCAGGTCGCCGCCTCAAGGCCACCTTCCGCTGGCGCGACAAGCAGTGGAGCATCAACCTGCCCAAGTCGGAGACGCGCGGGGCTGTCATGCGCATGGACGGCAACCGGCTCAACATCAGCGCCGTCGGCCTGCCGCACGACAAGGAGTTTGGCGCGAGCATCCTCTGTCGCGGCTCACTAAAGCATTTCGAGCGGGTGGAGCTTGCAACAGGCCAGGCCAGCATCGAACTACCCCTGGCAGAGCTGCCCAGCGGCGTGGCCGACGTGACACTCTTCGACAGCGACGGACAGATACTGGCCGACCGCCTCTTCTTCGTGAACAACCACGAGCACGACGAGGCCCTCATCACCGCCCCCATCGAGCAGAACAAGAGCTATGCCCCCTACGAGCGCATCGAAGTGCCTGTACAGCTGCAAGGAGTTACCGAGCCCACCCTCTTCTCGCTCGCCATACGCGATGCCTATACCGACGAACCCTCCTACGACAACGGCAACCTGATGACCGACCTGCTGCTGAGCAGCGAGCTGCGCGGTTTCATCGCCTATCCTGCCCACTACTTCGAGCAGGATGACGACCTGCACCGCCGCCACCTGGATCTGCTGATGATGGTGCAGGGCTGGCGCAAGTACAAGTGGGAGGAACTCTCCGACACGGCCCGCCTGATGCGCTATTCCCCCGAACGGACGCTGACCGTGGAAGGCTCCGTCTACAAGATGCTGGGCCTCACCCCTGTGGAGCCTGACGAGATTGAGGCCTGGCAGGACGGCGTGGGCCTGACGGGGCGGAGGTCGCCCTCTGACACAGAATCCGAGAACCCCTGGGCTGAGACGGAAACCGACGACAGCGGGCTCATCTCCTCCGACGACAGCGGAATCGGAGAGTCGGCCGTTACCTATAGTGACGAAATGGAATACGGGGCACTGGGCGATGCCAACAACGACCTGGGCGTGAACCACAAGAGTCTGAAGCGCGAAGTGCTGGTGGAGGCCGAGCTGGGCATCGACGGTCAGTTCGTTGGCTCCACCCAGCTCACTCAAGGCGGGCACTTCATCTTCGAGATACCGCCCTTCTACGGCATGGGCTATCTCAACATGAAAGCCTACACCCCCCAGGACTCTATCAAGAAGAACATGGCTTCGCGCAAGGATGCAACCATCCTCAACGAGGATGCCTTCCCCGACTACTACGTCAAGCGCGACGTCTTCTTCCCTATCTTCACCCACGACTACACCTACTACGAGAAGCACCAGCCCGACTGGCCTGAGGAAATGATGATCGACACGCTCTCAGACCTGTCGATGGAGAACGACGTGCACCAGCTGGGCAACATCGACGTGAAGGGGCACCGTCGCGGACGCCGTGCCATCGACTGGAAGAAGCCGGCCTATGTCGTTGATGCCTACGACCTCTACAACGACATCACCGACCGCGGCCTCTCCTTCGGCAAGCTCGACATGCGCCAGTTCCCCGTACAGGTGTGCCGCTACCTCTTCGGCAATATGAACCGTCCTGTGAGCTACAACGTCGACGGTCGCATCGAGGGCCACACCTACTATCGTAACTATTCGGCACTGGCCACAAGCAGCGAGGCCGAGCAGGCTGGTCTCTTCCGTGCCAACCGCACTTCGCAGTATCTCTACAAGCAGCTCAAGCTGAAGCGTCTGCAGAACATTCGCGTCTTCACCGACTACGAGCCGCGCACCGAGGACTCGCTCATGGTGCAGGAGAGCCACACCGCCGATGCCACCGTTGACCTGGAGCTGATTCCCAACGACGGCGTACAGCCCTCCTTCCGCGACCGCCACATCCTGCTGCGCGGCGTCAACCTGGCCGAAGACTTCTACCATCCTGACTACAGCACGCTGTCGGCCGACACGCAGCCTGCCGACTATCGACGCACCCTCTACTGGAATCCTAATGCCGTCAGCGATGAGCAGGGACGCTTCACCGCCACCTTCTTCAACAACAGCAAGGAGACGCGCATAAGAATGTCCGCCGCCGGAATCTCCAGCGACGGACGTCTCTTGCACAGCAAATAACTTTCTTTTATTCCTTGACGACCTTTGTGGTGGTTACCCCCGTTGCCGACTCGCGGCGGATGATGAACAGGCCCTTGGGCAGGTTCTCTTCCGACGTGCCGACGAAGTGGCCGGCGGCGTCGTAGATGGTCACACGACCATCAGTGGCAACCATGTTGCTGATGCCGGTGGGAGTGTTTACGCGGATGACAATGGTGTCGTTAACGGTCTCGTTGCCATAGCCAGTCAGCTTGTAAGCGAACAGGTAGTCACCATCCTGCTGCGGCGTGCCCGTCAGCGTGATGGTCTTGCCGGTCGTGTCGTAGGTGTACTCAAAGTCGTCAGGAGCACCATAGGCCTTCTTGGTGCCGTCGGGAGTAAAGCTGGCCTGTAGCAGGAACGATTTCGTATGGCGCATCTTCATGGTGACACTAACCTCTGCATTCTGTTGCGCGTCAAACACCGTCTCGCCCAGGAAACAAGGTTTCATGGCATCGGGCAGGAAGTAGCCCAGGTGGGGCGGCTGGTTGTAGGCAGTGTTCTGCCAGCAGATGCCCATGCGGTAGGTGTGGTCGTGCATGAGCGTGGGCATGCGGTAGTTGGTGGCGGTGTTCGTCGAGAAGATGTTGATGGTGGCATTGTCGTTTGTCGACCATAGGATGAGCTCCTCGCGCCAGTCACCAAGGATGTCAGCCTGCAGGCAGGGCGTAGCCTTTGTGCTGTTGCACGAGCTGGAGGCGTTGTAGTCGTAGGGGTTCTTGCCGTTGATATAGACGCGTGAGGTGCCGTTACCGTTCCACTTGTCAATCTTCGTGCCGTCGAGCAGCTCGTCTTGCAAGTCGCCGTCCCAATAGATGCGGAAGTTGACCGACGTGGAACCCGTGGAAGCCACGTTACCCGTGACGGCGCTGCGCTGCTGGCGCTCGGAGGCAGAGCAGAAGTAGAAGCCATGATGCGAGGCGTCGAGCTGGGCTGCCATGCCGCGACCGTTGTCCACGCCTTCAGGCCCGCCCTTGAACAGAATCTCGCCCGTGGCGGCATCATGCAAATCCCAGGCGTAAGCGCCTTTCTCCTCGTGCACCTGGAACACCTCCAGACCGGGACGCTCTGGGTTCAGGTCGCTCACGTGGATGGCGTCGCCATGGCCGAAGCCCGTGCCGTAGAGCAGGGTGCCGTCGTTGTCGAGGGCTGCCGAACCCCAGATAATCTCATCGCAGCCGTCACCGTCAACGTCGGCAATCGAGAGGTTATGGTTGCCATTGGCAAACATGGTGCCGCTCTTGCCGCTCTCGCCGTTAGTGGGAACGAGGTTGAGGTAGTTCTTGCGGGTGCGGTTGCCCTCGGCGTCGTAGGTATAGAGCGAGTAGCTGGTCTTCGACTTGTGCTCGCTGAGCCACTTCTGGTAAAGGTGTTCACCGTCGAAGCCCACAGCCCAGATGAAGGCGTAGCCGTAGTAGCCGCGGCTGAAGATGCCGCTGGCGG
>ERZ842401.4543-NODE-4543-length-16052-cov-46.655498_pt1 | contig 16052 bp, 14 predicted proteins | sample MGYA00521270_ERZ842401 | MGnify/ENA primary metagenome ERZ842401 (study PRJEB31892, sample SAMEA3878208) | bioreactor metagenome | biome: Moose rumen | place: Sweden | collected 2011-10 | study: EMG produced TPA metagenomics assembly of the PRJEB12797 data set...
ACAGGGGTCATTTTCATTTGGTCAGATGGGGTCAACTTGCACGGTTTTTTCCACCTCTGCCAGCATGTCGTCAATCACGGTCTGGGGAAACTTATGTATTGTATTGACATCCATATCAAATATGTCGCGAAACATTCTGCTAAGGTTCAGCATACGAGCGGATTCCTCAAACTTGCGTGAAAGCGTTGGGTGAAGGGCTAACACAGAATCCAATTTTGCTTCATTCTTGTGGTAGACTTCCAAACGCAGGTTTGCATAAGTACGCATTTGCTCCTCAGTACTGTTTTCGTCAAGAACATCGTTATACTCCATGTGATGCATCTTCACGAAATACTCTTCACTTACTGCGAAGAATTCATTCTGCAAACGGGCATTTCTGCCCATAAATAGCATCTTGTCGTTCTTGTCATCATCCAGAATGAAAATAGTGTCGCCAGGCTCCAGACAGGGATCCATGAAATGGTTGTCCGCGTGTACAAACACGACTTGGGTGTTCTCTATAGGAACCTTTATTGTGAAGTGTCCGTTTGTATCGGTCTGTCCTTTGATGGTTGAACTTCTACCAGATACGAATCCTCCGAACCTTGCTTCAAATGCGAGGCTATTCCCTTTCGATTCAGGATAGTCTTTTATCCAACCAATGATTGTGGCGGAATCGCCTTCCTGAAAGCCGTTGTCTATAAACGGCGTTTGGTCTGGCTGCGGATAATAAGATAACGTCCTTGTGGCAATGAGGCTATATGTCTGTTTTTTCTGCTTGCCAATGGTCATCTTGCATTTGCCTCCTTTTTGTTTCCCAATGGTCACGCCGAGCGTCTTGTTGCCATTATTCAATGCAAGGACAACTTTTCCATCCTTCTCGTTTATATTGCCGTACTGCCATATTTTGCAGTCATAGATGGCACAACTTTCAGTGAATCCAATTTCCCAGTCGCCCGTTACCTCATTGCGCCAATAAGTATCTACGATGGATTCGGGAATAGGACTTTGCGCCTGCCCCGCCATTGCGACGATGGCAAGCAGGATGGTGATGATGGTTTTCTTGTTCATTTTCATTTTATTTGCTGAATTTGTCGATAATTTCAATGAGGGTGTTCAAGTTGTCGGCATGCTGCCAGTTCAGGGGGTGGATGACACCCTGCTTGTCGATGAGCTTGTAGGTGGGATAGCCGTTGACACCGATATAGTGCTCGATGGCGCTTTGCTGTTCTGCGGGCAGGTTGTAATGAACACAGTTTTTCCCTGTCAGATTATACTCTGAGATGACGCTCTTCCACGCCTCGTCGCTGCTGTTGTTGGCCAAAAAGAGATAGACGATGTCGTAGTCCTTCAGGGCTTCTCTCACCCTCCATGATTCCTTCAGGTTCTTTCGGCAAGGAGCGCACCATGTTCCCCAAATGTCCACATAGATGACCTTGCCTTGATAGGGTTCAATGAGCTTGCGGAGTATCTTCTCGCCATTGCTCATGCCTTCCACATCAGAAGAAGGGCGTAGGCTGTTGGCATCGACAAATTGCTTTTCCGACTCTTTCATCTTCACGAACTCGCGGTATTGCAGCACAGCACAGCGCATAAGGTCGGAGTTGGTGATATAGGGCAATGTACTGGCCACCTCATCGGCGGTAGCATCATAGTTAGTGCCCCATTCCATCTTGTAGAACAGGTCACGAACCATACAAACCTGAGCGCAGAAGTTCGTGGGGCTGAGGTTCAGCTTTTCGTGCAGTTTGTTCAGGGCCTGTTTTCGGGCTTCGCGTAGGCTGATGAGGCTATCTCTTGCCCATATTTCTGTCATTTCTGGATAAAAGTCAATGGGGTATGTGCCGCCCTTGAGGCTGGATTGGTCTATGGGTTCCATGAGGGTGTACTCCATTCTGTTGAAGAAGATTTCATCGCCAGCAACCATCAGCAGCGGGTTGTCGAGCAGGTACTTCTCGCGAGGTGCCAAGAAGCTGAAATACTGTTGCCAATAGGCTTCCCTGTCTATGTTGTAAACGCCTTCATTCTCTTTTAGGAAATCCATAAACATGTAGTAGCGGTGGCATATTTCATACAGATATTGTGAAAGCAAGTACGTACGCAAGATGTCAGATGTCATGGGTAAGCAGCCTTCGAGTTCGGGCAGCCCTGCGTTCATCTGACGCACCAAATCGTCCAGCTTTCCCACCTGCGCGTCCTTCCAGTTCAGCAGCGAGTCAGGGTGTGCCACATGTGGTTCTTGCAGGGGCGTGAGGTACTTGTACATGAAAGGGAAGAACAGCTTGCTCGCCTCGGCACTGACACCCCTGCCGCTCAATGTGACATTGTCGCTAGGTCTTTGCATGGGTTTCGTGGCGTCATACGTCAGCTCCACCGTGTCGCCTGGACAAGCATACACCTGTGCCAACGGATAGACGAGCACAAACATGGGGTATGGCACACGGAGATTGAGCGAGAATATGCCGTCTTCCTCAAATTTGATGGGGATGGTCTGCTCCTTGCATACGATATAGTCACGCATGATGACATTGACGCTGTTGTTCAGTCGTTTCAACTGTGCTGAGTCGTCCGCTATCACATGGCCCTTAATCACCACTTCACCGCCGTGCATACGGTATTCGCCCCATTCTGCACTGGGATAATTCAACAGTTGTGGCACCTCCTGTGCCTTTACTCTCTTCGATTTCTTCTGTGCCTCCATGCAGACAGGGGCAAGAACCAAAGCAAGGAGTATCGTGACAATAGTTTTCTTGTTCATTGTTCTTGCTTGTTTTTGAAGTAAAAGTTATTGATTTGTGACTTGACTTGCTCTAAGCGGTAGGCCATGTAGTCGCGGCCCATCCGCTCCGCCGCCTGGCTCTGGCGGTAGTGCTCATTGAGGTCTGCACCATCGACGACATAGACGGTGCTGGACTTGTCGGCGCGGATGGTGACGGGAGCGGCATCGCCGTCGAGACAGTACGGATAGCAGCCCACAAGGTCGCCCGCAGCGACGGTCTCGACCGTGCTCTCGCCACCCTCGTAGTTACGGACAAGGTAATGGAAACTGCCGCTCTCAATGTAAGCAAAGAGGCGGGCAGCGGCTGCGGGCGGTGTAGCGGTAGTGGTCGAGGTCGCGGCAATAGACCATCTTGAACAGGTTCTTCAGGATCTTCACGTCCATCTTCGCCATCTTCGGGTCGTTGTCGAACAGCGCCTGCAGCTCCTGTCCGCTGATGACGCGCACCTCGCACGGCATGTCGGCCTCGATGCTCACCTCCGACACGTCGCCGTCGAGACAATAGGGGAAGTCGGCCACGAACTCGCCCTCAAAGGCAAAGCCCGTGCAGTAGTCCTTGCCCTCCTCGTCGTTGTGAACCATGTACTTGAAGCAGCCTTGCTCCACGAAGGCCACCCACTGTGCCGGCTCGCCCGCCTCCTCCAGCGTCTCGCCGCGCAGGAACGTCCGCCGTTCCCCGTGCTCCATGCAGTACTCCCGCAGGAACTCCAAATCGAGTCCCTCCTTGTAGGTGTTGAATTGCTTGTTTGGTTGGTGTGTCATATTCATTATCTATTTTGTGGTTACAAAAATATAAATGTTTCTATGACTCGACTGACATAGATTAAGCCACAAAAAACATTTACATGCGATCACCCTAATAACCTTTTATCTTACCATCATAGTTTTACTTGTCCTCAAAAAATGTGTTCTGAAGCTGTCAAGCCATTTCGCATTTTTGCCATGCATTGTTACTATTTCCTAATGAACTCAATAATCCTATTAATGGTTACATCCTTCAATATAAACTCAATGTTTTCATTAACTCTTCTCTCTATTTCGCTGGGGTTTCCTTTCCATCCTCTATCCTCGTTAGACTTTGCTACCAAAGAATCAATATTAGGGTTAAATGTAAACAAAGCGAACGATGGATTATTCATGGCACCCCTTAACAGGAATCCCAGCATATCCTTACCGTAACTACCTTCCATAAAGTTTTCTTGATCACAGACAATCATTACCTTATCCTCTTGCTCCATATAACTCATTATTGTACGTGCAACTGCTGGCATGGAGGGGAAGCCATTAGATGCTATTATCTTCACCTCCGCTTTGACTATATCAAATACTTTCTTAAGTATTATGCAGTCAGTTTTTCCTTCAACTATACAATATATCATAACTCTGGTTTATTCATTATTTGCGCGTATGTTGAAAGGTCTAACATATGATTACCTTCTTCTATTACGCTCTTATATTTCAATTGCAAACCTTTTACAAAGCAATGGTGTGTATAACAGTACTCTATATCACTCATGTTCCAAAGTAAAATAGTATGAGGCATCAATGACTCGATGAGCACCTGTGCAGGCCATGTAAAATCTGAAGCACAGAACAGACATCCTATAACTGGTGATGGCCTTCTTCTAAGCCTAACCTGCAATTTTGCCAAAGGTTCTATATCTGTATTCGTTCTTTTATAATCTTTAGACTCTGCTATTACATACAAACCGTTAACATAGATAACACCGTCTATCTGTTCAAGTATTTTATTTTCTTCTGATATAACATGAGGTGAATGGACATTATAAGGATATCTCACTTGTGCGCCTTCTATCTCAAAGGCTCGTAAAATTGCATACTCAAAGAACTTGCCTTGTCCCCAAACATCCTCAACGTCCTTGTCTTTTCGTCTCATCCACGTTTCAACGAGTTCCTCCCATTTCATTCCGTGGATGACCATTTGCATTTCCTTATCAGTCATCGTTATTAAATTTGTTGAAACTCAATGTTATGCACTTTCTTTATTGTCAGTTTCGTGTTTTATTACACTATAGCATCTCTTTTATTCGAGAAATAACACTTGTCCAATACGTTCATAATTCTATCGTATACTTCCAAGTTCGTTTGATACCGACGGCATGCTCACAATAATATATATCTGCTGGTGGATATATGATGTCAATTGGACAATCACGATTGTTAAGATATACCAAGGCCGCTGCTATTGCCATCGGTTTCGTTGAGAGGGGAGAAATATGAATATACTCAATATTATATTTATCATCCATCAACTCATGTACAATCTTCTGAAGTTTGTTTGCTGCAACAAAAGGATCGTATGCAGGTGCTTTGAGATACGAAACATGAGTTTCGCCTATTGCTTCTTTTGACTTGTTTAACTTTATCAAATTCTGCTGATACATATCAGCTTGCAATGAAGGGAATCCTGTAAATAGATATTTATAAAGAGCCTTACTGTTATTCCTTGCAACGACTGTCAGAAGCGTGTCATCAAAACCAGAGAAAATAATAAGAGCATCATTTCCGTTTATATTTTTTGCTGAAGCCATATATCCTTCAATGGGGCGAGGAACATTTACATTTTTCGTAAATTCTGTATCTTCAGCTTTCGCGTAACTGTTAGGCTCGCTATAAAGAATGTCAAAATTGAGAATATTGCGACGTTGCAGATATTTAATCAAGAATAATAAATGTGGAATCAAGAAACCTGTGGAATCTATACAAATGGTTTTATTCGTTAACTCAATTGTTCCTATCACATCCGGAATGTACTCATCTTCCATGAGTGCACTACTTGTTAAATATTTGTCTGGAATTGAGCACGCTTCCTGTGCATATTGTGGAAAAACCAAGCAATATTTATTCTCTGCACAAACCTTATCATAAATAATTGTGGTTCGCTCACATCCATCAAAAGCTGAAATAAAGACGTCGTAGTGCAATTTTGAAACATCCTTTATTTCGTCCATATAAAAATATGAATAATCCATAATCAATCAAAGAGTGATGGTTCCTTTACTTTTTTAGTATCGCGTGCCTTCTTAGCAGTAAACGGCGCATTAAGGCTGGTCTTATGGGCAGCGAGCATAGAATTAAACTGTTGAAAATGAGATGGATCAAAAATAGTAAGCATCATCTCCGGAGTAATAGAAGTTACTCCTCTTCTTGCAATAGGTAGATTATAAACCGTTGCTATTAATCTATTAACTTGATAAGATTTCTGAGGAGTTCCAAGCGTCTTGTCCTTACGTTTATTTGGTACTTCCATTAGGAAAGCCTCCTGAATCGCAAGTTTTATAATATGATCTATGTTTTCTTGACCAGAATTCATCCGATAATAGAAAGTACAAAGAGAAGTTTCCGTTGGCTTGTCACAGAAACGGCTAACGTACAAGAAGTTCAAAAGATGGTTCATCGCGATGTCTAAATTTTCTCTATCCTTTCCATAAACTTCTATATCATTCAGAAACCACTTGGCAGTTTCATTTATCCCCGCATATTGTGATCTCACAGGGATTGTCTTTTCACTGCTAAATGGATCAATTCCCCTGAAATGACAGTCTTCTATTATAAGTTTCATGAGAGTTAGAAGTATACGAGGATTGCAGTCAGCAATATTAACAAGTTTCTCAAAACCTGAGTACAAATAGAGAGTTTCGTTATTTTCTTCTGCAAGTTGTGCGACCATGTCTTGTCTGAATTTTCTATACCATTCCTTCATCTTGTCATTTTTGCCATTCTTATATTCATCATATGACAAATTGACACGTTTTGCTATCTGTGGAATAGAATCTTTAGTTATCTTGTTTTTGTTTTCAGACCACATCAAATAGAATGCATACAGTTTCATCTTCTGACTCACAAGATCATTTTCCACCTTCTTACACAGCATTTGTTGCGTTTGGGTAATATCGTCATTGTCCAATCCGAGGCTTGAAAGTCGCTCCCTAAATGTTTTCCAATGCTTCAAACTATCACTTTTGCAAAGTAAACTATTAAGTAGCATTTTTTCATCAAATTTGTCGAATAACTGTTTCGGTGACAATTCTGCTAACCCATTAAGTTTAAGCCTCTTTCTGAAAAGTCCCTCTGCAAACTCTGGAAATTTCTTCTCACCCGACTTCAATAGAGAGTCCAAATCAACTGGATTAAACTCATGACCTTCATGAATTGGTTCCCCTGACAGAGTATTCCTCGTTGTGTATCCAATTTTTCTTGCACCCACCCAAAACGTGCTATTGTATTTTTTCTCATAAACGAGAGTGTTTAGCGACTCCTTTTGCCAATTGCATTTAAGCTTTTCATATTCGTCCAAAATGTATATATAACTCACATCCTGTAACTCACTTATATACTGAGAGAATCTCCATGGAATTTCAAATATCAGTGAGCCAAAAGTAAAGGTTGGTCTCACTTTATCCCAGTTCAGTTTTCTTACATGAGGATAATCTATAATTTCGTTATCTATTGATACCCTTTTCTCATTTAAGAAATTCTTGAGACACTCTATCGTTTCTAATTCAAGAGTTATACCCACTTGCTTGCATATTTCTCTGATAGCCTTTGCAATTTTCTTTTCTGAAGCATTCAATGCGTCAGTTACTTTTTCGTACACATCCAATGAAATTAATGACTGCATCAGTTCGAAATAGTAGTTATATAGACTCCTCCATTCATCTTCGTTACCACTCTTATTAAAACGAGTTGAACTAATACTGTTCAGTCTTGAATAAGAGGCTAAATATTTGTCATTCTTTAGTAACTCTTTGATATCGTTATTATATAACTTTAAACGCGCCTCGAAGGAGTAATATCTCAACAGGTGAGTTTTGCCACAGCCTTTACTACCAAGAACGTATTTTGGCATAAGCTCCTGTGGGTTCAGCGATGCTATAAAGCCATTTTCGGAACCTGCCCATGGAACCCAGTTCTCAATAATCTGTGTAATTGTAAATTCATTAGCCTTTACAACACTAAAAGGATTTATTGTCATCATTTCTCAATATAATTTAGCAAAACGTTTAAACATTGGAATCCAACCATCTTTTTCTTTCCAAAAGATTGGAAGAGTATTGTTAGGTGTATTATGATGAAAGCCTAAAAGCATTTGACAATCATTGTACCCCATTGGTATTTTACTTATCTGTTTGCCATATTTCTCACACATGTATTTACAAGGCTCTTTCAGTGATGCATTCTTTTTATCAAAGAAACGAGACTCATCTGAAAAACATTTATATGATTTGTCCAACACAAAAACCGATTTAGCTATGTCAAAAGAAAGATTGTCCACCTTTTCCAAACCTTCTTCTATTGCAAAAAGAGCAAAATAAGAGATATGTATGTCCCTATTTTTTTCTTTGATAAACTTGATAAACTCATTATTAAATCTGGTAGCTTGATTTCCACTACCACAAAAGTCATCCAAAACAACAATCCTATCAATGCCGTCAATAGCAAGCTTCGCAGTAATTATTTCTCCATTTTCATTGTGTACAAACAATTCATGGGGGCCAATGAACAAGTCTCTCTTCAAATAGTTTTCTTGTCTGAAATAATAAAGAAGGTGTGCACTGCTCTCTGATGGGTTGCCTATACTAAGAAAACGTGTCTTAGCTCTAACCTTCTCAAATTCGCTTTCAATTAATCCTACGTCTTTGGTTTCCCCATGTTTTTTTCTAATTTCATAAACGATAGGACGTTTATATAAATCCTCATAAATACGCACCATTAGTTCTCTGATGGTCTCGTTGTCAAAATACATAAATTTACTTAGCATATACATGGCATTGAGTCGTTCTTCTCCCTCCTCAAAATTAGCAAGCCATTTACTATACTGATCGCTTTCCCATTGCCATTTGTCACGCCAAGCAGTGTTATGGAGTACCTTAATTTTTCTGTCAAGTACATCGTATCTATTACTGTCTCTTGATTCTAAACGCTCTTCTATTTCCATATTCATTTTTTGAGTACTAACACCCATTCACTGGATATTTTATTAGCAGTTTTATTTCTTTTAGTCATAAGGCCGTATGACTTAATATCATCAATCAATTTGAATTCAAGATGCATTCCTATAGACTGTAAGTATGTCGTAAGATAGTCTTGTGTGGAGAAAGGTCTTTGGCACACAGTGTTATTTCCTATCACGATCACCATATATCCTCCTTTTTTTAGTACGCGATAAGATTCATCAAGTGCAACTTTCATCTCATTAAGATAGTTGGCTGCAAGAAATGCTCGTTTCAAGTTACCACTTTTGTATAGGTCTTTTAGAACAATATCTGCCGCTTCAATATCCGTATATGACTCAAATATTTCTTCTTTCCTATAATCTTCTCTACCTATATTACGAGTCTTTAACTCACGGATATCATCTATCTTCACACAGTGCAACCAGTACAAGTTTAGCCATGAAGCACGGATATATTTCTGAGCACCAGCGTATGGGGGAGAAGTCAGTATTAAATCAACACTATTATTCTTCAATCCAAGATTTCGCGCATCATCAGAAATGAACCTTGCAGTTATTCCCTCAGATATTTTACCTTTTAAAGTATCAATCCTATCAATATTGGATTTGCATACAATCTCAAACTTATCGTAAACATCCACTGTTTGCAACTGTTGCAATTTCTTCTTTACTTCATTCATCTGCTCAGGTTGGCTATTGAATCGTTCTGGATTCCAATGAACTGGAACTGAAATTGATGGATCTGCATAGCTCACTTTTCTAGCAACATTTGAAAAACATAGTTCAAAGAATTCTCTCTGCTGCTCATTCTCTATCTCTGTAATTGAACGTTGAATGTTTGTTAGTTGCTTCAAACTTTTGGATGAATACCACACCGAAACAGCATCAGGATGATTCACGACCCGTCTGTATTTTTTTGCTCTTTTCAACGTGGTTGACAATGTATTTATTAGAGTTTCTTTGTTAATATAAATAGTTTTGACAGAAGATATCAGTTTTGCTAAAGGATTGGCATCAGCCCCCAATGCATTACGTCCACTAAGCACCGCTTCTAAAAGAACGGTTCCTGTACCACAAAAAGGGTCAAGTACTATGCCATCTCTCGGACAAAGTACATCTGAAGCAAGGAAGAAATATGGAATGTTAGATAGCAACTTAGCTGGATATGAGTGAATCAGATGAGAATAACGTTCGCTTTTCTTGAGTTCTGGAACCAAGCGACGGAAATTAACAGCAATAGGCTCACCATCTTCCCTATATGAAAGTTGGTACCTCTCCAGTTCCTTCTTTATACTTGCTTGTTTTTGTTCTATCATTGTTTCATATCATCTGTTCTTTCACCACTCCTAATTCTTTCATCAGTTCATACATAGTAGTTACCGACTCCGCAAATTCTGCCCCTTGATTTTTCTTTGTCTCATGGATGATCTTAGCTCGATTGTAGGCATCTACCAATCTCTGGTTGTGAGTTTCTGGATGAATAGCCATCATCAAGTCAAAAAAGTCTTCTTCCACAGCCTTGCTCTCGCTATCATAGGGTTTCACCTTCACAGACGCACTTCTGTTGTACAAATCGATAGCCCTGTTGACAAGGTCTATCTGTGCCTGTGAATGGCTGTTGTTTTTCATCGGAATCGGTTGACCGTCCAAATTGTAGAAATGTAAAACGAACCAATACTCAATACACATATTTGAGAAGGCCACTCTGAACCCATACTGCCGGGCAATCCTGATGCTGACAGCAAAATCCTCATGGCCATCACAATCGTACACCAGCCATTTCTGACTGTATTTATCGCGTTGTGTCCTCGGCAGACAATTATATTTTTTGTTAGCCTCTTCTACAAACTCCACACATGAGCCTATGCCATGGCCGGGCACGACAACTGGTACTACTTTGCAATTGTTCTTCTTCAACAGCTCAAAGTAGCTCGGCTCCGTGTTTCTTCCCTCACAGTACAGGATAACCTTATTAACCTTTTTCGTACCCTGATTTCTTCGTGAAGTAACTACTCGAGAATGATTCCTACCCATATCACTTCCGCTCACGCTGAATTAACTCCATCAGACTTTTTATGCTCACATAAGGAACTCCACCAAAGTCACCATCAAGATACAGATTCTCCAGATTCGACCGCATGTCACCACCAAAGTCTGTCAGTGGAGTGAGTGTAGATTCGCCATATCGGTTTTTGTCCACGATATAAACTTGATTCTTCACAAACAACTTTTGGTCATCCTCAGTTTTATACCTAAGAAGAGAGGCATTCTGGGTGTTGATAATCAACTGCGCTTTAGTGTGGCAACGATAAAACATATCCACTACCTGGCGGGCAATATATGGATGAAGACCGCTGTCAAACTCATCAATAAACAGCACTGTTCCTTTCTCCAGTGCAGAAATAATGGCCCAGCTCAACCAGAACAGTCGGTTTGTACCATACGACTCATCCTTCTCCAATGAAAACCACACATCACCAACTCGCTCATACAGCTCATTATACTGTCTGTGCGAGGTGCTGATGCCGTCATACAAGGGGCCTGCCAGATTCTCTTCCCCGATCATAGCTTTCACTTTTTCCGGCACATCCTCTATTCTAATTTCATGGAGGTTCATGTCCTCAATGTTGAAATCGAAAGCCTTCATGAACTTTGTGATCACCTTTTTCCTTTCTTCATCAGCCAGATACTGCATAGGTACTGCTGAACGAATATCATTAGCAGAAATCACGATAGCATCGTCAAACCAGCTTACTATCTTTGTAGCCAAAGGTTCATTAAATGTTTTCAGCACAGCAAGGAAACTCGATGATGGAGATACCATATCTGCCGAAATAATATTGTTCGCAACCTTGACGTTGATTTGCTCCTTATTGAATTTTATGTCAGCACCATCTCGCGAGAACACATTGATTTCTCTCTGTCTCTTCAAATAGAGCCATTCGCTCAGCACTTCCTTGTTGTTTAATTCTACGCCATATCGGTACTGAACCCCATCAATTACCATCACAGCCTCAAAAAATGAGCATTCCTTCTCTGACGCTGTATTAAGACGGAAAGCGTCATACTTTGTCTGCCAGTAATCTAAAATAGGAATACGGTTGTCACGCTTTGGTGGACTGATAAACGACTTCATGAAGTTGAAAGCTTCAAACAGCTTTGTTTTACCACTTGCGTTAGCACCATATACCACTGCTGTTCTTAGTAGACTTGTCTTACCATCCACTTCATGGCAATAAAGGTCTTTCTTCCCTGTTCCGGAAGCAACAAGATTCAGAATTGCTTCATCCTTGAAGCTTTTGTAGTTGCTAAATGAAAACTGTACTAACATATTTGTTTCGATTAAGCCATGATTCTTTTGCAAAGTTATGCTTTTTTTTCTAAATACGGGCCATCTTATTGCGATTTTTTGTGATTTTTTGCAAAAATCACTATTAAATTGGCCTATTCACCCTATTATTCATCATTTTAATGTCTGATATTTGAATTATGATAGAACTATGCGTAAATTCACTCTCTTTTCGCCATCATTTCTAAAACTAGTTTTAGAGTTGCACCCCTGACGGGCTGTTTCCTATGTTTCTTGAAGTTGTTTTGGCTTTGCCAGTTGTACCTTTGTGCCTTTTTGATGGGAATAGTCCCAAATAACCATCAAATTAATTACGACAATGAAACGATTATCATTGATTGCGTCGGCCTTGGCAGTACTGGGGCTGACGGCGTGTGAGAAAGGGCTCGTGGAAGACATTGCGGATGTCGGAAATGGGCAAGTGAAGAACTCTTTACTGCAGGTGAGGACACGAAGTGGTGGCTCAACGGACGAGGAGACGGTGAGCTATCCTGTGACGGTGTATGTTTTCCAAGGCGATGAATGCAAGGCGACACAGACCATCGGCGACGAGGGGCAGGCGCTGAACATTCCGCTTGTGGAAGGGACGTACTCAGTGTACGCCATTGGAGGTGCTTCGGCTGACGATTATGTCCTGCCAGATGCTTCGGAGGCTTTGACAAGTTCGGCGATTATGCTGCGAGAGGAGCATGAGCACGGCGACCTGATGGCGGCATCTGCCACGGCGACGCTCGTAGATGGTGGCACGAATACCGTCACACTGGGTATGACGAGGAAGACGATGCTCATTCAGAACGTGACTATCAAGAAGATTCCAACGGCGGCAACGGCGGTGAGTGTTACGATAGCACCGCTTTGGCAAGCCCTCAACGTAAGTGGTACATATAGCACGACGAATGGCAGTAGCACCATTGCGCTGACTCGCCAGGAGGATGGGAGGACGTGGCAGAACGCCGCCAGTGCCTACCTGCTGCCACCAAGCAGTCAGCCCGCCAGCGTGAGCGTGAACATCACCATTGGTGGCACGACGAAGACCTATACCTATTCGTGCAGCGACCAGTTGGAGGCGGGATATAAGATCAATATCGACGGCACCTACACCGAGGCCGTTGGTGTCAACTTGACTGGAACCATCACGGGGGCAACATGGCTTGGGGAAAGGACAATTAGCTTTGAGTTTGACGAGAATGGCAGTAGTGCGGTCGATTATGACAACGACTCTTCGGGCGACAACAATAGCAGTACTGTCAGCGACCTTCCCGCTGTCGGCTCCACCTATCAGGGCTGTTATGTGCTGACAAACGACGGTACGACAGCTACATTACTCTCACCGAATGAGATGGCCATTGGTATGAAGCGGACAGACTTTGACACGACCGCTGACATGGAGGACGCTATTGCAGAACGCATCGGACAGGCGGCTGTTGATGGTATCAGCGGATGGCGATTGCCAACCGTGACGGAACTTAACCATATGTACTCGGCAACGGATGACATCAACGCGTCCTTCTCATCTGAAGGCACTGTGCTTACAGCAACACGGAAGTATCTCTATACTGATAATGACGGAAACGTCATGGCTCGAACGCTCAATCAGCCTGACATGGCGGGTATAGAAGACTTCCAGGCTAATGCCTATATACGTCCTGTAGTAACAATCACTAAATAGTAATGCGCAATGAAGAAGTATTTGTTTTTCGCTCTCGCCCTGCTGGTAGCAGCGTGTGAGAAGCCCATCCTCGACGAGGATATTGCGTCAATAAAGGAGGCCAATGTCATCCTGCACATGACGCAATACGACCAGGAATCGTTTGGAACTCGTGCAGCCACCGAAATCACGGAATTGTGCAGTCGCCTGAATGTCGCCATCTTTGATGCAGACGGCACGAAGGTAAAAACGGTGGCACAGAAGGAAGGCGATACTGGCTATGGCACCGTTGCCCTGACACTTGCAGCCGGAACGTACCAGATTGTGGTCATCGCCCACAACGGCGAAGGTTCGGCCACGATTACCTCGGCGGAAAAGGTGACATTCCCCAACAACAAAGTGACGGACACGTTCTATTATTATGGCGACTTGGTTGTGACCTCCGAAGTCCAGTCCTACGACCTCACACTGACCCGCGCCGTCGCCATGTTCCGCATGGTGTTGACCGACGATGAAATCCCGTCCACCGTGGCAAAGTTCAAGTTCTACTACACGGGCGGCTCCTCGACGTTTTCACCCTCGGCTGGCTATGGCTGTGTCAACTCAAAGCAAACGGAAATCCGCACAGTTGCCGACGGCGTGACCACCTTCGACATCTTCACCCTGCCGCACACCGAGGATGACGTGTTGACGAAGCTCACCGTCACCGCCCTCGATGCCAACGACAACACCGTGAAGGAGCGCATCTTCGAGAACATCCCCGTCACCCGCAACCAAATTACCCGCTACACTGGCAATTTTTTCGGTAGCGGCGGCAGCGGCCAGACCTCCGACGGCACCTTCCGCCTCACCGCCGACCCCGACTGGGACAGCGTGAACGGCTACACGTTCTGACGCATACTAATCCTCTGTCAACATTGAGAGCCGTGGCAACTGCGCCCCGGCTCTCGCTGTCGATAGATGCACCTATCGTCTATCCCAGATGCACGTTACCCGTTATGAGCAGGACAATCATTACGATTGAGATGGCAGAACTGGTACAGAACAGGGCAAGCAGCCAATAGGACACCTTTTCGGTAAACCATATCCCATTGCGAGACAATACGTTCGACAGGTCATTGCAGAAGTTGTTGAACATCCTTTGCTCCGTATTCTCAGATTGAGTGAAAACGTTTCGAAGCTCCGTCAGGAAGTCCTCCTGAGCCTTCTTCTCATCGTTGCAGAAGCCGTCGAGATAGTTCTTCACGAGGTTAGAGTAGAGCGCCAGGATCCTGTTCAGGCTCTCCTTCGACTCTTGCGTCCATTCGTTCTGATACGTAGCGGTCATCATCTCTTCAAGACCGTCATGAAAGGCCTTCACCATCCGCTCGGTCTCGCCGACGAAACCGGCAATGGTGTCACAGGTGGCTTTCAACTCATGCTTGCCGTTCTCTATCAGCCGCAAGCCATCCTTTACCGTCAGCAGTTCCGCGCCGACCTTGTCGAGCATCCCGTCAAGCGTCGACAACTCATTCTTAAACTCTTCCTTCTTTTCAACCTTTTGGTCAAGTTCATTCATTTTGGCCTCCAGGTCGAGGCCGGATTTTACAAATCTATTCTTCATTTTTTTCAACTTTATATATTTACCAGTGAATACCACGCGAGCGACGTATATGCATACCGAAGGCCTTCTGCGCACAGCGGCGAGCCCATGCAATATCGCCCTCATCTTCCTTTCTTCCCCAGCCGGATTCTGGTGCATTTTCTCCGCCACCACAAGACTCCGAAATCTCCGTAGCTGCATCTACATAGTTGGCAAACAAGAGCAGAGCCGTATGCTGGACGTCGGTGATGGTTGACCAAAGCACATCATCGGGCAGAGCCGTCTCTTTCATCAGTACATCGTCAGCCTTTTCAGGGATGTCAACAGCATAGTTCCTGCCGTTCCATTCTATGTCGTGGTGAACCATGACAGGCTGCAGCTTCACAGATTCTGACATTGTCGGATGCAATGGCATCTGCTTGGGCGATGACTGTTGCTTCAGCTGCGTAACTTTTGCTGTAACAGGTGCGGCAGGACGGGTTATAGGTTGTGGCTTCTTCGGAACCATTGTCTGAGCATGAATGCTCTTGTCCTGATGCAGTTTCTCCCAGGTCGCTCTTAGCCTTGACGGAGTGAGGCTGCGCTTGTGGCCCAACAGTGTGGATTTGTATGTGGAGTAGCCCTTCTTGATGGAGTAGCCGCGAACCTTGCCGATACTGTCACGTATGACGTTGACTCCATAACCCTTTGCTTTCAGCTTCGCCTCGTAGGTATTGAAGTCGAAAGAGTCCATTTCCT